>JGI10211J34971_10001563_pt1 | contig 18840 bp, 15 predicted proteins | sample Etolagsediment_FD_34971 | JGI IMG/M metagenome (IMG submission 34971)
GAGGGTGATATGAGTGAACTTCTCGAACGGTTTATAAGATACTGCAGCATAGACACACGCAGTGATGAATCCTCATCCAGCTGCCCGAGCACAGAAAAACAGTGGGATTTGGCAAAGCTTCTGCATGCTGAACTGACTGATCTTGGATGTGAGTCCATACTTGATAAGAACGCCTACATCACGGCAAAACTGCCTTCGAACAGCGATACAGAATATCCTGCACTGGCATTTATCGCCCACATGGACACATCTCCTGACGCATCAGGACAGAATGTACGGCCGCAGATCATCCAAAATTATGACGGGAAAGCGATCCCGCTGCCTGCGCTTAAGGATGGATTTCTCGATCCGAAGGACTTCCCCGAATTGAGCCGCTACGAAGGACAAACCATCATCTGCACCGACGGATCCACCCTTTTGGGAGCTGATGACAAAGCAGGTATTGCCATCATTATGAGTATGCTTCAGTATTATCGTGATCATCCTGAAACGGAACACGGTGACATTCGCATTGCCTTCACTCCGGATGAGGAAATCGGCCGCGGGGCAGATCTCTTCAATGTGGAAGCACTGGGAGCTGATTTTGCCTATACTGTCGACGGTGGAGAACTCGGGGAGTTCGAAACGGAAAATTTCAATGCCGCCAGAGCGGATATCCGTATTGAAGGCATCAATGTACATCCGGGTACAGCTAAAGATCAGATGCGGAATTCCATCCTGCTGTCTATGGAATTACAGGCCATGCTCCCTGCAGCGCAGAGACCCGAGCATACAGAAGGACATGAAGGTTTTTTTCATCTTGTCAGCATAAACGGTGCCGTTGACAAAACGGAGATGACTTATATCATTCGGGACCATGACCGGTCAAAATTCACAGAAAAAAAGAATTTGATCAAAGCAGCAGCAGGATTTCTAAATGGAAAGTACGGTCGTGAACATATTCAGGTCACGCTGAAAGACCAGTATTACAATATGAAAGAAATCATTGACTCCCGACCGGAGATCATAGGTCTGGCTGTTGAGGCCATGGAGGCCATTGGCGTTCCAGTGCTCAGGGTTCCCGTCCGTGGCGGCACAGACGGTGCCAGACTCAGCTTTATGGGTCTCCCCTGCCCAAATATTTTTACCGGCGGCCACAATTACCACGGGATCTACGAATATATCCCTCTGGAATCCATGGAGAAAAGCCGTGATGTTCTACTTAAGATTGTGGAACTCTCAAGGCAGATACCTAGCAAGCAGTAAAATCCAGGCTGAATAGTTTTGAACTGAGAATCAGCTGTCCTGACCGGCCAGCGCCAGCATGCGGTCCGGGATCTTTTCCAGGCTGAGCACATGCTCTACAGCACCAATCTCCCATGCGACCTTGGGCATCCCGTAAACAATACAGGACTTCTCATCCTGACCGATGGTTTTTGCTCCCGCATCCCGCATGGTCTTTAAACCTTCTGCACCATCTGCCCCCATGCCAGTCATAATGACCCCGACAGAATTCTTACCGGCCGTGGCTGCAACAGATTTGAACAGCACATTGACCGATGGTCTGTGCCGGCTGACGAGAGGACCCGGCTTGACCTCAACATAATAGCGGGCACCTGACCGCTTCAGAAGCATGTGGAAATTTCCCGGCGCGATCAGGGCCGTTCCGGGGATGACACTGTCTCCGGACTCAGCTTCCTTCACATCAATTTCACACAGTTCATTCAAGCGTTCACTGAAGGCCCGTGTAAAATGCTCAGGCATGTGCTGAACAATAACAATGCCCGGGCTGTTCTTCGGCAGGACGGATAGAACCTGCTGAATGGCCTGTGTTCCACCTGTACTTGCACCGATGGCAATGATCTTGTTGGTTGTAGCCGTCATGGCTGACTTAATAGTAGGACGCTTCCCGGGAACCTCCAGTTTCTTCACATTGACCTTTGCAGCGGCCTTGATCTTATCAATGAGGGCCACAGACAGATCCCCAACAGCATAGGCGGCTCCGGGTTTACTCATGACATCCACAGCCCCGGCATCCAGAGCCTCCAGAGCCAAAGTGCCTCCCTTCGGAGTCAGCGAAGAGACAATTATGATAGGCATAGGATAAAAATGCATCAGTTTTTTCAGGAAACTGATGCCGTCCATCCGCGGCATTTCCACATCCAGAGTCAGAACATCCGGTTTAAGCTGAAGGATTTTATCTCTCGCCACATAGGGATCCGGTGCCGTGCCAACCACCTCGATCTGCGGATCACGTGACAGTTCCTGACTGAAAATCTGCCTGACAACAGCAGAATCATCTACAACGAGAACTTTTATTTTGGCCATTCATTTACCTTTAAGATTTCAGTACGAGCCTGCAGAGTGCGGGGTGGTCATCCAGGACAAAACAGACATAGTCTTTGTCAGCCACCATCTTTTTCCACTTTCTGGCGGAAACGTCCTTTATCTCAGGCACTGTTAGATTAAAAATCGGCTCAGAACCTGCGATCTCCGTCAGGGCCTGTCCGCAGATCACGTTGAGCATCTCCTTTGCGGCATCGGTTCCCAGCTCATGCGCCTTCTCATCATCCACATCCACACCCAGCACATTGCTGGCAATTTCTGCACAGAGATCCTTCTCCATCACCATCTCAACCTCGCCGTGAAGATCACCGTGAAAATCCATTTTCACCACCAGGAACTCATCAGCATCGGTCATCAGCTCCTCCGAATCCACCGGATCTCCGAACATGAAGGCCATCTGCTCAAACACCTCACAGAATACCTGCTCAATGATCTCTCTGTACTCAGACATAATCAGCTCCCTATGATCTTATTAACTTCGTCTTTAACAGACTCAGGTGTAAAGGGCTTTCTAATATACCCCTTAATGCCTTTCTGTCTCAACTGCTCAATTCTGGTCTGACTGCCTTCCGTGGTCACGATCACAACAGGTATACTGTTCATCATCCCGTGGTCGGACATATTCTCAACCATTTCAATGCCCCCCATCACAGGCATGTTGATATCGGCGAAGACAAGATCGATCCACTGATCATGCAGGATCTGAAGTGCCTCACGGCCGTTTTCTGCTTCAAAAAGCTCAGCGACCGGAATATTGGCCAGGTCCAGAGTCTTCTTCAGTACTGAGCGTACCGTGGAGGAATCATCGACGATCAAAACGTTCAATTTCATTGATATTCCTATTGTTTTTTAAAGAGCTGTGTTAGGTTTTCCAAACTTTCCATTGTGTCTGCGATCACGATCTCGGCAACAGTTTTGTTGATACCGAGCCGATCCATGACAGACTGATCTACACGATAATGCAGCTCATCTGCTCCGATGCCGATTCCGGCCATCATGACCAGAGCATCCGCTGCATGTACCAGATCTACGAGTATATTGTCTTTTGGTTTCTTATCCGGTATGTGGTGGTACCTCGCCACTTCTACAAAATGCTCAGGCAAATGCCATTTCTTCAGAAGAATGGAACCCACTTCCGCATGATCTATCCCCAGAACGGCCTGCTCTGCCTCATCGAAACTGATATCATCCTTTGCGGCAAGTTTCAGAATAGGCTCCGCTTCTATCTCCACAAAGGTTCCAAGAACGATCTTACCGACATTGTGCAGCAGACCGGCAGTAAAAACGTATTCGGGTGCCCTGATGCCCACTTTCTTAACCAGCTGTTCTGAGGCAACAGCCACTGCTACGCTATGCTGCCAGAGCTGTCCGGGACTGAGAACATAGCCTTTCACAGAGCGGAGTATAATGGGAGCTATGCTTTCCGCCACGATCAGTTCATAGACTCGTTTTGTTCCCATCAGCACAATAGCATCCGCAATACTGTTCACAGGACGCATGAATCCGAAATAGGCTGAATTAGCCAAATTCAGGATGTTCGCGGTCAAACCTGGATCATACTTTATCTTTTCTGCCAGCATGCGGAAATCGACATCCTCATTTCGCAGCATGTTCTGTATCTCAACAGCTATTGTGGGCAGAGCCGGAACTTTGTTGATTACAGTAAGAATTTCTTCCCGTCTGCTCATAATTCCACCTCCACTCCACCGCTTCGTATGACCGTTTTTCCGCTGTCCATGTACAGAATCATTGTTCGGGACTTACTTTCGCCCACATCTTCAGCTGAGATCAGGATATCATTTTTCCATAGAACTTTCCGAAGAACGGTGTAGTTTCTCTCCCCGATACGAAACAGACCTTTTTCATCAAGAAGTCGTGCCCCGCCTGCAACCTTTGCAATAAGATTGCGACGTGTCGCACCAAGATTGAACAATTCCTGTATCAGGTTCTGAATCCCGGTATCCGTATACATATAAGGATTTTTCTTTGCCTTCTCGGGGTCCTGTTTGCTTAATGGCAGCATGGTATGGACCATACCCCCCACTTTCACAACAGGATCGTACAAAGTCAGCCCGATACAACTGCCGAGAGAATAGGTGATAAGAATATCAGCCGTGTCGTAGCTCACTTTCATATCACCGATTCCAATGGTGAGGGGTGCCTGTGAAAATTGCGTAGCCATAATACTCCAGATTTGGATTAATCAGGTCGTTGATAAATGGACGGTTTTATGATCCTGAACCTTGTATCTAGGCCTGTCAGGCTTTCTGAATGACCTACAAATAGGTATCCTCCCGGTTTGATAAGCCTGTACATTTCGTTAATTATTTTCTGACGAGTCTCATTGTTGAAATAGATCATGACATTCCTGCAGAATATGATATCCAGCGGGCCTTTCATGGGATAGGGCTGCACTGTCAGGTTCAGACGCTTGAAGAGCATCATGGAACGGAGCTCGGGAACCACCTCGTAACTGTCGCCGTTCTCGTCTCTGTGCCTGATAAAATATTTTGAAAGCATGGGCCGGGGAACGGGTTCGACCTTCCGCTCTTCATAGGTGGCCGTAACACATTTTTCCAGAACCACAGTACTGATATCTGTGCCGAGGATCTTGACATCCCTGTGTTTTGCCCGGAGGGCTTCCTCAACCGTGATCGCGATCGTGTAGGGTTCTTCACCGCTGGAAGCTGCTGCGCACCAGATCCTGTACTTTGACTGCCCCTCATCCTCCCAGGACCGGAGCAGATTCTTCAGAAACTCAAAATGTACGGCTTCCCGATAGAAACTTGTGACATTTGTAGAGATCACATCGAGCAGCTGAATCATCTCCTGACCGCTTTCATCCTCCAGAAGAAATTTCAAATAATCCTTGTAGTCCGGCAAACCGAGTTTCCGCATGCGCTTTCCAACCCGGCCCATCATAAGAGCTTCCTTATTCTGATTCAGCTCTATGCCGCTCTGCTCCTTAATGATCGTCCGCAGCTTATTGAAAGTCCTCACATCCATCATCATCGGCAGTTCCTTCTATTCGGCGTCAATGCTCTCGTTTTTCTCAATATTGTTCGCTGTATTGTGGGCCACTTTGATAATACCGCCGATATCCAGGATCAGACCGACCTTCCCGTCCGGCAGAATGGCTCCGCCGCTGATCCCGTCAATCCCCTGCATACTGGCGCCAAGAGATTTGATCACGATCTGACTCTGCCCCAGCAGCGCGTCAGTGAGAATACCGGTTTTCTTCCCCTCGTGTTCCACCACTACGATCAGACCCTGTGTCGGATCCTTCACAGCCCCGCGAATCTGAAAAAGTTTTTCCAGTCGAAACAGAGGCACAAGTTCGCCCTGAAGATCCAGCATCTCACCTTTTTTCATCACGGTGCTCAGCATCTTCCTGTCAGGACGCAGAGAAGTGAGAATATTCAAAGTCGGGATAATAAATTTCTCGCTGCCGATCTTGATGATCATTCCCTCAATAATGGCCAGTGTCAGAGGCAGAATGATGGAGATCGTACTGCCTTTTCCCCATTCACTTGCAATCTCAACCCTGCCCCTCAATGCAGCGATGTTTTTCCGTACGACATCCATTCCCACACCGCGTCCGCTCACGTCAGTGACCTTCTTTGCTGTGGAAAAACCGGCCTCAAAGATCAGACTGAAGATGTCCCGGTCACTTAATTTGTCGGTTTCCTTAATCAGCCCCTGTTTGACGGCCTTGGCGAAAATTGCCTCTCTGTCCAGGCCTTTGCCATCGTCCTCGATCTCGATATAGATATTTCCACCGGCATTGAAACTCCGCAGTTCTATTTTACCAACGTCCTTTTTACCTGCCTTCTTTCTTTCTTCCAAACTGCCTTCAATACCGTGGTCCATACTGTTTCTGACGAGGTGGACCAGAGGATCACCGATCATGTCGACAACCGTCTTGTCAAGTTCGGTATCTTCTCCGTTAGTGACGAAGTTAACCTGTTTATTCATTTTCTTGCTGAGGTCCCGGACCAGCCGTGCCATCTTTTGAAACACCGGTTTAATCGGCACCATGCGCAGACCCGTTCCCATTTCCTGCAGTTCCCGGGTGATCTTGTTCATCTGATTCAGCCGCGCGTTCAGAATACCTGAATGATCAGTGATACTTTCCTTTATCAGCTGATTCAGCATCGTCTCTGCGATAACCATTTCACCGATAGTATTGACCAGTTTATCCAGGCGCTCAGAGTCAACCTTGACAAATTCCTTTATCTTCACCCCGGTCCGCTGACCTGCCGCTTTCACATCAGCTGGAGCTTTATCAATACCCGGCTCGTCCTCATCAGCAGGCTCCGATCTGCCCAGATCAAGATCCAGTTCAGCCTCAACCCCGATAAACACCATTTTCAGTCCGTATATCAGCTCCGGAACTTCACTGTCACAGTGCTGATATTCGCCGGTATTCATGCCGGTCTGCAGGGCCTGTACCAGCTGTCTGAGTTTATCCAGACTCTTGAAACTGATGTCGGCAACTGCACCGTGGAAATGAATCTCGCCCTTTCTGGCCTTATCCAGCAGGTTTTCCGCTTCATGGGCCAGGATGCCGATCATCGTCAGATCCAGAAAACCCGCCACACCCTTGATAGTGTGGAAAGCCCGGAATACTGCATTCAGGCTCTCCTCATTCCTGGGATCGTTCTCCAGGATCATCAGGTGCCCATCGGCACTCTCCAGATGCTCCCCGGTTTCCAGAATAAAATCACTGAGCAGCTCCAGGTCACCCTCCAGCGGATTGCTGCTGCGGTTGAACTTATCTGTCAGTGTCCTGATCAGCTCGTCCTTGTCTATCTCCTCAGCTTTACTGTCATCCGCTTTCTGTACGGGACGAGTTTCAACCTTCTTTGCAGCCTTGCCGCTACCGGTCACAGCATTCAGCACCTTTATCACTGAATCCTTGGGTGCTTTTTCGGCAAGATCCCCGGTGTAGTAGCTGAAATAATCCAGAAGCCAGTCTTTTACCTGAAGCAGGGCATCGGCCATCTGAAGTGCATGCCCCTGTTCCATCAGATCCTCTGCCTTGTGACAGACAGCTTCCGCATCCGACAGCCCCATCAGAGCACTTTCGCCCTTCAGCGTATGCAGATGCCGTTTAATATCCATGATCTTGTCATTGGACGTACCGCTGTCCAGAGCCATGATCTTTTCTTCAAGATCCAGTAATTCCGTACTCTGCCGGCCGATAAATTCGTTGAAGATCGTCTCGTCGACATTATCAGGGAGTTTAATTCCCGTCTCAGATCCGCCCAGTTCCCCAGGCGGCTCAGGCAGTTTCAGTTCATCCGCCTTTCGACCATCCCGGTACATGCCCTGAAATATGTTTATGCAGGANGTGATATAGGCAAGTGCCCCGGGCACATCACTNATATCCTCCATCAGAATGTCCTTCAGGATATTCTCTATAGATCTGCTGCGTTCACAGTATTCGATGTTTCCGTCTTCTTCCAGTGCAGAAGAGAGCTTTTCTATATCAGTGTGCATGGCAGCTATGCTCTGAACATCGTCTGTATCCAAAAATACAAGACCCTCAGATATTTTTTCAAGAAGGTCGATTATTTTCTGCATGGCGTCCCCGTTCCCAGAATTTTTCCCAATTTGTTCCCCCTAATCACCACAGAATGTCCTATAAGCAGTACGCGGAAAATTCAAAATCATTAATCTCCGATTCTTATAAGAAATATATGACAATTAATCCCTTTCTGCTAAGAGTGAATTAGAGCCTGAGGCGAAATTATGAGCGTTGGCTCACATTCAGGGGTAGATGAACAATAAATGCAGCCCCTTCCCCCTGTTTAGATCTCACTTTCAGTGATCCATTCTGCTTTTCAATAATCCTTCTGCAGACACCGAGTCCCAGACCGCTGCTGAAGGATCTGTCGCCTGTAGTGAAACCGTCCTCAAAAATCCGGACACTGTCTGCCGGATCAATCCCGGTTCCCTGATCTCTGACTTCTATCACAAGTTCCTGCCCGGTCTCACCGGACTGAAGAGACAGAGAAATATCAATTCTTTTATCAGGGTGGTAATCTTTATATCGCCTGTTAAGACTGTCCCTTGCATTGAGCAGCAGATTGATCAGGACCTGTTCGATCTCATGGCCGTTGAGATAAGTGCTTGGCAGATTCTCTGCATTGTGAATGGCGACAATAATGAATTCTGCACGGAAGGTCCCTTTCACAAGGGCCAGCGCATCTCTGACGATTTCGGAGGGCTGCATCAGACTGATGCCTTCATCACGGTAGGCAGAGTAGCTCAGCAGATTGCGCAGAATCCTGGCAATACGGCTGCCTTCCTTTATCACTGACCGGGCATATCTGCGAATCCGTTCCTGATCGCTGTTGTCGAAGATGAGCTGAGCAAAATTGATCATTCCGGTCAGCGGATTATTCACTTCATGGGCAACACCTGCCGCAACCATCCCCGACGTTTCCAGACGGTATTTCCTCGCCCGTGCCGACTCATCTTCCTCCCCCTCTGATCTCTCTTCACTGTTTTCTGTCAGAATAAGGTAATGTCGTCCCCCCAGTTTTTTAACAGAAAGCCGGACAGGCCGCTGTGTACCGGAGAGGGTCCGGATCACAGTGCGGGTGTGGAGTATCTCCTCATCCCGAAGTTTAAAAAGCTCTCTCATATCCGGGAGCAGATCCTCCATGGCAGGCAGCTGTCCATCGCCAAGTTTCGGATCAATGCCCAGGATCGACCTGCCCCTGTCATTTATAAACAGGATTTTTCCCTGCTCTACAAGCAGGCGGCCCTCAGGACTGAGGGAGGAAAATGCCCGCTCCGATTCACCGTAACTGACTGCTTCCGGGAAGAAGCTGATATCTGACTCTGTGCTTCTGTCCATACTTCAGGAATTTATGTTTTTCTGAGCTGACTCTGAAAGGAAATAATCCGGGAAAATACAGCTTTTTTTCTGCAGCTGTGCAGCGCTCTGTCAGAATGAATCTGGAAGCAGCAGGTTTTGCTCGGGTTTGAGAAAGGGATTTTGTATTTTCAGACGAGAGCCTGTGAAACAGCTTTCTGACACCTGAAAAAGTATATATGGACACATTATTACAGACAGTACATTTCCTCAGCAGCCGGCGCTGTCTCGGCAGACGCAGCGGCACAGAAGGCAGCAGAGCAGCCCGCGAATACCTGATCCGTGAGCTGAAGCAGCGGGGTCTGCAGCCCCTGCCTCAGAAGCCAGGCTACGACTATCCCCTTTATGACGATGGAAAACAGTATGCTGCAAATATCATTGGCAGCCTGCCCGGACAGGGAGATCTGGCAGAAGAGTATATCCTGCTGGAGGCTCATTATGACCATCTTGGAGAGGACAGAGAAACGGAGTCCTACTTTCCAGGAGCCAATGACAATGCCGCGGCTGTTGCGGTGCTTCTGGATCTGGCATTTGCACTTCAGGAAAAATACCAGCATTCGACTGACTCAGGTCGGCGCAGCCTGTTGATCGCATTTTTTGATGCGGAGGAACCGCCCTTCTTTGCCTCGCCTAAGATGGGCGCCCACCGATTCTGTGAAGAGCCCCCTCTGGAACTGAATAAGATCCGTCTCGGGATCTTTCTGGATCTTCTCGGGCATCCATCCATTCCCTGCCGGGCTCTTGAAAAGGGCATCTTTCTGGCCGGATCTGAAAAGACCGGGCTGGCCGAATTTATCGAGACCGTGGACCCTGAAGATCCCTTCTATCTCCATCGTATCGGCATTCACAGCATTCCTCCCAGCGGAAATTACCTTGCCTTTAAAGACAGGGGTCTCCCCTTCTTCTTCCTCACAAGCGGCAGGGCCGCCTACTATCACAGTACTGATGACAGTGCAGAAAAACTCGACTATCCCAAACTTTCAAAGATCAGTTCCCGGCTGCAGCAGTTGACAGCGGATCTCCTGACGGCTGATGCCGCCTATTTTGAACATGACCCGTCAGCCCAGGATGACAGAGCGAGTGTTCTGACCCTGAGGCGCATCGCGGAGTGCATCTCCCGCAGTGTTCCAGAAGCTGACCTGCTCAGCATCGATGAGGCTCTGAAGGATATGGAGAAGCGTCTCAGACATCATCAGGCACTGGATGATCTGGATCGCAACAAACTCGTCTATATGCTGGGAGAATTCGAGAAACTGATCCGCCACTGAGACCGTGATCACCTGCACTATTCCGGAAAAAAACACTTGATTTTTTCACATTTTTTTGAAACTTTTCGCCGCTTCAGGAATCATATATCATTGGAAAAATGGAAACAGCATAACAGCATATCATATAAAAGCATATCAAATAACAACACAGAGGAATCAGGAAAATGAGTAAAGGCACGATGCAAAGTTATCAGTATCAGACAGAGGCAAAGAAACTTCTGAATATTGTTATTCATTCACTTTATACAAACAGGGACATATTCATCAGGGAACTGATCTCGAATGCAAGTGACGCCATAGAAAAACTTCGCTACATCAGCCTCACGGATGCCGATTACATCGAAAAGGACCTGCCGCTGGAGATCAGTATAGAGCTCAGCAAGGATCTGAAGACCCTGACCATCAGCGACACCGGTGTCGGGATGAGCAGAGAGGAACTGATAGAAAATCTGGGCACCATTGCTCACAGCAGCACTGAAAGTTTCTTCAAAAACTTACAGGAAAAGGGTGAGATGGAAAAGGCCAGCCTGATCGGTCAGTTCGGTGTCGGTTTCTACAGTGCTTTCATGGTTGCCAAACGAGTCAAGGTCCTTACCCGCAGCTATATGCCGGGCAGCAGGGGCTACGAATGGATCAGCGACGGCATCAGCGACTACAGCATCGGCGAGGAGGAAAGCGTTAAGCGCGGAACACGCATCGTTGTGGAACTTAGCGATGAACACGAAAAATACCTTGAGGCCGACACAGTCAAGCACATCATCAAACAGTACAGCAACTTCGTCCCGAGCCCGATCTCAGTGGACGGGGAGACAGTCAACACTATCAAACCCATCTGGACCGTCTCTCCCACCGATGTCACACAGGAGGAATATAATGAATTTTACAAATTCCATGAAAACAGCGGCAGCGATCCGTATTTCCAGCTGCACACAAGGGCAGACGCCCCGATTCAGCTGAATGCACTGCTCTTCTTTCCTAAAGAGAATATGGAGGTCTTCGGTTTCAGCAGGACCGAACCCGGTGTCTCCCTGTACTGCAATAAGGTCCTTATCCAGAGCCAGGTTAAAGAGATCCTCCCGGAATATATGCGTTTTGTCAAAGGGATCGTGGATTCTGAAGACCTTCCCCTGAATATCAGCCGTGAAACACTTCAGGACAACATGATCATCGGTAAACTGAAAAAGTTCCTGACCAAGCGCATCATTTCCTTTCTTCAGACACAGGCGAAAGAACACAATGATGTGTACATGGAATTTTACAAGAATTTCAGTCTCTACCTGAAGGAAGGTGCCAACAGCGACTGGGAAAATAACAAGGAGCTTGCAGGACTTCTTCGTTTTGAATCCAGCAAGGAGGACGCAGGAAAGCTGATCGGCCTGGACGATTATGTAGCCCGCATGGGTGCGGATCAGAAAGAGATCTATTACCTGAACGGCGGCAGTCGCGGGGAAGTTGAGACCAGTCCCTACCTGGAGGCTTTCAAAGCCAATGAAATGGAAGTTCTCTTCCTCTATGAACCGATCGATGATTTCGTTATGACCTCTGTAAGGGAATATGCCGATAAAAAACTTGTCAGTGCAGATCAGGCGGAACTGAAGCTTGAGACCGCAAAGAAAACCGATAAGCCCGATAAAGACAGCAAAAAGGCTGTGGATGCCCTGATCAAATGGCTGAAAAAGGATATGGATTCGCGGCTTAGCGATGTCAAGCTGTCCAGGCGGCTGGTGGATTCCCCGGCCATTGTTGTCAATCCGGATGATGGGATGACAACGCAGATGCAGAAAGTCCTGGAAAGTTCGAAAAATGAGTTCTATCAGGTTGGGAAAAAAGTTCTGGAGCTCAATCCGGACCATGAGCTGGTTAAAAAGATCGCAGGACTGCATGCAGACAAGGCGACGGAGGACAGGGCGAAAATGCTGACAGCCCAGATCGTGGACAATGCCTTTGTGGCGGCAGGGCTCAAGGTTGACCAGAAAAAAATGGTGGACCGCATACATCAGATCATGAATGAACTGTCCTGATCCCGAAGGTCGCTTTGAATTTCAGCCTCCCTTTACTAAAGGATAAATATAGTCCCTTTTCTTTGTGACATGGATTATGTAATTTCCCTGCAATAGGAGGCTTATGAAAAAATTCTACATAGAAACCTACGGCTGTCAGATGAATGTCTATGACAGTGAACTGATAGCCGGTATACTGCAGCGCAATCCGCAGTATGTATCGGTGGACAGCCCTGAGGCTGCGGATGTGATCATGCTCAACACCTGTTCTGTGCGGGAGAATGCAGAGGACAGAATACATAAACGGCTGCAGGAGCTGCATTCATTTCGGAAGAAGAATCCCGCGATACAGATAGGGATCGTGGGCTGCATGGCCCAGAATCAGAAGGAAAAACTGATGGAGGAAAGCCGGACCGTGAATTTTGTTGCGGGGCCGGACAGCTACAGACGACTGCCCGGGCTTCTGCAGGAGCTCAGTGCTGACGAACATATCGCGGACACAGTTCTAAGTCGGGATGAGGTCTATGAAGGACTCTTCCCTTCTCGTAAGGACGGACTGAATGCCTGGATCAGCATCATGAGGGGCTGTGATAAATTCTGCACATTCTGCATTGTTCCCTTCACCCGGGGACGAGAACGCAGCCGCAGTCCCGAGTCCATTGTTGAGGAGGCTGAACTGATTATCAGTCAGGGATTCGCCGAGATCACGCTGCTGGGTCAGAACGTGAACAGCTATCGTTATGAAGGACAGGATTTTCCGGATCTTCTGGAAGCCCTGGCCTCTGTTGAGGGAATCAAGCGTATCCGCTATACGAGCCCGCATCCTCAGGATGTGGATGACAAGCTGCTGTCGGTGCATGCAGAATTTGCGCCGAAGGTAGCTGAGCATATTCATCTCCCGCTGCAGGCCGGATCTGACCGGGTCCTTAGGGCAATGAACCGAAGCTACTCGAAGGACCATTATCTGAATCTTGTTGAGAAGATCAGAGACCGCGTTCCGGGCATGGCTATAACGACGGATATTATCAGCGGTTTTCCCGGAGAGACCCATGCAGATCATTTGCAGACTGTGGATGTAATGAATCAGGTTAGATTTGACGCAGCTTTCATGTTCAAGTATTCGCCGCGACCGGGAACGAAGGCAGCCCAGATGCCTGATGATGTTCCGGAGGAGGAAAAGGCGGCGCGACTCACTGAGATCATCGATCTCCAGCAGTCCCACAGCCTGCAGCGCAATCAGCAGTATATCGGTGAAACAGTGGAGATCCTGGTGGAAAAAACCAGCCGGAGGCATGCCGGTGAACTGATGGGCAGGAACAGTCAGAACAAGACGGTCATTTTTCCGGATGAGGGACAGGGGCTGAAGCAGCTCATCAGCCGGAAGATCACTGAGATCAGGGGTCTCAGTCTGTATGCAGGAAATTGAGGGATTGCTGCCGTCCGGACAAACTCAGGTTGTGAAGTGCCGTAAAGGCTGCCTATATTATCACAGGAGGCCGCATGTACGAATATAAATTCATTAAGATCGAGATGAAGTCCGGGATCAACAGCATTCGTCCCAAGGAAGACTACCAAAAAATTATTCACGAGCATGCCGAGAAAGGGTGGCAGCTAGTGCAGATCTTTGCACCGCCCACTGAAAGCTTCGGTGCATCCGGATATTTCGAGATTATTCTGTCCAGAATGAAATTTAAATAATCGCGGGACTCGGAAAGCAGCCCTTTCCTGCACTGATCAGGCAGGGAGCTCTGCTTGATGTCAGATCATCGGCAGGAGTCTGTCCAGTTCCTCCATCAGAAGAGGAAATTCCTCTGCGGCACTGTCCATATTACCGTCCCTGGCGGCCAGTTCGATATTTTTTGCTCTTTCGCTGAGCGCATTAAAACTGAGATTCCCTGCACTTCCCTTCAGGCCGTGGGCACTTTTTCTGACTGACTCAGAATCACCTGTCTCCAGTCCTCGCTGAATGGCCACGATCTTTTCCGGATAATCTTCCTTGAACAGTTCGATCAGTTCGATCATCAGCTCTTCATCCTCACCGATGCGTTCGAGGAGTTCTTCTCTGTTAAAAATATCCATCATCGACTGTTCCCTGTGTTTCCTGAAAATTACAGCAAAGCGCTCAGGATATCAAGCCCATGAATCGCAAAAGCTGTCCTGAGTCTATTTCCTTTTCGGTTTATAAACATGGGTTGCAGGCCCGAAAAAGAGTTCCCCTGCCTCCATAAATGTTTCGGAAAGCGTCGGATGGGCATGTATCGTGAGTTTGACATCGGAAGCCAGAGCTGCCATTTCAATGGCGAGCGTGCCTTCCGCGATCAGCTCACCTGCACCGGCCCCGACGATACCTACGCCCAGCGTACGACCGCTTTCCCGGTCAAATATGATCTTTGTCAGACCATCCGGCCGAGCCATGGTCAGTGCTCTGCCGCTGGCAGCCCAGGGAAAGCGGGTCACTTCCACGTCAAGCCCTTTAGCTTTGGCTTCATCCTCACCGATGCCGGCGACTGCGATCTCAGGATCTGTGAAGACCACAGCAGGTATCGCTGCCGGATTGAAGGATGCTTTTCTGCCGAGAATGTTATCCACAGCGGTAAAACCTTCATGACTTGCCTTGTGAGCGAGCATCATACCGCCGGCGATATCCCCGATGGCATAGATATTCTCAACCGTGGTGGCGGTTCTGTCGTCAGTGAGAATAAAACCCTTTTCACTGAGACCGACAGATGTATTCTCCAGCCCAATGGCATCAGAATTCGGTCGTCGACCGACACTGACAATGATCTTGTCAAAGAGTTCCTCCCTGAGGCTCCCGTCTTTCAGTTCAAAACTGACCCGTAGCTTATTCTTCTCATCTCTGACCTGTTTGACCTTTGTGCTGAGCAGTATCTCTTCAAACTTTTTATCGAGACTTTTTTTCAGGATCCGGACGAGATCCTTGTCCATAGCCGGAAGCAGATTGGGGAGCATTTCAGCTATAGTGACGCGGGATCCGAAAGCTGCGTAGGCGGTGCCCATTTCCAGACCGATATACCCGCCNCCGATGACCAGCAGTCTCTCCGGAATACTTTCCAGAGCAAGTGCACCGGTGGAATTCAGGATATTCGGATGTTCCATGTCGATTCCGGGAATAGTGACGGGGCGGCTGCCGGTAGCGATAATGGCATTGCCGAATTCAATTGTTCTGTCGCTGCCGTCCACTGCTGTCACCTGCAGAAGCCGGTTGCTCTTAAAAAAGGCTCGGCCCTGTATATAGTTGATCTTCCTCTGCTTGACCAGCTGTCCCAGACCGCCGGTGAGCTGACTGACAACCCCGTTCTTCCAGTCCCTCAGTTTATCGATGTCCAGTTCGGCCTTCCCGAAATTCAGTCCCCATGCCGGACTTTCCTGAGTTTCATGAATTAGTTTCGCTGCATGCAGCAGTGCCTTGGAAGGAATACAACCCTTATATAGGCAGACACCGCCAGGATTGTCCTTGGGATCTACAAGTGTCACGTTCAGCCCGTGATCAGCTGCGTGAAATGCAGCTGCGTATCCACCGGGTCCGGCTCCGATGATCAGCAGATCGCTGTATGAATTTGACATAATAACTCCTCAATCAATCAAAGTAAAAGCCTGAAAGGCTGTTCGAGTGCGTTTTTCAGCCAGAGTACAAAGCGGGCACCGTCTGCTCCGTCAATGATCCTGTGGTCATAACTCAGAGACAGCGGCAGCATTAGACGCGCTTCCCAGTTTCCATCCTTCAGAACAGCCTCAGTGCTTCCCCGGCTGACTCCGAGGATAGCGACTTCCGGCGAATTGATGATGGGTGTGAAGCCAGTCCCGGTAATCCCTCCAAGATTGGACACCGTAAACGTGCCTCCTTCCAGGTCCGCCGGCAGGATCTTACGGGTTCTCGCCTTTTCTGCCAGAACCTGCAGTTCACGGGAGATTTCTGCGATACCTTTCTGGTCTGCATGGCGTATCACCGGCACAAGCAGTCCGTTGGGTGTATCGACAGCGATGCCGATATTCACAAAATCCTTGAAGATTATCTCCTGTTTTTCCATGTCAACAGAGCTGTTAAAGGCGGGGAATTCCTTCAGAGCCCTGGCGCAAACCGATGTCAGAATAGCCGTCATGGTCAATTTCCCACCCTGCTTTTCGACTTCCGGTGCCAATTGCCGGCGCAGACTTTCCAGGGATGTAATATCGGCTTTGTCGAACTGTGTCACATGCGGTATGGTTGACCAGCTGTAGGACAGATGCTGAGCCGTCACCTGACGGATCCGAGACATCTTTTCAGTCCTGATCCCTCCCCATTTGGAGAAATCAGGAAGTGCCTCACTCTGTATATAGGAATGCAGATCTCCTGAGGGACGCTCAGTATTCTTCTTTTTGGAGTAGGCCTTGACATCTTCCACGCTGATTCGGCCTCCGGGTCCGCTTCCCTTGACCTCCCCGATCTCGATGCCTATCTCCCGGGCAAATCTGCGAACGGACGGCGCCGCAGGCACCTTCGGCAGGATCTCACTCCGCTGAGGTGCTGAGGCCTCCACAGCCCCCCCCCTGTCCGATTCAGCGGTTTCCGATGCAGGAACTGCCTGCTTTACATGTTCGGCCGCCGCTAAGGGAGCTGTCTCCTCCCCGGTTTTTTTCTCTTCAGATTCCAGCTGACTCTGCGCCGGACTGTCCTCAACCTTTTCAACGCTGTCGGATCCCACACTGAAGGATTCTTCAGCAACGACTGTTTCCAGGATCATCACAGACTGACCGATCTGAACCTCGGCACCTGCCTCCACCTTCACTTCGGCGATGCGTCCGTCCTGTTCCGCCGGAATCTCGACAACCGCTTTGCCGGTCTCAAGCTCCAGCAGAATATCGTCTTTTTTAACGTCGTCTCCAGCTTTGACAGACACAGCGGTGATGGTCGCTTTTTCGATGTTTTCCCCGACAGAGGGTATCTTAATATCAATTTTCATGCTTCACTCCTCAGTCCGTCATGGGGTTAGGCTTGTTTTCATCAATTTCCAGGTCCTTTTTTGCCTTGTTCAGGAGTTTTGCATCAAAGGTCCCGCCTTTATGCAGCATGAACAGTCCAGCAAACACAACATAGTTGACATTTACTTCGAAGAAGTCCCTGAGATGGTCCCGGCCGTCACTGCGTCCGAACCCGTCCGTCCCGAGGCTGATCATCGGCCTGTCAATCCATTTTGAAAGTGATTCGGGTACGGCCTTAACATAATCAGAAACAGCGACAACAGGGCCCTCCTGACCTTTTAGACACTGCTGAATATAGGGCTGCCTTTTTGATTTTCCGCCGCTGAGAAACTGCTCCCGTTCCGTTGCAATGGCATCCCAGTAGAGAGATTTATAACTGGTAACCGAGAATACATCACAGCTGATATCGTATTCCGTTTCCAGTACATCCGCGGCTTTCAGAACCACCGGCAGCAGGGCTCCGCTGCCAAAGAGGTCCAGCTTCCCCTTCGATCTCTTCCCTCCTTTTCTGAACCTGTACATACCCCGGATGATCTTTTCATCCAGGTCTTTGATATCTGTGGGGCGCGGCAGCTGAACATAATTCTCATTACCTGCTGTCAGATAGTAGAATTCAGGATTCTGTTCAACATACATACTCTTCAGACCGTGGCGGATAATCGCAGCGATCTCATACGCATAGGCAGGGTCGTAGGCTTTCAGTGTCGGGTACGCGTAAGCATAGAGATGGCTGTTGCCGTCCTGATGCTGCAGACCTTCGCCTGCAAGGGTTGTGCGTCCGGCTGTTCCTCCGATCATAAAACCGCGTGCCCGCATATCACCTGCGGCCCAGACCAGGTCTCCGACCCTCTGAATACCGAACATTGAATAAAAAATGTAGAAGGGGATGGTTGGGATATTGTGCAGACTATAGGATGTCCCGCTGGCAATGAAGCTGCTCATCGATCCGCTTTCTGTAATGCCTTCTTCAAGGATCTGGCCGTTGAGGGCTTCCTTGTAATAGAGGAAAGAATCGCTGTCAACCGGCTCATAAAGCTGACCGACATGGGAATAGATGCCCACCTGACGGAAAAGTGCCTCCATTCCGAAGGTTCTTGCCTCATCCGGTACAATAGGCACAACCAGTTTTCCCAGGGCCTTGTCCTTCAGAAGCTGGGTCAGGATTCTGACAAATGCCATTGTTGTACTGACCGCCCGGTCACCGGTACCCTCATCGAATTCTTTCCAAACCGATTCTTCCGGCATGTCCACGGGATCGCTTTCCGTTCTGCGCTGGGGCAGATAGCCTCCGAGTTCCTTTCGTCTCGCATGAAGATAATCGTGTTCCGGACTGTCTTCGGGAAAGCGGTAGAAAGGCACTGCATCAATATCCTCATCGGAG
>JGI10211J34971_10001564_pt1 | contig 18836 bp, 16 predicted proteins | sample Etolagsediment_FD_34971 | JGI IMG/M metagenome (IMG submission 34971)
CGATAGCCCGGCAGCTTCATCTCCTCCGACCCATCGTTACCGCACCGGGCAACCTCAACATCGACTGGTATATCAATTAGTACCGGACCCTGCCGACCCGTCGAAGCAATGTGAAAGGCCTCCCGAATGGTACGGGCCAGCTCTTTAACGTCTTTGACTATGCAATTGTATTTTGTAACAGGACGGGTAATGCCGGTGGTATCTGCTTCCTGAAACGCATCGTTGCCGATAAGTTCGGTCCGAACCTGACCGGTCAACGCCACCAACGGTACCGAATCCATCATCGCTGTCGCAAGACCCGTAACCAGATTGCACGCACCAGGACCGCTGGTTGTTACAACAACGCCAACCTTACCACTGACTCGCGCATAGCCGTCAGCCATATGGCAGCCGCCCTGTTCGTGACGTGGATTTATAAAACGAATCGGAGCATCGTATAATCTGTCGAATAAAGGCAGTACTACTCCGCCGCTATAGCCGAACATAGTATCGACCCCCTGCTCAATAAGTGTATCGACAATTATCTGGGCGCCTGCCTTAATAGAGGATTTGCCGGCCGAACCTGCCGAAGAACGTGGCTTGGAACTCATCTTTTTCACCTTTCCTGATAAACCTTACATTGTTATTCCGGTCAATTACAACTCCACTGGGCCAGCCTGGGAAGTCTGCCGTTTTTGCAAAAAAACAACCGAACAGCCCAAGATTAAAAGCCCTGTTGTAATCCCATAACCATTCCGATACACGGAATGTCTCAGGTCTGTATTTGTATGTTTTCACACAAATACAATCGAATTATACAAAACCAATCACTCTCTGTCAATTATTTTTCGGCCATTTACACAGCCGCCAATAACTATTTTCGGCACAAAAAGCCAATAAAACCCCTTCCAACGCCAAAAAAATGCTGACTTGAAACCAGATTGCTGCTATAATACCGACGGGTGAACGGTGGTTGGTAAATATTCGATTATTCAACCATTTTACAATTTAACCAAATATAGGAGAATTTTTATGTGTGAGCAATGCGGCTGTGGTGAAACCGATACCGAGCAAACCTTTGAAGAAAAAGTCAAAAAAGTAATCGAGGCCATTCGACCAAGTCTGCAAAGCCACGGCGGCGATATAGAACTCACCTCGGTAGATGACGACAATACAGTCAAAGTCCGCCTGCAGGGCGCCTGTAAGGGTTGCCCAAGTGCTGCGATGACACTAAAGATAGGCGTTGAAAGAATCCTCAAGGAAAAAGTCCCCCAGGTCAAAGAAGTCATCGCTGTGGATTAACCATCTGCAACCGGCAGGATGTATTTGTGGTTGTCAGCCACTATCGAAAGTGCTTCGCGATTTTGCTCGCAGTCGGCTCCTCTATTACCCCTCTCTCGGTAACGATAGCGGTGATATTCTTCGCCTCTGTAACATCAAAAGCCGGATTGCAAATATCAACCCCTTCCGGCACAACCTTTCTATCACAAAAGAATGTTACCTCCTCAGCCGACCTTTCTTCAATAGGTATTTGACCGCCGTTCTTTATACTCAAATCGAATGTGCTCGAAGGTGCAGCTACATAAAATGGTATCCCGCACTCTCCGGCAAGAATACTCAAGCTGTAAGTTCCAATTTTATTTGCCGCATCGCCGTTCGCCGCAATTCGGTCGGCGCCGGTTATCACCGCACCAATCTTACCCTCCTTCATCAGCCAACCCGCCATACTGTCACAAATAACCGTTACATCAATACCCGCCTCCTTCAGCTCCCACGCCGTCAACCGAGCGCCCTGCAACAATGGCCGGGTCTCGTCGGCATAAACCTTAAACTTCCTGCCTCTTTTATGTGCCTCGAACATCACCGACAAAGCTGTCCCCTGTCCCGCCGTCGCCAGTGCCCCCGCGTTGCAGTGCGTCAAAATAGCAGTCCCATCCTTAATGAACCTCTCGCCGTTTTCCCCGATTCGCCGGCACATATCAACATCTTCCTGACATATAGCATTTGCCTCATTGAAGACAATTTGCCGCAGTTCTTGTAACCTCGCCCCCGGCTCACCGGCAGCAAACGCCTCAGCTCTTTGGCGGACTCTCTCCAGTGCACGGAACAGATTCACCCCGGTCGGACGCGATGAAGCTAAATACTCACTTGCTTCGGACAGAACAGAAAGTCCCTCCTCCAAATCGTTACCGCCGGCTTGCAGGGGCAGCCCTGCGTGGTCGCCCTTTTGTTTCTGCATAGCCAGAACCAATCCATAAGCCCCCGCAACCCCGATGGCCGGAGCGCCCCGCACTGTTAGAGTCTTTATCGCTTCGTAAAGTTGCTCAACATCCCGGCACTCTAATTTAACAAACTCCCCAGGCAACCTCCGCTGGTCTATAAGCTCCAAAAAACCGTCAACATCACCAATCCATTTAAACGCTGAAGTAACCATAAGAAATCCTAACTCGACACTGTACTTCTTTTTGCCCTTTTGACTTTCGCCTTTGCTTTCTTACCTTTCTTATCAGCCTGCAGCTTGTCTCTCAAATACTTCGCAGTATAACTTTTCCTATTTTCGATAATCTCCTCCGGCGAACCCGTAGCAACAACCTCCCCGCCGGCATCACCGCCCTCGGGGCCAAGGTCGATTACATAGTCCGCCATCTTGACAACATCGAGATTATGCTCGATTACCACAACGGTATTACCCATATCGCACAATCGCTGCAGAACATTCAGGAGGTTATGAATATCGGCAAAGTGCAGACCCGTCGTCGGCTCATCGAGCAGATACAAAGTATGTCCTGTAGCCGCCTTGCCCAGCTCAGAAGCAAGTTTTACCCGCTGCGCCTCCCCGCCGGAAAGCGTCGTCGAGGGCTGACCAAGTTGCATATACCCCAGACCAACGTCACTAAGCATCCTCAAAAAACGCACAATCGTCGGGAAATTCGCAAAAAAATCAAGCGCCTCTTCTATCCTCATATCGAGCACATCAGCGATATTTTTGCCCTTATAGGTAATCTCAAGGGTCTCAGGATTGTATCTTTTGCCTTTGCAGTTCTGACACGTTACATAGACGTCCGGCAAAAAATGCATCTCGATTTTCTTCGTCCCCTGTCCCTTACAGTATTCACATCGCCCGCCTTTGACATTGAAGCTGAATCGCCCCGGCCGAAACCCTCGAATCTTCGACTCCCGCGTCATCGAAAACAGCTTTCTTATCAAGTCAAACACCCCCGTATAGGTCGCCGGATTACTCCGTGGCGTCTTTCCAATCGGCGACTGGTTTATCTCTATGACCTTATCAATTTGCGACGTCCCAAGAATCCTTTTATGTCTGCCAGGCCTGTCACGAGACCCATACAGCCGACGTCTAAGTGCACGCAGCAGAATCTGGCTAACCAAAGTGCTCTTGCCGGAACCTGAAACTCCCGTCACGCAGCTAAAGACACCAAGGGGAAATTTTACATCGATATTCTTAAGATTGTTCTCCGAAGCAAGCTTTACTTCTATGCACCTTCTAAGGTTGTATTTGCGCCTTTGAACCGGCAGGGCTATTCTCTTTTTGCCGCTAAGATACTCACCTGTCACAGACTCCGCACAGCCGATAACGTCACTGAAACTGCCCTGCACAACCACTTTCCCGCCGCGCGCACCGGCCGCCGGGCCAATATCAATTATATGGTCCGCACTCTTGATAATATCTTCATCGTGCTCAACTACTATAACCGTATTGCCCAGCCGGCTAAGCCGCCGCAGGATACCAAGTAATCGGCTGTTATCACGCTTGTGAAGGCCTATCGTCGGCTCGTCAAGAACATAACAAACCCCAACCAGACCACTGCCAACCTGCGTGGCCAGGCGTATCCGCTGCGCCTCACCGGCCGAAAGAGTGCTGCTCATCCTGTCCAGCGTCAGATAGCCAAGACCAACGTCAATCATAAACTTCAGTCGCGCCTTTATCTCCTTCAGGATTTGGACGGCAATCAACGACTTTTCTTCGTCAAACTCCAGTTTATTGAAAAATATCTGGGTCTCTTCAATGCTGAACGTGCTCAACTGATGTATATTTTTGCCGCCAACCGTCACCGCAATAGCTTCCCGCCGAAGTCGTGCCCCACCGCAGCTCCGGCACGGCTGCTCCGAAAGGTAGCTGTGCAGCCTGGCCTTAACATATTCACTGGTAGTATTCTTCCACCGCCGCGAAAGATTGGGGATTACGCCCTCAAACTGCAAACCGTATTTTCGCCTGTCTGCCGCCGTCGTCCCATCCATCAGAATTCTTCGCATCTCTGCCGGTATTCGCTCGAACGGCAAAGATTTGCTGATGCCTATATTCCTGCAAAATCTTTTAACCATCCTGTTGTAGAAAATATTCATTCTCTTGCCGCCCTTACGCCAGGCATCGATAGCGCCATTTTCCAGCGAGACCCTCTTGTCCGGAACAACCAGGTCAGGGTCGAATTCCAGAATCGTACCCAGACCATCGCAGCTCTTGCACGCACCATAAGGGCTGTTAAAGCTAAACAGCCGCGGCGACAGCTCCTCAAGCGACGCCTGCGGATGCTCAGGGCAGGCAAACTTCTCACTGTAGATACTCTCAGCCCATCTGCCGTCGCCGCCGTTATTCTTATCATTTCCCGGCTCCTGAACCAGAACCAAAAGAACACCATCAGCCAACTTAAGTGCCGTCTCCACCGAATCCGCCAGTCGAGTGCGAACTGAATCCCTAATGATTAGTCTGTCCACAACCGCCGCGATATTATGCTTCCTGTTCTTGTTCAGGACCGGGACCTTACGCACATCGTAAAGGGACCCATCAACACGCACACGAACAAAGCCTTCTCGCTGCACGGCAGCAAAAATATCTTTGTGCTCACCTTTTTTCCCGCGAACAAGCGGCGCGCAAATCTGAATTTTCGTTCCTTCCGGCCAGCCAAATATCGACTCTACTATCTGCGAAGAATGCTGACTTGTAATCTCTTTCCCGCATACCCAGCAATGCGGTTGACCTACACGGGCGAAAAGCAATCTAAAATAGTCATAGATTTCCGTGGTAGTCGCTACCGTTGAGCGCGGATTGCCGCTGGCGCTTCGCTGCTCAATCGCGATGGTAGGCGGCAGACCCGTAATGTCCGACACCGCGGGCTTTTGCATCTGCTCAAGAAACTGACGCGCATAGGCGCTGAGAGATTCAACATATTTTCTTCTGCCCTCGGCATAAATCGTATCGAAGGCAAGAGAACTCTTGCCAGAGCCGCTTATACCGGTAATCACCACCAGTTTATCGCGCGGAATGTCCACGTTGATATTCTTAAGGTTATGCTCCGCCGCCCCCGTAATCCGTATCACCTTTTCTATCTGTTTTGACATATCTGTTCTTACTGCTACAGGTAGTCTTCCTGCAAAAAATCGACGCTAACCCAAACTTATCATTGTACCAAAATGTGGGAACACACAAAACTACTGAAAAATTATCAGACGTACATTCTTGCGAATTCCACTTGGAATGCAATTTCCATGCACCGCCTTCGCCTATTATGGAAACTTATAATGCTACTCTATTGCCTTATACTAATTTAATACTAAAATATTTAAATTTAGTATTTGACAGAAAACAACCATCCCTATATACTAAATTTTAACGAATTAGTATATAATTAGTATATTCATAACTCCCTGATATCACAGAGGATAGCACAATGAAAATGCCGAAAAAACCACCTGATCTTGGAATAATTTGGGAACAAATTAAAGATGATCGAGAACTGATTCCCAAGATTTTCGGTGAAAAATTTTCCCTCTCGGTGATAGGCAAGTACCTTCATTGGGACAAACTTATTTACTATCCGCCCCCAAAGGGCCTTACCCACGAACAATGGTGGTTCGCCTTAAAAATCCAACGTCGTAATCTGTTCAAACAAGTCCCACTGAACGACAAAAATAGAGAACCATTTAAATACCTTGAAGTGGATCCCATACCCGAAATGCTACACAAAATCGACCAGGGTGCTGGTGGTTTTATACAAATGCCAAAGCAAATCATAAATCCGGACACAAAAGACCAACATTACATTAGTTCGCTAATCCAAGAAGCGATTACTTCAAGTCAACTCGAAGGTGCAGCAACAACTCGAAGAGTTGCTAAGGAGATGATTAAAACCGGTCGCTCTCCCCGTGACAAAAGCGAACGGATGATTCTCAACAATTTCAGAACCATGCAACGGATCGGACGAATCAAAGACAAACCTTTATCCAAAGAATTGATATTTGATATCCACCAACTTGTCACAGAAAAAACATTAGATGAACCATCCGCTGCTGGACGATTCCGCAAGGCCAATGAAAAGAGAGTTGTTGGTGATATGTATAATGAGGTTTTCCATGACCCGCCCCCAGTGAACCAACTCGAAAAAAGAATGGCTGCTATGTGTGATTTTGCCAATGGTAAAACACCTAAGTACTTTATCCATCCAGTGATTAGAGCTATCATTTTACACTTCTGGCTCGCTTACGACCATCCCTTTGTCGATGGCAACGGCAGAACTGCCAGAGCTCTATTCTACTGGTCAATGCTCCGCCATAACTTTTGGCTATTCAAGTTCATCTCGATTTCGCAGATTATTCGCAAGGCACCTGTAAAATATGGTCGTGCTTTCCTCCACACAGAGACAGATGACAATGATCTCACATACTTTATACTTTATCATCTTGATGTAATTCGACGAGCAATTAAGGAACTTCACAAATACATCAAACGAAAGACTGAGAAACTGCAAGCAATTGAGCGACAGCTTCACGGCGTTGCAGTACTTAACCATCGCCAGCGCGCGCTTATCAGCCATGCTCTCCGGCATCCTCACCAACGCTATACAATCAAGTCACATCAAACGAGCCACAACGTTGTCTACCAAACAAGCCGACTTGACTTGCTTGACTTAGAATACCGCAGGTTACTCAAAAGCGATAAGATTGGGAGAACATGGTATTTCACACCAGTAAATGAACTTGAAGAAAAACTATCTGAATTGCACTGACAGTTACCCAAAGCTGTTATGAAAACGAAGAAACTGCATAGCTGGAACTTATCTTACTCAGAGGCGCGAGACTGCCAGAAGAACCTCGCCTGCGAAGTGCAATTTACCCCCCTGAAAAAACCACCAAAGCTAATTGCGGGCCTGGACTGTGCCTTTAGCAAAGATGGCAAAAGAATTGTCGCAGTTGCTGTCGTGTTAAGACCACCGGATTTTGAGCTTACCGAGATGAAAACTGCTGCCAAAAAAGTTCCCTTCCCTTACATCCCCGGCCTGCTCTCCTTTAGAGAAGCTCCCGCTTGCATCGCCGCCGTCGAAAAACTCCGAAAGCAACCCGACATATTCATCATTGATGGCCAGGGCATCGCCCATCCTCGCCGACTCGGCCTCGCGGCGCATCTGGGTTTATTTTTTGATAAGCCGACTATCGGCTGCGCAAAAAGCAGACTCACCGGCATCTTCGACGAGCCCCCGCTCGAGAAAGGCGCACATACTCCGCTGAAAGACAAAAAAAACATTAAACATCAAACGCAATACGATATACGCAATACGCAATACGAGGTTATCGGCGCCGTTGTTAGAACACGCACAAATGTCAAGCCCGTCTTTGTCTCGGTGGGCAACAAATGCCTGCTAAAAGATGCGATTGAAACCACCCTCGCCTGCACAACCAAATATCGTCTGCCCGAACCAACCCGCCTCGCCCACCAACTGGTCACCAAGCTAAGATTAAACACTTAGCCAATTGCCAACCCTACTTGCCTGAGACAACCTTAGCTGACTTTATCATAACAGGCTCAACGGGGACGTTGCTCATTTGAAGCCTGCGACCCCTAATCGTCCCAATTTTCATGGTCGTCTTCACCGCTGCGATGGAATCCACAACATTCATACCTTCGACAACCCTGGCAAAGACTGTGAAGCCGCCGTTCTGGCTATCCAGGCGACTGTTGTCCGAAAGGTTAATGAAGAACTGTGAGGTAGCGGAATTCGGGTTACCGCCTATTTTGGCCATAGCGACCGTGCCACGAACATTGCTGAGCCGGTACTCGTTAACAATTGGAGGATGCGTCTGTTTATCCTTCATATCCGGCGTGAACCCGCCTCCCTGTATCATAAATCTCGGTATAACCCTGTGAAATATCGTTCCATCGTAAAAACCCTCCTCAATATACTGAAGGAAATTCTTTACCGTAACCGGCGCCGCATCTTCACTAAGCTCAAGAACGATATCACCCATACTCGTTTCGAGCTTTACCTTCTTCGGACCGGCCGCTACATCCTTCGGCTGCTTATCCGCCTCTCTACCACAGCCGGCCATCAACACAACAACCGTCAATAACACGCTCAACCAAAAGTCGCGAATCATACCGCATCCCTTTCAAAACAAAAAACTGGAACTTCAGTCCCACTTATGTTTTTTGATAGAGTCTAAAATCTTCTCGGCGCATTCCATCGCTGCCAGGCCCTCTTCGGCGCTAACCTCAGGCCGAAGCCGCTTATCTGCCACCGCCTTTAAGAAAGATTCCTGCTCAAGACGCAACGGTTCCTTATCGTCTATCTTGAGTTTTTCAATGTGCAGCAAATCCAGCCAGTTGACTTTCAAAAGGTCGAATTTCCCACCTTTTCTAAGCTCCCGGACTTTTTCGACAACATCAACATTTGGGGCTGCCTTAATAATGGTTCCGCTCTTCTTGAAATAATCCACACTCAAATACGCCTGCCGACTGAATACCCTTACTTTCCTTTCGGTTTTCAGAGCCAGTCTCGATGCGGTAATATTCGCGATACAGCCACTCTCAAAGAAAATCCGGGCGTTACAAATATCTTCTTTCTCATCAATGACACTGATACCTACCGCATCTACCTTTTTAACTTTGCTTGCCGCCAAAGACAGAATAATATCTATATCGTGAATCATCACGTCCAGCACGACCCCTATATCGCTTGAACGGAACGGGTATGGGCTGATACGAGTCGCCTCGATAAACTTTGGTTCGATATCGAGCCGCTTCATCGCCTGAACAACCGGATTACAGCGCTCAGAGTGACCCGTCGCCACAACTGTGTTGTTCTTTCTCACAAGCTCTACTATCCTTCTGCTCTCTTTAACATTCGCTGCCAGGGGTTTCTCAATCATCACCGCTATATTGTTCTCAATGAAGATTTCCGCTAACTTCTGGTGTGTTACGGTCGGAGACGCTATGGTTACCGCATCGACTTTGCCCAATATATCTTCGCATTTAGTAAACGCCGAACAGTTATATCGTTTGGCAAGACGCTTCGCTCTCTCGCCATCTATATCAACCACTGCAACAAAATCGCTTTGTGGCAGCTGGTCATAGACCTTCGCATGTATCGCCCCCATCTTGCCTGCACCCACAACTGCCGTTCGCATCTTATTCATACACCGCTTTCTTCCTTTCGGCTTTCTTCTAATGTCTAAACTTCTCCAGGTGTCTGCCAAATCGATGCTCACTGCTTTTGCTTATCGCATCAATCATCGCACGGACATTCTCATCAAGCCCGTCCTCTTTAGCCAAAGTCTCTGCATTCTTCAGCAGCGTACCGCCCCGGCGATAGAGCTTATCGTACGCCTCGGATATCTTCTCCTGCTGCTGCTCGCTTAAACCTGCTCGTACCAGACCTCGCTTATTGACACCCCGAACGCTCAACGGATAATGCCCGCTAACGGTTAAAAACGGTGGAATATCATGATTAATCCCCGCAAGCCCCGCAGCGTAGCACCACTTGCCAATAGTTACAAACTGATGCAGCAAAACCACGCCGCTAAGCCAAACTCCTGTCTCAATCTTGCAATGCCCGCTTACCTGGACATAGTTGCTCATAATTATTTTATCCTCAAGTATGCAATCGTGTCCAATATGCACTCCTACCATAATCAGGTTATCGTTCCCGATTTTCGTAAATTCCCCAGGATAAATGCTCGGATGAATTGTTACCTGTTCACGAATAGTATTATTATCACCGATTAAGAGCCCCCCAATCTCTGTATCCGAACTCAAACCAATTATCTGCGGCTGACCACCAATCACACAATTCGCAAAAAAGTGATTATTCTGCCCAATCCTAACATTTTTGCTGACTACCACATTGGCATCAAGCACCGTATCGGCGCCAATTGAGACCCCGCTCTTGATAACACAATTGGGCCCAATTACCACACCGTCAGACAGTTTTGCATCCTCATGAACTACCGCACTGTGGTGTACCTGAATCATCTTGTCCCTTTCGCTATCCCCACAACCTAATCGTCTATCCCCACAAAGCGCCTATTACTTGTGCCATTTTGAGTTATGCTCATATCTTTATACCTTCTCTTCGTCCACAAGCACAAACTTGATTTGCGCCTCCGCCGCTACTTTTTCATCTACCATCGCCTTGCACCGACACTGCGCGGTCCTCTTCCTCAGTCTGACCGTCTCAGCGATAAGGATAAGCCGGTCGCCTGGAACAACGGCTTTACGCAATTTCACGCCGTCCATACTCAGTAACATCGCCATCTTGCCGGCGTGTTCCAATTTCTGCGCGAACAACAAACCGCAAATCTGAGCCATCGCCTCCATGATGAGAACACCGGGCATAACGGGCGTACCGGGAAAGTGACCCTGGAAAAATTGCTCGTTGAAACTTACATTTTTTACCCCTCTTATTCGCCTGTCACCTTCAATTTCTATCACTTTATCCACCAGCAAAAACGGGTATCTATGCGGCAGAATCTTTTGAATCTTCCGAATATCCAAAACTGCATCAGTCCCAAATTTCTCGGTGCGCTCCTGCCGCTCGGCCGCCTCATATAACTTCCTCACAAGCTGCTGATTTAACGGATGCCCGCTCTTATAGGCCACAATCCTGCCCTTAACCGACCGACCGACCAACGCAAGGTCGCCTATCAAATCAACAATCTTGTGCCTGGCACACTCGTTAGGAAACCGAAAATCATTCTTAATCAGACCATCCGAGCCAAACACCAGAACATCGCGAGGACCAATATGCGTCCCCACCCCGCGAGCCTGAAACTGCCTTGCCTCAGCTTCAAGCAAAAAAGTCCGCGCAGGCGCAAGATTCTTCTCAAAACTCTCCGCGGTCACGCGACAACTGAAAATCTGCCTGCCAATACCCGTGTGACCCCCGTAATCCAGGTCAAAGATAATATTTAATCCTCCATCTGCAGATGGCAGGGCGTAAATGCATGCATCGCCAGAGGTAATACTAACCGGCTCGCTGATAACAAACTCTTTCCGCTCCTTCGGCTGCTCAACCAGCCCAATTCGTTTGAGAACCTTGAAATACTCCGCACTGCTGCAATCCGGAGCCGGCAGCTCTAACCCGTCAATTTCTATAACCAGATTGTCAATCCCAAGAGCGCTGACCGCAGCCAAACAATGCTCCACCGTCTCTACGCTTACAGAGCCTTTCTTTAGCGTCGTACGCCGGCTTCGCTCAGCAAGATTGCTCGCAACAGCGCCAATCCGCACCGGCTCTTGAGTATCAGTCCGTACGAAAACCACCCCGGAATCTGCAGGCCCAGGCCGAAAAATAACCCTTACCTCTTTCCCCTCAAACAAACCTTTGCCGGATATGCTCGTTTCACTCTTTATCGTCTTTTGCAGATTCAAGTCTTTCTATCCTCTTACTTATCTGCTTTAACTGCTCCGCCAGCTTCGGCAGCCGCCTCATCGAACTGATTGTGCGGAAAAACTCTCTGGCGTCAAGCGATGGTGAGCCAAGCACCTTTTGTCCGCCTGCTATATCGTGGATAACACCGGATTGAGCGCCAACTATTGTGCCGCCTCCTATTTCTATATTATCCGCCAGCCCGGCCTGACCGGCTAATACCACCCCATCCCCAATCTTACAACTGCCGGAGATGCCAACCTGGCTTACTATCAGGCAGCATTTGCCGATTAACACATTATGAGCAATTTGAACAAGGTTATCTATCTTCGTGCCGGCCCCGATTACGGTATTACCGAACTTCGCCCTGTCAATGCAACAATTGGCTCCTATCTCGACAAAATCCTCAATTATCACCCCTCCGTTATGCGGAATAAGTTTATGAGTCCCGTCAATAAAAGAATATCCAAAACCCGTTGAGCCTATTGTGCTGTTGGCCTGAACAATCACATTGTCGCCTATCACACAGTTGTGATAAACCACAACGTTGCTGTCAAGCCTGCAATTCTTACCAATCCTCGAATTCTCGCCTATTCTGCAGCCACTGGCAATAATACTGTTTTCCCCTATCCTTACGCCGTCGTCGATTACCACGCCCGGCCCGATAACAGCATCCTCGGCAATCTCAACATCCCGCCCAACCTGCGCAGTTGGGTCAATCCCTGTAGCCGCAGCTTTTAGCTTAGGCACAAAAACTTTCAACGCCTCTATCAAGGCCGCATCAACACTTTTAACAACCAATTGCGGCTTCCCCAAACCCTTAATACGCTCGGCAACGATAACCGCACCCGCCCGTGATTTTTCAAGTTCGGCTATATGCTTGACATCTGTGAGCGCCCCGGAATACCCTCCGTAGCGTTCGCGGGCCTTAATAAAAGTAACATCACTCTCACCAGCCGCCTCTACAGGTCCCACGGCGCCTATCTGTGCCGAGCCATCACCAACTAACTCGGCGCCAATCCGCTCGGCCAATTGCGCAACTGTCAATCTCATCCTAAATCACGCATCAAAATGTAATGGTTTCTTTCTTCTTAAATTGTTCTTTGTCATTTCTATTTTTCATTCTTGACTTTTGAACCCTCTTTATCCAGACGCGCCATCACCTCTTCGGTAATATCTATACACCCGTCGCTATACAGTAATTTATGCGTCTGCATGGTCATCAAAAGTCCCGTAGCACTTACCTCGGAAAGGTCAGGCTCGCTTCGTTCAAACACCAAATCAAAGCCCTTCTCCTCTGCGACTTCGCCGGTTACCCGCAGAAATTCTTTATAAAAACTCTTTGTCCAGAGCCGGTCTTTCAGCCCCAACTGCTTCTCATAGAACGCTTTTTGAGACTGATAGCTGGCTCGCTTTTGCACCACCTCCCTCTCCAGTTCCAGATAATCACTGCTTTCACGCTTTAGCGTTACAAGCCCTGCCTCGGCAGCTTCGATGTCTTTACTAAGCTTGTTCAGCACTGCATTAGCTCTGCTCTCTTCATCCCTTAATTCTTTATCGTGTTCCTTCCTGCTCTTACAATCTCGAAATGTTTCCCGAACACTTACAACACCAATCTTCAAGGATGACTTCTTGTCTTTCGGCTCTGCCTGGCTATATTCATGCCCCATAAACAAAACAATCACGCCTGCCAAACAACTCAAAACGATAGCCCTAATCTTCATAAATTATCCTTTCTTGATTTATCCTTTATCAAAAGATGTTCACCCGAATAATAATCAATTATCAACTTAAAACAGTCTCCCCACAGAGAAACTGAAAACCTGCGTATCGTCATCATCCTCTTTCATAAATGGCACCGCAATCTCAAACCTCATCGGCACAGGCCCAAACCACCGAGGAATCAGTATCTGTATCCCTGTCCCCACCGCCGCACGATAGCTCCCCGAATCAATCGCCCCACTATCAACGAAAAACAACGCCGCAAATTCCTCACCCACCAAAGGTACAGTCACCTCTGCATTGGCCAAAAATATCCAATCGCTGCCCACAGGGTCATCACCGGCCCCGGCTCTCGGACTTATGCCGCGATAATCAAAACCTCTGATGCCGTACAAGCCCGACCCGCCGGCGTAAAACTTCTCGAAAAATGGGGCATCACCCACCACCGTTGCCGCATGCAGCTTTGTCGAAAGGATAGTTTTCCGTTCAGCCAAATCCTCATAAAGCGTAGTGTACCGCCTGCGGGTCACGCTCAATATGCCAAAAGTGTGGTCGCCGCCAACCTGCTCATAACTCGTATTAAAAGTATAGCCCTTGCTTGGATTAAACCTATCATCCATAAGCTCCTTTCCAATACCAAATCTGACCCCCGCAAGACCATTATCGCCTTTCTCATCAACGATTTCTTTGGGTGCATCGCTGTCCAGCTCGTCAATATCAACGTTCTCCACCCTAAAACCGATACTCTTGAGCCATCGCTCACTATAGCGTTTCTGATATCGCTCCGAGAACCCAAAATATCCCTTTAACCTGCCTTCATCATAGCTTTCTCTCTCCCTCATCCAGCTTGAGCCGACAACACCCAGCTCTATCGGTTTGTCTCGAAAGTATGGCTCGCTGAAACTAACCGAATATTCGCTTAGTTCCGTACCCGGCTCGATGGCAACTCTCAAACTCTGGCCCGCTCCTTTGAAGGCCCTGCCGGTGAAAAACTCGCCGAAGCTCTCCGGCCAATCCTTAATGTCGAAATTCCGCTGCTGAATAACCAGTTGTCCTATGACGCCGGCATCCGTACTCACACCGGCACCTACATTCAGCGAACCACTCTGACCCTCTTTTATGTGCACCTCTGCATCCCTCTGGCCGGGTACCTCGCCGCTCAGCGTAATTGTTGTCCTCTCGGCCAATACCCTCCTTCGCACCTCTTTTTCCAATTCGCCACTGCCGTCCCCACGGGCCACATCAGCGTTATACCACTTGCCCGGCAGGAAATCATATTCATCCAGCACCCGCCGGACAACTTTATCTTGGGTTTCTTCATTGCCGGTTATATCAATCCGCCCGATGCGAAACTGCTCGCCCTCGGCGACTTCAAACTCAACATCGACCCTGTCTTTGGAAATAAACTTGCGGCTCTGCTCAACTTTCGCATCTATGAATCCTGCCTCACGATAAAGCTTGAGAAGCCGCTCAACATCCAGGGTCGCTGTTCTCTCGTTATACCTCTGCCCCTCTTCTAATTTCAATTTGGCCTTAATTTGTTTCTCATCAAAGTGCTGCATACCACTAACAACGATTTTGTCAATCGTATAAACTGTCCCTTCAGCAACAACAACAGTAAGACGAACCCTATTCCTTTTCGCATTGAATTCTCGTTCTACAGTTATCTTACTATTGAGAAAACCTCTTCTGTAATAGAGCTTTTGCAGTTTTGCCACATCTTTGGCGACCGCCGTTTCGCTGTAGTTCTTCGGCCAAAAAAACCATTTCTTTCCGTCCGTTTTTATCGCCTTTTTAAGTCTCCCCGCCTTTATCGCCTTATTACCGCTGAACTTCACCGAATGTATCTTGACCCTCGGCCCCTCGTCAATTCTATAAAACAGTTTGCCCTTGCGCAATTGCTCGCGATCCAGCCTCACTTCAACAAAAGCAAAACCTTTTTTCAGATAATATTCCTCCAGCGCCGCCCTGCCGGACTCGGCCGAAATCAAATCCAGGTAATCGCGTATCATAAAGCCCAGTTTTCGCCGCAGAGTCTTGGCCTTGAACTTCTTGTTGCCGACAAAATCTATCGACCTGATAATATCTTTTTCCACAACGACAAATATCAACTCGACTTTGTTATCAACAACGCGAGGCTCGTACTTGGCACTGGCCACGCCAACCAATCCTGCTATCCGCCCCGCGTCCTCATCGGCCCTTTCCGCCTCAAACAAATCGCCAACCCTGCTGTGAACTCTGGTCAATATGTCCTCGGCGCTGATACTGACGTTACCCACTACACGAACGCTCCGTATCCGGTATTGTGCGCCGCGTTCGGCGTTTCGCACCTCTGCCTGCGAACGTGAACTCGCCGCGGCCAACAAACTCAAAACAGCAAACAGGCAACCTAAAACGTTAAAGTTCAAATTCCGATACTTGATATTCAATATTCGCTCGATTTTGCTTCTCCTAAAAAGGTACCGATTCCTGTTCTGTATGTGAGGAGTTCTCAAACCGCGTAAACTTTTCTCTGAAAATAAGTTCAACCGTATCCGTCGGACCATTCCTCTGCTTGGCTATTATCAAGTCCGCCTTATTATTCGGCTCGTAATCCTTCTCGCCGCGATGGTAATAATCCTCACGGTGCAGCAGCATTACCACGTCCGCATCCTGCTCGATGCTTCCGCTCTCGCGCAAATCGCTCATCCTCGGCCGATGTCCCTCGGTAACTCTGCTTTCGGGCGCACGATTCAACTGGCTCAAAACCACAACCGGAACGTTCAACTCCCGCGCCAACGCCTTGATATATCTTGAAATCGCCGTGATTTCCTGCTGACGCGATTCAATTCGCGAACCCACGTGCATCAACTGTAAGTAGTCAACAATGATGCATCTTATCCTGTGCTGGCTTTTTAGTCTTCTCGACTTCGCGCGAAGTTCCAGTGGCGTCAGAGATGCGGTGTCGTCAATATAAATCGGCGCCTCGGCCAATTCGCCGCAAACGTCGCGCAGCTTCTCGTAATGCTCCGTACTGAGCATCCCCTTTCTTATCTTTTGGCTATCGATTTCGCTGATACTGCACAGAAACCGCTCCGCCAACTGCTGCCGACCCATCTCTAAGGAAAACACAGCAACCGGAAACTTCTCCACCAGGCCGATATGCTGGGCGATATTCAGCGCCAGCGAAGTCTTGCCCATACTCGGCCGGCCCGCAATAATTATCATTTCACCGTCCTGCAGACCGCACGTCAAATCATCAAGTGCATAATAGCCGGTCGCCAAACCAGTAACATGGCTGCCCTCACGCTTCTCTATAAGCTCATAAGCCCGCGTCACCAAATCCTTTATGACAGCCGCAGTACCGCTTATATTCCTGTCCGTAACGGCAAATATCCTGCGCTCGGCCTCATCAAGCGTCTCGTTAGTCTCGCCGTTCTGGTCGTAAGCAGCGCTCAAAATCGCACTGGCAGCGCCAATAATCTCGCGAAGAAGCATCTTGTCCTTGACAATCTTGGCGTAATACATCACGTTTGCCGAAGACGGCACCGAATCCATAACCTTCGCAAGATATTCCACGCCGCCGACCTGCCCAAGCTGCTTGCGCTTCTCAAGCTCGTCACGAAGCAGCACCGCATCCAGACCCTCGCCTTTGTTCTTCTCATAAAGTGCAACTACCGCGTCAAATATCATCTGATGCTCCAGACGATAAAATGCAGCCGCCTCAAGATGCTCGACCACCTCATTAATGCACTCCGGGTCAACTATCATCGAACCCAACACCGCCGCCTCAGCCGCCAATGATTCCGGCATACTGCGACCGGCCAATCCCGCCGCACCGCTACCGGCCCCTTCGACCGTACTACCCCTCTCTTTAACTCCCCTGGTTAGTTGCTCCACTTTCATCCTCCTGCTCAGGTCCCTTTAGGGACGTAATATCCTCGTCTTCGGGGACAACAACAACGCTGACGGTGGCACTCAAATCATCGGCAAATTTCAAGCTGACGCTGTGTGTCCCCACCTGCTTGATATTCTCAGCCAATTGCACAAACTCGTCAGCCACTTCAAAACCCTGCTCCCGTAGATTACCTGCTATATCACCGGCGCCAACCGAACCGAACAAAACCCCCTGCTCGTTCGCCTTCGCAGCGACAACGGCCTCCGCTCCTTCCGCCGCCGATGCCGCCTCTTCGAGGTGACACCTCTCACTTTTCCTCGCCTCTACTCGCTTGGCTTTCTCTTTAGTAAGAGACCTTATATTCACCTCGGTAGCAATCTTTGCCAGCCCCTGCGGCAGCAAATAATTTCTCGCATACCCCGTGCTCACCTCCACAACATCTCCGAGCCAGCCGAGTCGCTTAACATCCTGACAAAGCAAAACTTTCATCGTGTTAGACCCCTTTATCGCATTACCCTCTTGCCGCCTTAGACACGCCTTTTTGCTTACCACATTAGAAGTCTTACCTTATTTCTAACGCCGCTTACACCGGCAATGCCTAACCGGATTCATAAAACTTTCTCCAAAAAAGTGGACCGGACTTTTGCCCTTGTGCTCTTTACGTAGTAAACGGCAACAGTGCCATATACCGCGCACGTTTAATTGCCTTTTTCACCTTTCGTTGGCAACTGGCGCAATTGCCGCTGCGCTTGCGTGAGTATATCTTGCCGCGATTGGTTAAAAGCTTCTGCAGAGTATCGACGTCTTTATAATCAACGTATTTTTTACCTCTTCTGCAAAAACGACATTGTGTGTGTTCGCCAATTCTGGCAGCCCGAGACAAGACCACTCTTCTCTTGTTACTCTCTCTTCTTTTTATTGCTTTCATCCTTTATCTCATACATCATATTGCATCTTATTTTCGCGAGGTACCATCACGCATAACATAATACGAGATTAAAACGGTATATCATCTGCGCCCGTTTCCTGCTTTACTGGAGGAGCAGCTTCGTCTGCGTCCTGCTCGGCTGGGCCGCTATCCGCCCGACCGCTATCCGCCGGGCCGCCAACAAACTGAAAGCGTTCCACTGTAACCCTCAATTTGCTACGCTTCGTGCCGTCCTGAGCTGTCCAACTGTTGAAAGTCAGTCTGCCTTCCACGAATAACTGCCTGCCTTTGCTCATATATTTATTTATATTCTCTGCCTGCCGACCAAACGCCCGACAGTCCACAAAACACGTCTCCTCTCTCTGCTGCCCGTCCTGCCCCGTCCACCTGCGGTTAGTCGCCAGACCGAAATCAACCACAGCCGTTTGACTGGGAAGATACGACAACTGCGGGTCGCGAGTCAGATTGCCCATCAGCAATACTTTATTATAATTACCCATATCAAAACTCCCCTTGCAAAAAATTACCAATCCACATCCCTGTCTCCAAAAGGCAATGCCAAATCTCAACAATCAATCATCACTTCTCCTCGTTCTTTTCCGCATCCTGCTCATCCGCATCCTGCTCATCTGCGAATTCGGAACCGGTTTTCATCTCATCGGCTTGCGGCTCTTCC
>JGI10211J34971_10001567_pt1 | contig 18804 bp, 15 predicted proteins | sample Etolagsediment_FD_34971 | JGI IMG/M metagenome (IMG submission 34971)
TATTTTTACTTTGTGAAACTTTGTGTCTGCTTTGTGGATCTTTGTGTAATAGCTATACCATCCCGCAAGTGCGGGACCCAAAGAAGCACAAAGTTACTCAAGGACATCGCATTATAGAAAATACTCACCTATTTATAGCACTCCAAAAAAAGAATTAGCCCAATACACAATTAAGTCTTATTTATCAAACTGAAACCCTTCAGGCTGATTAATCAATCTACCCACGTTTATTCAAATATTTCCGTACCAAATCGTCCTATCACTCCATCCCTCCGTCTCAAAGTCTCTTAGTCTCCATTTCACTCCATCTCTACATCTCTCCATCCCTCCTTCTCTCCGTCCCTCCTTCTCTCCGTCTCTCCGTCTCTCTGTCTCTCACTCTCTCCTCTTCACTCCGTCACTTCCTTTTCTCCTCCCAAACCCACCATATCGCTCTACCCACCAAACCCATAGCAGAAAGATTACTACATAAAAGAATGGCCTGAGAATCCAGTCATGGACAAAATGCCAGTGGTCAGGCAGCCAGAGGGTTACCATCCCAAGGAAGACTATGCGTAAAATGTTGGTAAGATGCATGATCATAAAGCTCAAAGGGATAAACCACAATTTTTTCATCCACGGCCCCGGAAACAGGAGAAAAAGCACAGCAATCTGGTAAAACTGTTTGAGCCCTGAGCAGGATTCGTTTACGGTAATATATCCATTGTTGCTGAATCGGAGGGTGTTGCCCGGCTCAAGGATTAACTTAGTGTCATAAGTATTGTGAATAATCATAAAGCTGGCTTTACTTACCTGTAATGCAAGCCAGTCGGCAGTTTCAATAACTCCCGGTATCGATTTAATTTCGCTTGAAAAAGCCCACCAGAACTCATGAAAAAAATAGGTGATTGCGCAAAACAAGGCAACATTTATCAAAGAAGCATATTTTGTGACAAAATCTTTGTACTTAAACATAGCATACATTTTGTTTGCAGCAAAATTAGAATTATAATCGAAAAGAAAATGTACACTGATAACAGATAGTCAAAGATTAAATTAATCCATGTTCAATCTGCTCATCGAGTCCGACAACTGGCTAATCCGTGTTCCATAAGTTAAGAACGCGAATGACGCGGATGTTGCGGATTGTCACAGATAATTCAATTCAGTGCAAGACTTGTCCGACCCTCGATGGATCTGTCCAATCCTTGCATCAAGACCGACAATTGGCGAATCAGTATTATAATTAAAAAAATACCGATAATCATCAAAAGCACCTTCGCCTTTTGGTTAATTTATATAGGTTAGAACTGTCTAAAGCACTGTATTTTAACAATTTTTATCGCAAAACCGGTCGATTTTGGGCTTCATACCTAATATTTGCTCTTGGACTACATAATTATTTATACTACTTTTGCTCCATAAATGAATTAGTCAAATATGAATAACCTTTATTGAAATATCAACCTATAATTCCCCTGATTATGCAGAAATATTTACACCGGTTTATAGTATCACTCAACGGCAGGATTGCATCAAGCTGGTTGGTTTTTGCTATAGACATATTGATTATTGTATCTAGTTTTCTGGCGGCAAATATCATTCGGTTCAATTTTGTTCTTGAAAACCTGAATTGGAATAATATTTTTTACCAAACAATTGTGGTTGTCGCTTTGAGTACAGTTTTCTTTATGATTTTTAGATCATACGCTAGTATTGTAAGGCATACCAGTGTAACTGATGCAATCAAGGTTTTTAAGGCCGTATCACTTGCCTCTTTATCCTTAGTTATCTTCAGCAACCTTGAAACTCACTTTGCCAATGCCAGTTTTCTTAGCATTCCGCTATCTGTTGTATTTATTTTTTTTACCAATAGCTTGTTTGCACTGATCTTTACAAGAATTTTGATAAAATTAATTTATCATACTGCCTTCCATCACAGCCATGAATCAACAAAAAATGTTTTGATTTTTGGTGCAGGTGAATTGGGGATGGTTACGAAAGCCACACTTGAAAGCAAAGGCTCACTTAAATATAAAATTATAGGCTTTATTGATGAAAACCCCGGGAAAATTGGTAAAAGCATTGATGGTGTAAGAGTGTATTGTTTTAAGGATATTGATAAAGCCTTTATTGAAAAGAAGGAAATTGATGATCTGATTTTTTCTATTCAAAATATTGATCCTGTTGAAAAACAAAAAATTATGGATCGTCTGATCAGCCTTGGGGTTACCATTAAAACGATTCCTCCGGTTGAACATTGGATCAATGGACAGCTCAAAGTCAACCAGATCGAAAAACTCAGGATTGAGGATTTATTGCAGCGTGATCCGATAAAGCTTAAAAACCAGAAGGTTATTGAGGCTATTAATGATAAAATAGTAATGGTTACCGGTGGAGCCGGAAGTATTGGTAGCGAAATTGTAAGGCAGTTAGTGTCATATAACCCATACAGGATTGTTGTAGTCGACAATGCAGAAACACCAATTTTTGAACTTCGACAGGAACTTGTGGTGAAGGGGCATGATATAAGGAATACCCTGAGGTTTGTCATTGCTGATGTTACTGATGCAGATCGTATGGATGCTATATTTAGTTTGTACAAGCCCTCCATCATATATCATGCTGCCGCATATAAACATGTACCACTTATGGAGGACCATCCTGAAGAGGCACTTAGGGTAAATGTATTTGGCACAAAAGTAATTGCTGACATGGCCGTTAAGCATGGCGCAGAGCGCTTTGTAATGGTTTCTACAGATAAGGCTGTCAGGCCGACTAATGTAATGGGGGCAAGTAAAAGGTTGGCAGAGATGTATTGTCAGTCATTGGGTCAATCTAAAAAATCACAAACGAAGTTTATTACCACGCGTTTTGGCAATGTTTTGGGTTCAAATGGTTCAGTAGTAAAAATATTCAGAAAACAAATCAAGGCCGGGGGGCCGGTTACAGTTACCCATCCTGATATAACCCGGTTTTTTATGACTATTCCTGAAGCATGTCAGTTGGTGCTTGAGGCCAGCATCATGGGCAATGGCAGCGAAATATTTGTTTTTGATATGGGCAAAGCAGTAAAAGTTGTGGATCTTGCGAAAAAAATGATCGTTCTTGCAGGCCTGGAACCAGGCAAAGACATAGATATTGTTTTCTCAGGGCTTCGACCGGGTGAGAAACTTTATGAAGAATTACTCAGTCATAGTGAAAATACTATTAAAACCTACCACCCAAAAATAATGATAGCCAGGGTTGACCAGATTCTTAATGGTAGCGTTACCTATATGATAAAGGAACTTAGAGAAACGCTTCATCAAAATCAGAACGATCAGTATAAAATTGTTGCCTTGCTGAAAAAGGCCATACCTGAATATGTTAGTAACAACTCCAAATTTCAAAAATTGGATAACCTTGTTGCTGAAAGTGCATAGCAGTAATGAAATAACCAGATTTATACTGCACAGGGTTGGTTTAATTGCTGTGATGATTGCTATCACTGCCTCTGCAAGTTTATTAAATGCACAATCACTCACCGGCCTTAGTGGTGGCTATTCAATTCCAACAGCAGATTTTCATAAAGATAAAACCATGTTCTTTGGTTATAGTTTTTTGAATAATAAGTATTATGATAAATATGTCCCAAGTAAGGACTACAGTTATAGTGCCGGATTCTTTACTCTGACTTTTTTACCCTTTGCCGAGGTAAGTGTAAGGGTAACCTACCCCAATGGCTACAATGCCGAACATGAGGACATCATTATTGGCGACCGGATGATTTCTGGAAGATTATTGCCCTTGAAGGAGAGCAAATATTTACCTGCTGTGGTTATCGGCTTACAGGGTTTCTACAAAACTACCGGAGGAGATGGACTATTAAATACAAGTGGCGAAGGAGCTTCATATTTCAATTCGTCCTATTTAGTACTCACAAAGCATTTTCACCCTAAAAAGGTCATTGGAAGTATTGGAATTTCCGGGGGTTATGGTTCTGATATTATTGCTGCAAATACACACCAGTTCATCGGCTTGTTTGGAGGCATCAATATATCACCAAAAAATATGGAGTACCTGGAGCTGATGATGGAATATGATGCAGACAAATGGAATGCCGGGATGCGCCTTACAATCCTAAAACATATCGTTCTTTTAGCCGGCCTTGAAGGCCTGGACGCCTTTTCCTTCGGCATCAATTATCGCTTCGTATTACCTTAGCTCTTCCACTATTACATTATTTCCACATTTCTAATAATTTTACTATTGCGAATATAGTGGGAAGTGAAATGTTAACTGAATAAATTGTTGCTGCTGTTGGTAAATTATAGAGATAAAAATTTGTTAATAGATTTCTCCCTTCAAAATTTGCGCTTCGCTCCAATTTTTCCAGTCGAAATGACAGAGCTTCGACTTTTAAGTGGGGTAAGGAGAAGAAATCGAGAAGCGATTTCTTCTCCTTACCCCCAAAACCACGACGCCATTGTCACCTCTGAAGGAGTGGAGCGACTGAGAGGTCTGCTAATTAATGTTTTACAAATAGTTGTCATTAGTATGGAGCGCAGCGACTGAGAAATCTATTGTTAAATTATGGTATACAATTGCATCCATAAAAATGGTAGAACCCTTATAACCAAATAACCAATACCCAGTTATCACATAGCAACAAATAAAAAACCATTTACTAATTGTCAATCAGCAATTCCCAATAATCCCTCAAACAATGAACACCGAACAATGAATTACAAAAACTTCATTCTTACCCCTATCCCCTTAAGAGGCAATCCAACCCATTTCATAATCCCTGAACCCCACTTAGGAGAGATTTCGTTTCGCTTCCCGAATCGCTCCGCTCTCGGGATTTCCCCAAAGGGGCAGGCGCTCCGCTTCCCGAATCGCTTCACTCTCGGGATTACGCTTCGCTCAACTTTCTAACTTTGAACCATTCATTAAAACCTCTAACATTTAAACCCTGAACTTTCTAACCTTGAACTTTTAAACTTTGAACCTTCAAACTTTGAACTTCCAAACTTTGAACTTTCTAACCTTGAACCTTCAAACTTTGAACTTTCTAATCTTGAACCTTCATTTTTCCCATCACTCCAACCCTCCATTACATCAATCCTCCACCCTCTAAATTCTAACCTCTAACCTTTTCCTTTAACACTTCTTAATATTCCTTTGTAATATTTAAATCAATAACCATTAAACAGTATTGTTTTTCAGTACTTTTGTGGAAACAAATTTTATTACTCCTGTGATCAATACAAAAATGGACATTAAGCTTACACAATATTCTACTGCCGGTGGTTGTGGCTGTAAGGTGCCAAATAACCTTTTAAGCGACATTATTAAAAATATCAAAATTTCAGACAATAAAAATATCATTTCCGACTTCCGTCACAATGAAGATTCTGCCATAGTAAAGATTAATGATACCCAATGCCTTGTTTATTCTCTTGACTTTTTTACCCCCATTGTTGATGATCCCGAACTGTTCGGAAGAATTGCCGCCGCCAATGCCCTTAGCGATATTTTTGCCAAAGGGGCCAAACCCACAATGGCATTATCCATTTTGGGTTTTCCGAAGGAAATTGACCATTCCGATGCACCTGCTAGGATTCTTAAAGGTGCCAGCGATCTCTGCGAAGAGTTAGGTGTTGCCATTTTGGGAGGGCATACCATTTATAATCCTCAGATTATTTTTGGACTATCTGTGGTCGGGATTGCTGACATCAGGCAACTCAAACTAAACAACAATGCTCAGCCGGGTGATTTAATCTACATAACAAAACCCCTGGGAACAGGAATTTTATCCACTGCCCTTAAAAAGGATTGTCTTTTTGGAGAAGAAAAAAAGCACATGGAAAAATACCTGGCTTTACCCAACAACCTGGGTGCTGTTTTAGGTAATTATGATTTTGTGAATTGCATGACTGACATTACCGGTTTTGGTTTAATAGGCCATTTATCCGAAATTTGCACAGCTAGTAAAGTTTCGGCCACGATTGATATGAAGAAAGTGAAAATCCTCAATAATCTTGAAGATTATATCGAAATGGGAATCAGCACTTCCGGTGGACGAACCAATTGGGAGAATAACCGGTGTAACGTTAATGGCATCGATGAAAAAACTGCTGCCATCCTATCTGACCCGCAGTCAAACGGTGGATTGCTTATAACTGTTAAGCCTGATTTCAGAAAGCAGTTTGAAGAAATTCTTATTGATAATAAATTAGGTGAATTCATTGAACCTGTCGGCGAGATAACCCTTCAAAAGGATTTATTACTTGATGTTGTTGGGTGAAAAGTTTAAAGTTGATCCCTTCCTGAACCATGAACTGTTAAATTTTGAACTCCTTAACATCGAACGAAATTAAAAAATTCAAAGTTCAATGTTAATGCATTCCAGAACTTTATCCTTCAAACTTTGAACTTTCTACCCTTGAACTTTCTAACCTTCAAACTTTGAACATTTCAAACCATCACTCCATTCCTCCATTTCCCCTCTAACCTCTCCCCTCAAAAATCCCCCTGATCCGTTCATCAATCCCAAACTCCCTGATTACCGCTGCGGTTGCCGGAGGTACAAGATGTTCCCAATCCTCGCCTTTGGCAATTTTATCTCTAATCACGGTTGCATTTATCCCTTTTTCGGCCTCACTTCGCTTCCACAGCACTTCCACCTTCAGCCCGACACTCTCCATCAGTTCCTGTTTACGATCACCCCATGGGTCGTAAATCGTCATGAAATAGGTAGCATGTTCAGGGGTGTAATGCTTGAGTAAATCCGGAAAGTTTATGGGGAAGGGGACAATCCTAAACTTATCCCTGTTAGCTCCGGCCTCAACCAAAGACCTTTCGAGCATCTCAATACGCTCGTAATAGGTGCAGGGGTTTGACATTAATTTGGCCCTGTTCGCATCAGCTTTATCAACAGATGTGAGGTTGGGGTCAGGGTTGGTAATGCCAACATACATAAATTCAGCTCTTTCAAATCCTGCAAGAAAATATTTCATATGATCGTTGTGCAAGGGTTGCAAACGGCCATGAACCACTCCAATTTTTACTTTTTGTTTCATTTAGTCACACACTTTCTTTTAATAAAACCAAACGCTCCCCTCCAACAACTGACTTTCTTCGATTCAGGTTATCTATCATTTTATTTTCTTAGGGCTAAAGCCGTAATATTTAGGAGTTCCCTCTTTCCCCCGGGCTAAAGCCACGGGGCTATTCAGAATTCTCCATTGTATAAATTCTTCATACTCTAACCAACTTCTCATTACCAATTACCATCACCCACTTCTTACCTCTCCCCTCAATCTTACTTCGAATCAGGGTTGCCATCCCCTCATGCTTCGGGGCTTGCATCCCTTTCGTCAATAATTACGAATTACTATCCTCTAACTTCAAACCTCTAAAATCTATGCTCTAATCTCTCCTATCCGCAACAAATCTTTAAACCCCAAACAAAAATACCGAACAACGAACCAAAAAAAAACTTCCCACGCACCCCAAACCCCTTAAGGGGCAATCCATTCCTTATCATTAACTTTGAACCTTAAACATACTAACATTGAACATTCTAACCTTGAACTTCAAACTTTGAACTTCTAAACTTTGAACCTTCAAACTTTCAATAAAACCCTTAACAAATCACCAATCCTCCCCCCCTCAATCTTACTTCGATTCAGGGTTGCCATCCCCTCATGCTTCGGGGCTTGCATCCCTTGTCCACACTTCAACACTGCACTACTCCATCCAATTCCTACTTACCAATTGCCAATCCCCCCCCTCTATCTTTCTTCGATTTAGAGTTGCTATCACTTTATTTTTCAAGGGCTAAAGCCCGTATTATTATGATTATCCTCATTTCTCCAGGCTAAAGCCGTGGGGCTATTCAAATCATATCCATACACAAATCGTAAACTCCCGGGATTTCGCTTCGCTTCCCGAATCGCTCCGCTCTCGGGATTTCGCTTCGCTTCCCGAATCGCTCCGCTCTCGGGATTTCGCTTCGCTCAACATAAAACTTTGAACTTCCAAACTTTGAACATTCTAACCTTGAACTTTCTAACCTTGAACTTCCAAACTTTGAACATTTCAAACCATCACTCCAATCCTCCAATCCTCCAACCTCTCTCCTCCAGCCCCCTCTACCTCAGTGGAAAAATCTTCTTGCTCAGCAAATAGTCAAGTATGGTATCTGTGTTGGCCTCTTGTTTTTCAGGATTTAGGATTAGTTCCGGAGATTCTGGAACTTCATAAACGGCATCTATTCCCGGCATATTTTCAATTTCACCATTTTCTGCCTTTGCGTATAAAGCAGGTTTGTTTGTACGGCTATAGTTCAGGTCAGCATCCATGTAAATCAGGTGGAAATGGTTTTTGCCGATAATTTCTGCAACTTGCTTTCGGAGATTGTCATCAGGAGAAATAAAGGAGCAGATAGTGATAATACCTTGTTCGGTGAGCAGGCGTGCAACATGGGCCACTCTGCGCAGGTGTTCTGCTCTGTCAGTGCTTGAATAATCCAATTCACGGGATAAACCTGACCGAACCGTGCTTCCATCAAGCAGGACGACTTTAGCGCCTCCGTCAAAGAGTCGTTTCTCCAGCACATAAGCAAGATGGTTTTTGCCGCTGCCATGCAATCCTGTAATCCATAGTGTTGCTCCTTTTTGATTATAGGAAGCTTCCCTTTCCTTTTTTGTGATCAGGCCTTCACCACGATCGATTTTTTCCTTATCCATATCAGTGATGCGGGAGGGGAGATCTTTTCCCTTGAGTTGATCGATGATCATTCCAACGGCACTGGTATTGTTGGTCACCGGGTCGATGAGCACAAAAGAGCCGGTACCATGGTTTTTTTTGTAGGGATCAAAAAAGATGGGTTTAACCGTAGTAAGTACTACTCTGCCAATCTCATTCAATTCGAAATGGTCGATCTCGGATTTTTCAAGGGTGTTCACATCAATCTTGTATCTGATCAGGTCGATACGGGCCTTGGTGGTATTTGCATTGTGCTTGATGTAAAACTGAGTCTCTTTATTCATGGGCTTTTCGTCCATCCAAACCAGATGTGCTTCAAAATGCCGTTCAATTTTCGGGAGGTTGTCAGGGTGAACAAGCATTTCACCGCGCGAAACATCAATCTCATCCTCCAAAGTCAGGGTCACAGATTGCGGAGGATAGGCTTCCCCGTGCTCACCATCATAGGCGATGATTTCTTTTACCCTGCTTGTTTGCCTTGAAGGCAATGCCATGACTGTGTCACCCTTTCGGATGATACCTGAGGTCACTCTGCCTGCAAAACCCCTGAAGTCGAGAGAGGGCCGGTTAACATACTGCACCGGAAACCTGAAATCACTGAAGTTTCTGTCGCTGCTTATGTGCACGCTCTCCAGAAATTCAAGCATGGCCTTGCCGTGGTACCAGGGCATTTTGTCGGAAATATCCACCACATTATCACCTTTGAGGGCTGATAGCGGGATGAAGTTGATATCGGGTATGTCGAGACTGGTGATGAAGTTGCGGTAGTCGTCACAGATATTGTCGAAAACCTCCTTGCTGTAATTCATCAGGTCCATTTTGTTAACAGCCAGTACAATGTGTTTGATGCCAAGCAATGAAACAAGGAAAGTATGTCGTTTGGTTTGTGTGATTACTCCCTTGCGTGCGTCGATGAGGATGATGGCGAGGTTGGCTGTGGAAGCGCCGGTTACCATATTCCGGGTGTATTGTTCATGTCCCGGGGTGTCGGCGATGATAAACTTCCGTTTGTTGGTACTGAAGTATCTGTAAGCCACATCAATAGTAATACCCTGTTCACGTTCAGCTTTGAGCCCGTCGAGCAGCAGCGCATAGTCGATTTCTTCGCCTGCATGCCCAACCCGTTTGCTATCGCGTTCAAGTGCCACTAGATGGTCTTCGTAAAGTTTTTTACTATCGAAAAGCAACCGGCCAATCAATGTTGATTTTCCGTCATCCACCGACCCGGCGGTCAGCAGCCTGAGGAGATCTTTTTTTTCGTCCTGATCAAGAAAGCCCTTAATATCCAATTTGCTCTTAGTAATCATTGCTAATATTTTGAGTATGAAAATTTTTTAATTGTAATTTGCTTTGCGTAATTGGCGATGCGTAATTTGCTATGCGTAATTGGCGATGCGTAATTTGCTTTGCGTAATTGGCGATGCGTAATTAGCTTCGCGTAAATTGCTTCGTGTAATTTGCTTTGCGTAATTAGCTTCGCGTAAATTGCTTCGCGTAATTTGCTTCGTGTAATTTGCTTTGCGTAATTAGCTTCGCGTAAATTGCTTCGCGTAATTTGCTATGCGTAATTAGCTATGCGTAATTAGCTTCGCGTAAATTGCTTCGCGTAATTTGCTGTGCGTAAAATGTTTATATATGATGTTTTGTAAAATGTATCTTGCATTAATTATTAAAGGTTAACTTTAAATTTCTTTCGAATTTATTATTCAATTCATTTTGACCCGCTTTTCAATTTCGGCCAATCAACAGTGATTTCTGTTTTTAGGATTTTGGGCCAATTGTTTGGATGTACCTGTTCAGTTTAATTCCAATTGATTCGATATTATTTAAAAGATCACTAAACAATTCTTCATTGATTAATTGCCTGTTTTTCGCTTTAATAAGCCAGGTTTTTGTTTCAAAAAGCGAGCCCCTTGAATAGTAACTGAAGTTTTTTCTTTCTTTATAGTGATATCTTCCTAAGCCTTCGCTCAAATTTGCAGCAATAGAATCAACGGCTCTTACGAATTGCTTTCCGATAGTATCTTTATCAAAATAGTTCCACTTAATAACCTCAGAATACACTTTTTCGCCAAGATCCATTGATAGATTGAATATAACAAAATCTTCTAATTTCATATCGCTAAATTAATTATCCAATTTCCAATTCTGCCTGCAGGGCCAATTACCAATTACGCCCGCAGGGCCAATTACTATTTACCAATTACGCCCGCAGGGCCAATTACTATTTACCAATTCCGCCCACAGGGCCAATTACCAATTACAGCCGCAAGGCCAATCACTATTTACCAATTCCCTCTTCCGCCCATAGGGCTATTTACCTCTTCCATCCACAGTGCCAAATACTATTTACTAATTACGCCCGCAGGGCCAATTACCAATTACTTCTCCCCCTCAATCACGCTTAAAAATACCCTTCCCTCTTTTTTTGCTCCATACTGCCGTCCTGGTCGAAGTCGATGACGCGGGTTGTGCGTTCCGAAACGGTGGCGGTCATCATCTCTTCCACAATTTTTTCGATGGTGTCGGCCTCTGATTCAATTGCTCCGGTGAGTGGGTAGCAACCTAAAGTGCGGAAGCGAACCATTCTCATTTTTGCTTTGGCAGCGATTTCGGCCGGCATACGGTCGTCATCCACCATGACCAGTGCACCATTGTATTCCACTATGGGACGCTCTTTGGCGTAGTAAAGCGGAACGATGGGAATATTTTCGATACGGATGTATTGCCATATGTCGAGTTCTGTCCAGTTTGAAAGGGGGAATACCCTGATGGACTCGCCTTTGTGGACGCGGGCATTGTAGATATTCCAGAGTTCAGGGCGCTGGTTTTTCGGATCCCACTGGTGGAATTTATCGCGGAATGAAAATATACGTTCTTTAGCACGCGACTTTTCCTCGTCGCGTCTCGCGCCTCCGAAGGCAGCATCAAAACCATATTTTGTTAGCCCGGCAAGCAAGGCCTGGGTTTTCATGATGTCGGTATGTACCTTGCTGCCGTGAGAAAAGGGGCCTACACCGCTTTCGAACCCTTCTTTGTTATAATGCACGATGAGGTCCCAGCCCTTCTCTTTGGCATAGCGGTCACGAAATTCCACCATTTCTTTGAATTTCCATTTGGAGTCGATGTGCATGAGTGGAAAAGGAACTTTTCCGGGGTAAAAAGCCTTTTCGGCCAGGCGCACCATCACGGACGAATCTTTGCCAATGGAATAGAGCATTACAGGGTTTTCAAATTCCGATGCTACCTCACGGATGATGTGAATAGCCTCGGCTTCAAGTTCCTGGAGGTGTGTGAGTTTATAATTGTTCATGACCAGTATGTGATTTTTGGTAAAATAACATTAATAATTTGTTCAATACATTCCTCGATGGTTAATACCGAAGTGTCAACTTTTAAATCAGGATTTTGTGGTGCTTCGAAGGGAGCATCGATACCAGTGAAGTTTTTGATTTTTCCTGCCCGTGCTTTTTTATAGAGCCCTTTTACATCCCTTTGCTCACACACTTCGAGAGGGGCGTAAACAAATATTTCGATGAAGTCTTTTTTGCCGATAACGTTCATGGCCATGTGCCTGATGTCGCTGGTCGGGCTAATGAAACTATTGATGGTGATTACACCGCTTTGGATGAGTAGTTTTGAAACTTCTGCAATGCGGCGGATGTTTTCCGTTCTGTCGGCGTCAGTAAAGCCGAGGTTACTGTTGATGCCGGTTCTGATGTTATCGCCATCAAGCACCTGAGAAAGGTATCCGTTGTTGTGTAAACGTTTTTCAAGTTCTTTTGCCAGGGTGGTTTTTCCGGCACCCGACAAACCTGTAAACCACAAAACTTTCGAGCGTTGCCTTAGGAGGTTTTCCTTGTCCTCTCTGGTCATGATTTGATCGAATACGGGGTGTAAATTGTTAGCTGACATTACCAATAAATTTAATTTGTTTGTAAATGTTCATTTTGCTGATTGAAATATTATAATCTGCCATCTTTTTATTTAAGGTTCTACTACCATTTTCGTTGATTTAAATAACAGCTATCAATGTAAACAGATTTCTCCCTCCGGTCGAAATGACACAGCTTTTGTAGGTTTTTGAGGGGAGTGGCAATGGGTGCTTTGCACCCATTGCCACTCCCCTCCTGACTTTTATGAATAGCCTTGTCTTTTCGAAGGAGCGCAGCGACTGAGAAATCTATTGACAAATTTTGTTCACAGTTATTTGCCATCAGCAACTATTAAATCATTAATATTTTATAATCCACTAAATTCGCAGTAGTACCTTATTTAAATCCTTATGGGATAATTACCATAGGTACATTGCATAAATAATCAAGACTGAAACTACCATGTATAAAAGCGTTAGTGGTAGCCCTATCTTTAAAAAATCCTTAAAATTATAACCACCGGGTCCATAAACCATCAGGTTGGTCTGATAACCTATTGGTGTAAGGAAACTGGCCGCAGCCGCATAAGTCATTACAAGGACCAGGGGCAAGGGATCCACTTCCATTTTCAGTGAAATGGTGAGCACAATGGGGAAAAGAATGGCAACAGCAGCCTTGTTCGTTATATAGGCGCTCAGCAATGCTGAGATAATGTAAATGCCGAAAAGAATGGTTAATTTGCCAATGGGCATTAGAATATCTACCAGGAAAAACCCGATATGATTGGCAACACCTGATTTAATCATGGCCTGCCCTAAGGCCAGCGACATGGCGATGATGATGGCCAGGTTAAAATCGATGGTTTTTGGTAGTTCCTTGGGGTTGATCAGTTTTAATAAAAGTGCAATGGTGATTAAAACTGCCAGCGACAAAAACAAGGGAACCAGTTTGGTTGCAGACAGCAGTATGGCAACTACCAGTCCACCAATCAATAACAGAGGTTCGTATGCTTTTACATTTTTGTAATCTTTTACCCTTGAAATCAGGTAAAAATCCTGGGTGTTTCTGCTAAGTTTATTAAAATCATTACCTGCTACCAGCAAAAGTACATCGCCGGGCCTTAGTTTTATATCCCCAAGTCTTCCGGTTATCCTTTCACCATTGCGATGTAGGGCAACAACAGCAGCATCGAATTTACTACGAAACATGGCTTCTTTTACCGTGTTGCCCATTAAGGCGGAATTATGTGATATAACCACTTCGATGGCCTCAGTGTGTTCTTTCCGGCTAAACATACCGAGTTCTAAAAGTTCAAGCCCTGACTTTGATTTTACCAGATCCGCAATCATATTGGTTTCTCCGGCAAATACGAGCAAATCATCATTTCTCAGCATTATATCAGGATTTACAGGCCTTATTGTATTTTTATCTCTGATGATTTCTGCAAGGAATAGGCCCTGTAAGTTTCTAAGACCAGCCTCATGGATTGTTTTTCCGGGCAATGTTGAGTCGTTGCGGATTCGGGTATGAACAAGATAACTCCTGTTGTTTTCCACAAAATCGTTCATCACATCCTTTTTATCCGGCAAAAGCCTGTAGCTAAATAGAATAAGAAAAATTGACCCAAGAATTATCATAGGAACGCCGGCCCATATAAAATCGAAAATATTAAAAGTATGAAAGTCAGGAATTACGGTTTGAGCTTGTACAAGGCCATTCACAATTAAGTTGGTTGAGGTGCCGATCAGCGTGGCACATCCTCCGAGAATTGCTGCAAATGAAAGGGGGATCAATAATTTGGATGGACTGATCTTGTTGCGTTGACTCCATGTATTTACATAAGGCATAAGTATGGCCACAAGTGGAGTGTTGTTAAGAAAGGCTGAAAACATTGCCACAATGCCTACCATACGAGCCAAAAAGCCCCGGTAGGTTTTGGCTTTCCCCAGGAAACGGTCGAAGAAACCTTCCAATACTCCCGTATTTCTTATCATCTCACCGATCATCAGTAGCATGAGGATGATCAGTATTTGCTCGTTGGCAAAGCCACTCAGAATTTCCGAAGGAGTGAGGATTCCAAATAAACCAAGAAAAATCATACCGGCAATAAAGGTATAGGCCGGCCCAATCAGATCGGTGTAGAGCGAAATGACAATAAAAAGAATTACCAGAATTACTATAATTCCATCGTATGTTAGCATGTATTAATCATGTTTTTTGAGCGGTTTTCTAACCTGGGCCTTATCCACTTCGGCAATAAGCGAAATGTTTAATTCCTCGATTTGAAGTACCAGCTTGTCTTTGCTGATTCTTATCACCTTGCCGTACACCCCTTCCATGGGTCCTGAAGCAATCTCGACATGTTCACCTTTTTCAACCTTGATTTTCAGCCCTTCGGTTTTGTTCAAAAACCTTTTGATTGCAGTGATTTCTTTATCTCTTACAATGGCCGGCTTTTTTAAATAATAAACAAACCTTGAAACGCCTTCAACCTGCAAAACTTTTAACCTATCCGATTCATTTACCCGCACAAAGACGTAAGAGTTAAACAGCGGTAGTTCCACCTTCTTTTTTCGGTCGCTCCATTGACGAATAGTAGTATAAAGTGGCATATAGGTTTCAATTTCCTCTTCAAGCAGGCGGGCATACACGCGTTTTTCCGTCCTGGGGTGGGTATAGATTACATGCCACTTCCGTTCCTGAACCGCTTTTTTGTAGGCCGCAGCAGGTTCCTTGCTTACAACTCTATATTCAATTTCGCCTTTTGCCATCAGTCTATTTAAGTTTCAACCTTTGTTGTTAGTCCTTACTAATTATAACTCTATTCTCCATCACCCCAATACTCCAATTTTCCATCACTCCATCACTCCATTCTTCCATTACTCCAACCTCTCCCCTCTAACCTCTGCCTTCTCATTTCGGGTTTCCATCACTCCATTCTTCCATTACTCCAACCTCTTCCCTCTTCCCTCTAACCTCTCTCCTCACCCTTCCTCCGCCATCACAATATTCCCCAAGGGCTAAAGCCCGCAAAATTTCAGATTATCCACTTTTCCCCAGGCTAAAGCCGCGGGGCTATCCAAACTAATCCATTACTCAAATTCTTGATTCTCTAACCTCTAGCCTCTAACCTCTTCCCTTCTCCAAATCAGGGCTGCCATCCCCTCATGCTTCGGGGCTTTCATCCCTTCTCCCTTCCTCCGACATCAAAACATTTCATTAGGGCTAAAGCCCGTAATATTTCAGATTATCCACTTTTCCCCGGGCTAAAGCCGCTGGGCTATTCATTTTACTCCAATTCCTCATCCTAAAACCAATTACCAATTACCAATTCCCCATAACTCCATCACTCCAACTTCTTAAACCCAGAACCAATTACTAATTACCCATCACCCTTCACTCTCCCTCCTTCTCCCCTCTAACTTCTAACCTCTCTCCTCACCCTTCCTCCTCCATCACAATATTCCCCAAGGGCTAAAGCCCGCAAAATTTCAGATTATCCGCTTTTCCCCGGGCTAAAGCCTAGGGGCTATTCATTTTACTCCAATTCCTCATCCTAAAACCAATTACCAATTACCAATTCCCCATAATTCCACAACTCCATCACTCCATTCTTCCATTACTCCAACCTCTCCATTCTTATCTCTAACCTCTTCCCTCTAACCTCTCCCCTCTAACCTCTGCCTTCTCATTTCGGGTTTCAATCACCCCAACAATCCATCACTCCATCACTCCATCACTCCATTACTCCATTACTCCATTCTTCCATTACTCCAACCTCTCCATTCCTATCTCTTCCCTCTAACCTCTTCCCTCTGCCTTCTCACATCGCGTTCCTGATTTTATGCACAATTTCAATACTGTTCCGGGCATCCTCCAGTCCAAATCCTCTGCCATCCAGAATGTTTTGGTAGGAAATGGTGTGAAGGTCGGTGAAGCCTCCGCTGAATTCAATCTCCCTCCCTTCGATGGTGATGGAGCGGTAGGTTCGTTGGCCTTTTTCAAGTACCGGTTTTGGGATATCATTTACATCAAGACTGAGTTTCCATTTTACCCTCGCCCTTTCAAGCTCGAGAAAGCCACTTACTTTATCTGCTTTTGATTCGGTAACATGCAGGTCAACAACTTTTCCAAATATCCATCCCAGCATGTCGAAAAAGTGCACACCAATGTTGGTTGCCACTCCACCTGATTTTTCAAGGGCTCCTTTCCAGGAAATGAAATACCACTTACCACGGCTGGTCATGTAGGTGAGGTCAACGTTATAAATTTTATCCCCGGGTCCTTCATCAACCATTTTTTTAAGTTCGATGATGGAAGGATGATGCCTGAGTTGAAGGATGGTGTATATTTTTTTACCACTTTCTTTTTCTATTTCCTGAAGGGCATCCACATTCCAGGGGTTTAGCACAATGGGTTTTTCGCAGATCGCGTGGCAGTCGTTCCTCAGTGCGAGCCTGATATGGGCATCATGCAAATAATTGGGTGAGCATATGCTGACGTACTGGATTTGATTACCCTCATTTTTTCTTCTCAGTTTATCGAGATGCCTGTCGAACCTTTCAGGTTCAGTAAAAAAATCGGCATTCGGAAAGTAGCTGTCCATAATACCAACACAATCGAAGGGATCGAGGGCGGCAACCAAACTATTACCGGTTTCTTTTATAGCCTTTAGGTGTCGTGGAGCAATATAACCGGCTGCTCCTATTAAGGCAAAATTGTATGGTTTTTTTTTCATAAAGGGTATAGGATTATGCACTGTCGAGGCCCTCGGCAATGAGGTCGATGATGTGCTTTGTTTTAATTTTAAGATTGTGTTTTTTGATGTATCCTTCCTGATGCATCAGGCATGAGCTGTCGGTTGAAACGATATATTCTGCTCCGGTTTCCAGCGCATGGTGTACTTTTTGCTCAGCCATTGCAGTTGAAATGGGTTCGTGTTTTACAGCAAAAGTACCTCCAAAACCGCAGCACTCATCTGTCTTATCCATCTCAACCAGCGTTAATCCTTTAATGTTTCTTAAAAGTTTCCTGGGAGTATCTATTGAAAGCCGGTATTCGCGCAAAGCGGCACATGAATCATGGTAAGTAACAACAGCATTAAAGGTGGAAGGAATTTTTTCTACTTTCAGCACATTGACAATAAAATCAGTGATTTCAAAGATATTTTGACTCATTTTTTTATTCTCCAGGTGCCAGGGAGTATTATGAAAAAGCTTATCATAATAGTTACGAATGTATCCAACGCAGGATGCCGAAGGACTTACCACAGGTCTGTTCCCGGGAAAGTCCTGAAGGAATTTTACGCCAAGCTCCCTTGCTTCATCCCAGAATCCACTGTTAAAGGCCATCTGGCCGCAACAGGTCTGATTGGAATTGTAGTGTACTTTAACATCCAGTTTCTCCAGGATTTTAATCATGTTGAAACCTGTCTCAGGATACAGTTGATCAATAAAGCAGGGAATAAAAATATCCACTTCCATCATAAAGTCAATTCATGTTTGGGGCAAAAATAGTGCTTATTATGAAAAGGCAAATGTTTAGTGAAATAAAGTCGACGCAAAGGAAAGAGATTAGAGCTTAGATTTTAGAGGATGGAGGTTAAAAGTTGGAGGAGTAATTAGTGCCTGTTTATAAAGTCGAGTGTGTGCTCTATAAAGTTTAAATTCGAAGCGTACGAAAAATTCAAACCGCAGTATACTATGGTATTCGAGGATTTGGATTTTGAGCAGCAACGAAGCAGTTGGACTTTAGAGACAAACACTAATTAGTAATTGGTAAATAGTAATGAGACCAGTCTACAAAACAGTCAGACCCCTAAATCCTCCCAAAAAAAACGGGACAGTCTCTAAAGGGGACTTACCCAAACTTCTGATATTTAGTACTTCTTCCGCCAGCCGGCGGATTAGGGGTAAAAAGGACTAAAAATTAGAAGTTTCTGAGTTTTTATACTGAATTCATTCATAAATAATGGAAGGTTAAATAAATCTTGGGCGGGATTATTCATTTTTTGTTCATTGACCGTTTTCTGATAATACTGAGTATAACCCTGTTAAATATTGTTAATTAAACCCTGGTTGATTGAATTTATACTCAAAATCTTCTTTTTTTGTAGGTGATAAAAACTGCAAAATTAGAATTAAAATCTTGATTTTTACTTTAATAAGCTTTAAAAGTTAAAAATTTATAAATT
>JGI10211J34971_10001568_pt1 | contig 18800 bp, 15 predicted proteins | sample Etolagsediment_FD_34971 | JGI IMG/M metagenome (IMG submission 34971)
GCGCGATTCTCTGCGGCGGGTGCTTGAACCAGAGAATGTTCCCTTAATCGTTCCGCGAGAACGTGACCGTGCGCGATTCCAAAGTCTCTGACGTTCCTTGTCATCAGATGCGTTTCGCATAATCCACGCTCGCACTTCGCCTTGCGTACGCTTCTGCTGTGCCATGAACGTGTCTAGTCCAACATTCAGCGGTTGTCTTACGTCTGCCTGTTCAACCTTGGCTTCACGCACAGTTTCACGAGCCTGCCGTTCTGTTTTGCCTTCCGTTCCAACACCCAGGCGTTCCGCTTCTTCTGTTGTTCTCGGCTGGACGTTTGAAGGCGGCGAGAATCGAAGAATCCTCCTGAGACCAGGCGCTGCTCGAACCTTCTCAACGACCGTCTTTCCAAGTTGCTTGTCTGGTGTTCCGGTCCCATACGCAGACGACAACAGAACGCCGATAGGATTCGATGTCGGAACAACCTTTGTAGTTGCCGTAGCCAACCGTTCTGGGCTTATCTGTATGCCAGCCTTCGCCGCAGCTTCCGCTATATCAACGGCAACCTCTGGTGTGCGCCAAGACTGTTCCTTGCTTGCGCTTATGTCTTTGTACCCGCGCCAGACGTTCTCTTGCGTCCACGTGTCGTAGTTGCCGAAGTATGCAAGGGCAGCGTTTGCGATTGGCGGCAACGTGCCAGAAGCCTCGACCGGAATCATGGACGAAATGGAGTTGATTATCTGCCTGCCCCACGGGTTTCCGTTCGCTCCATCGGCGAAACTCTGTCCGATTGCCGCAAACGTTTGCTGGAACTGATCCTTGGGGATAGCGAGATATGCGTGCCGGTCGTTTCCGTTCCTGTCCTTGCGCGTGGAAGGCAGCGGAATTATCCACTTGGTAGCCTTTTCGCGGTCGCTGAGTGAGTTCCACAACGCCGGAGCCAATGCCGCTGTAGCCTGCGCCATTGCGTAACCCATAGACGCAAGTTGTGCCGCCTTGAACGACGCCACTTTCGGGTTGGTCTTGAAGGCGCGAAACCCTCCGCGAGTACCCTGTATTGCTGCGTTCAGGTACGGAATCACGTTGTCTGCGGCCTTGGCGAACGTTCCTCCCTGCGCGAAGTCCAGCATGTTGCGAGCCTGAAATGTTGCCTGTTCTGGAGACAGTCCGTTACGTATCGCCCTCTCCCTTACGGCTAGTCTTGTCGCAATTTCAGACGTTTCTCCAGCCCACGCCAGTATATCTCCAATCTTTCTGGCAACCTTGCTTCCACCCTCTATTCCTGGTTTTCTGGACATACCCTGCGTTGTAAGGAAGTCCATGCCGCCACCCTGCTTAACGTAGTCGGTGTATGCTCCGGTGCGCTTTATCGTGTCGCCCATGACCCTGCCGTAGTCGCCAAGCATTTGTCCCATCGCCTTTGGCAACACGCTGCTGTACTGTCCGCTGCTAAACCATGCGTACATGGCATCGCGAGGAAGGTTGCTGATTGCGAACTCTGGGTTTGCGCCTGTGGCCAGCGTCTTGAGGACGCGAGTACCGGATGCCCACTGTAGAAATGTTGCCATATCGCTACCAAGCGCGGGCGGCAGACCGTCCCATTCTTCTGCCAATTTCTTGGGCATCGCCATGCGAGTCTCTTGCCCGTCTTCAAACACCGTAACAACGCCTTCGTCTCGCGCTGCATCCTGTCCGTCTTCGAGAACCCTCACAACTGCATTGTCTGGCGCGTTCTCTGCGGTTGCCATTAGTGCCTTCGATGCTCTATTACGGAACACGCGATTCTGCGTTCTGGTTATGACGTGCGCCAGCAGGTACATTGGGTCTTGCACCAGCGCGGACTCGCTGCCCTTATCCAATGCTCTTATTCCGCTGTCGTGGGATCGCTCGCCAGAAGGCTTTGAACTCTGTGGGTCAACAAAGTCAACGAATACGCGAGGCGAATAGAACTGGTGGTTCGCAATCAAGTCGTCATAAGCCTCTTGGCTCACTAGCCCTTCTTGGCGCAATGCGTCCAACTGACCACGCATAGCGCCCCAATACCGCTCTGACGCCAACTCAATTCTTTGCCGCTGCTCCTGTGGGAGACTTCTGTACTCTGTGTCAAGCCACCGCTGAGCCGCTTCCGCCTCAACCGGCGACTTCAACTCAACGCCCCTGCCAGCCTGTAGGTTTGTGGCTTCTACTAGGCGGTTGGCGGCGATAAAGTCCTTCATTAGCTCGCGGTCTTGACGTGGCAGGATTTCGTTTATCTCTGCCTCTGTTTCGCGGAACTGACGCGCCGACTCTGCTCCGGCACCCTGCCTGAGAACAAGCCGCTGTACCGCTTCGTCTCCACCAACATCCTCTAGCGCCCTCTTAACGTCTCCTTGGCGGTCCACGATTTCAGAGCGCAAAGCACTGATGGCGTCTCGTGAATGCCTCTTTCGCCATGCATCTACGTTGGCGTCATTCTCGCGCTGCTGCCGAATGAAGTCCGACTCTCCTGGTTCTGCTGTTCGCGGTTCTGCGTCAATGAAGTTTCTCCTGTTGGCCTCCGCTACGGCAGAGCGGTCCAACCTATCCCGCAGCCCCTTGACGGTGCCCTTGCTTGACAGCCCCCGCGCCTGTGCCTCTGCGCGCAACTCTGACAGGTTCATGTCTGCCGGTGATTTGGCGGTGACGGGGGCAACTTCTGGTGCTTCTGGGATTGCGGGTGGGGCGGTTGCTTCTGGCTCAACTCTAGGAGGAACAATGCCCTCATCCCCTACCGCCTCTTGCGCCCTCGCCGCCCCCTCTTCAACGACATCTGGCACACGGCCCACGGGTTCACCTTCGTGCTGCGCGACTTCACCTTCCGTACGCAACGGTCCAACTTCTTCGGCATCTGGGGCCTCCTGTGTGATTTGTTGTTCTGTCGGTGCGACTGATTCCGTACCTTCTGGCGCAACGGCGTCTGGTTGCTGTACGATATTCGACACGGTGCTTATCGCGGTTCCGGCACCAAAAGCACCAGGCATGGCGTTGACGCCCTCAAACGCGGCTTCAAGCACCTGTTCCGCGCCCTCTTTTAGAGTCACGCCTTCCTTGCCAATCAGTTCAATCGCCTTCTCGACCGGTGCCTCTGCACCCTCTGACAACGACTCTGTTATGCCGCCCACAAGAACGCGCAGCAGCTTTCGCTTTCCGCCACCAGCCAGAACCTTGTCCAAACCTATCTTCTCAAGCGCGGCGACAGACATTCCGAAAGCCATTGCCTTGAGTTGAGCCTCTTGTTCAGACGCCCCGCCAGCCTTAAGCGACTGGTAGAACGGAGAAGCCTCCATGATTGCACCGGCTGCCGCCCCACCAGCAGCCGTACCGCCACCGGCAGCGAACGCCGTGCTCATGCTCGTCAAGCCCTGTGAGATGTTCTCTGTCCAGAACGCCGGATTGCGCATTGCCGAAAGGTTCCACTCTCCGTTCTGTCGTATCTGTTCTATTGGGAAAGCCTTGCTTAGTTCTGAGAGTCTACTCTTTCCGAACCCAGAAATCATGCGCCCAACACGAGTGGTTATCGTCTCTTTCTTCCCGCGAGACAATGCGCGTTCAACCAGTCGAGTTTGGGCTACTATTGGGTTGGTCTTCTCGATGAACTCGAACAGACCACCAAGAGCCTGTATGGACTGTGCTCCGGCCTTTGCCGAACCAACGGCTATTCGACCAATTGGACCGGCAAGGGGCGCACCCGCTGCTTGTTCTGGGACGATAGGAGAAACACCCTCTCCGCCGACAGGAGGAACCCTTGCGCCGGTAGTCGGCTCGGCGTCAGGACCAGCGGTGGATGAAGCCGCTGTGTCGGCGGGAGGGCCAAAGCGAAAGCCGCGACGGGCGGGTGACGGGGCGGTGGCACGAGGCGCAAACTCGGCAATCAGATCGCTTACGTCTGTGGGCGGTTGCGTCCGTGCCGGTTGTGACGCGCGCCGCTGTCCGAACTCTGAGATTATGTCAGAGACATCGGTTTGCGGCTTGGGCGTTGCGACTTGCGGAGTCTCTGGGCGCGGAGAGAACTCGGATATCAGGTCAGAAACGTCCGTCTGCTCCTTCTGCCGTGGTTTCCCAGAGAACTCTTCAATCAAGTCGCTTACGTCTGTAGCCATTGTTTACAGCCCCAAAACTTCTCTCAATTCAGACTGACGCTTGCGAAGTCTCTCGCGCTTCGTTGCTGGCATGTCTGGATTCTGCTTCATTATGACGTCAATCGTGTTGAACTCAATCTCGTCTGGGCTTGTCTCGCCGTCTCCGTTGATGTCCATTTGGCGCGCTCGGTCAAACGCGCCCTCTGACGCCACACCAGACCCAGCAAGACCTTCGGCGTCAATCACGGCAGTATCGTCTGCTGGCGATGCCGGTCGCGCGACAAGCCCTTCCGCCGCACGTTCCGCCATGAGTCCACGAAGGCCGTTCATGTCGTCCAACGCCACCTGTAGAGACGCCGCACGCTCTCTGCTTGCCGTTTCGCGAGTAGGGTCTTTTGCTTCCTTTGCGGTGGCGGCATCGGCATTTGCTTTCTCAATCTCGACCGCCAGTTTTGACATTGATTCAACGATTCCATCCGCAGCCGCCGCAAAGTCTGTCGGATCTTGCGAGCCTTCTTTGATGCGGGCAACGGCAATGTCACCCTCACTCTTGATTCGTGCGCGGTCTTCTGCGCTCATGCTATTGCGCTCGGCAATGTCGCGGTCTGCTTGGATGCGTTCACGAGCAATGTCTGCGGTCACCGCGTCGGATGCTGCACGGGCGTCAATCTCTGCCCGTGAAATCTCTTGCTGGATTCCGGCCTCGGCAAGTTGTGCCTCTGCTCTGATTCTGGCTGGTTCTGTAGCCCTCGCAATTCCAGCTTCTCTGTCTGCCTGCGCTTCTGCCGCCGTCTTCGCCGCCTGCCTCGTAGCCATCCTTTCGGATAGAATCTGGTTCATGCGAGCACGCACACGACGCTGCTCGGCAACGCTTCCCGCACCACCAAGCACCTGCCTCTCGCGCAGTTGTGCCGCCGGTGACATGCCATCAGCCGTCGGCGCTTCCCGCATCGCCGGAGCAAGACCAAAGCCGCCAGACCCCATCTGTGCGGCAAGACCCTGTGCCGTCCTGATGCGCTCGGACAACGAACCAACCTGCGTGTTCCTTGGAGCTCTGGCCCCAACTCCGGCAGCGCCAGCAACCCGCCTGCCAGCCGGAGTGTCTGTCACAACGTCAGACACGAACTCGCCCGTCTCTGGGTCCGTCGCAAATGCCGCAAAATCTCCACGCTTCGGAGTCAACCCCGCCGCGCTTACCTTTCCCCTAATGCCGCCTAGTGCTGACCTGAATGCCATTTCAATCACCTGCTTTCTGTGTGTGGCGTTCGTTGATTATCGCCATGTATTCGTTCTTGAGTCCGTCGATGTCACATGAATACTCACTGGCAACCCCAAACCCACGCACAATACGTTCATCGCAACCGTCCAAAATGCTTACATCGCACCCGCAACCCAACGCCGATATTGCCCCATGCAGACGACCCGAACGAACAACCTTGTGACGCGCCACGAATCGAAGCAACTCGGATGGATCGTAGTGCGTGAAGACCTTGTATCCACGGTTTGCCAGGATGTCGCGCTCAAACGTGCTGTGACACACCAAGTCGGCGCTGCATGCACCAGACGTGTAGTCGTTCATGGCACAATGCATAACCGCTCGTGCGTCGCTTGTGATGATTGCCTCGCCACGCTTATTGCCGCCAAGTAGCCCGTACCGCAAACCGGCAAGCATGGCCGGACATGGCAACACGCGCACGTCAACGCTCGCAAACCTCTGTGCATACAGTCGCGCCAAGTCGTCACGCGCAATGACAACCTCTGCACGCTCAAGTGCTCGCACCGCTTCTGGACACGCCACGACATGCTCGGCAAGGTGCGCGTCAGATACGCCGCCTATGCCAATGAACCAAATCGGGATGTTCAACTCGGCCGCCTTGCGATACAACTCGGCATTGCTCTTGCCCCAATCTGGCGTACCGGCAATCACGATCAAATCGACTCCGCGCAGACCGATGCCGTCAAACATGCGGTTTGCCGTGGCGTTGGGTGCCGTGAAGTGTTGTCCGCTCATGCGAGGGTTTCGGTCGTGCAGCATGACGGACGGCGTTTCTCCCAGCGCCTCATCGACAAGCAACTCAACGCCAGCGCGAATGTAATCGTCGCCGACGTTCCATGCCGTCGTTGTGCTATAGACAACCGTTTTCATCCTACGATTCCTCTATCTGGTGGATGGAGAGGTCTGCATTGATTGCTTCCACCGTGGCCGCATTCGTGGACGTGAAGATAGCGCTTAGGCTTACGTTCCCGCTGCCTTCCTGAATCCTCGTATGAGCTATGTTTATGTACCCAACCGTCGTGGACGTTGTAGATAGATATGCTGATTCCTGCTGGTTTGACTGCGCCCCCCCAGCCGTAAGCCTTGACGACACGGTTATATTGGCAGACTGAGTAGCGGCACTCAACTCCAGTTTGTACGTCACGGAGCCAACGACCCCAAAGCGAGATCCGTCGGTGTTCGTGTCGCTCGATATCGTTACAACGCCTCCCGCCTCAGAGTATGGGTCATCTTCGAATATCCCAACAACATCAATGGTCGAATATCCAACAGTGCCTATTACGGTTGCTGCCGTTGCCGAGTAGTCCGCACAGAACCGCGCGTCGTACGTCTCAATGTTCGCCGTGTCGGGGTCCATGTCCTCAAGCGTCTGCTCGTTGAACTCCAGAGATTGCAGACGGTTGAGAACCTCAACCATCTGCTGCCTCGTCTCGGCCAACTCTGTTTCTAGTACGTCGGTGCGTATCATTGCTATTCCTCAAGCGGGGGCGGGGGCTCGACTGGCGGCATGCGCTTAATCGGAACCAACTCCGACACCTTCTCCAACACCTGCTCTGGCGTGATTCCAACTATCGCACCACAAGCATTGATTTGCGGGTCGAACGTCGTGCAGTCCTTGCACAGATGCACCGGCAACTGGACGCCATGCTTGTAGCACGGAGCATGCGGACACGTCTCTGCCGTCAGCGGGTGGTGGTTCGGGTAGTAAAGTGCGCGGCACTCATAGCTAAACGACCCCCAAAGGCTAACAACCGGTATCTCGGGCCAGCATGCCGCCAAGTGACCAATGCCAGTATCGGGCGTGATGACGGCAGACGCCGTGCGCAAGAACGGAATGATGCTTCTCCAGTTCGGCATGTCGCCAAGCACAATGCAGCGCGGATCGTCAACGGGCGGCTCAATCTTCAACTCTGTGCTGATATACACATTGGCATCGGGATAGCGTTCCAGCAACCCCTCGACAACGCGCTTGCCGTGCGTGGCCCACGGATAGTTGCGCTGCGGTGCGGACGTGTGCGCCACGTACACAAAATGCTTCTTGCGCAAATCGGCCCCTAGCTTATTGGCGTAATCGTCGTCTGACGGGAGTGCGGCAATGAACGGGCGCTTGAAGCAATCCGGTACGTCGTAAAGCCCAGCAAACTCGAACATATCGTCATAGCAGTTGTTCTGGTTGCGCTCGACGTTCATTTCCTGCATGCCGTCATAGCAGATGTGATAGTCGTACGACTGCATGACCTGTAGCGTGGTCGGAAGCGGCAACGCCTCGCTGATGCTCACGTCTGGGTGGTTCTGCCATACGGTTGACGCATAGCTCGGAACGGTGTAGACGTGGATGATTGCGCGCGGGTACAGCGCCTTGATGTAGTGGATAACGGCAGACACAATCAACTGGTCGCCAATGCCGCACATCCGCACGACTGCAATCCGCTTACCGTTGGCGTCCTGTCCGCCGTACCGCCGCTCGTAGCTGGCAAAGTCGCTCATGCGGAAGTCGATTGTCTGCGCGGCGCTACGACACAACTGCTCGACCTGTCCGCCCTCTTCGTTCACGCTTACGTACTGCATGAACGGAAGCAGCCACGGCATTCCGTCCTTCTTGAACAAGTAGTCTGTGCTAAACACTTTCATCCGTCATCCCCCTATATGTCTACCTCGTTGCCCCAGCTAACCACATCATAGCGGGTCGAAATGACCTTGCCGTTCATGTGTGTCACGCGGGGCTTGTATCCTGGTATTCCATCCGTTCCGTCAATCGCACTCATTGCATCCGAAATGTTTGAGTGAACGCGCTTTGTCTGTAGTATTACCACCCCCCTGCGTTTCGTTTCGCCGCTATGGTGCATCAAAAAGTAGACGGTCTTGCTTGCCGTTGACGACTGACCAACCGGATACGTGTTGTCGTCAAGCGTTACCTTCTGAATCGTTCCGGTAAGCGTGCCATCCGAACTGTAACTCGCCGTGATTCCGCCATAATTTGTACCACTATATGCGGGAACTGTCGAGCTTCCTCTAAACAACTCGGTGATGCGCGTGGACGACGGCGTGTAGTACGGGAAGGCGGTTGACGTGTGGCTCTGAGCAGTAGACGAAACCAGCGTAGTGTCAACCGTTCCATCGACGTTGATGCTCGTGCGCAGCGAGTTGGAAATGCCTATGCCGCCGGGAGCGACGACCGGGATCACGGAGGCTGCGCGGTTGACGGAAACTCCGTCCTCAAGGAAGTACCCGCCAGCCAACCAACTCTCGTTAAGGTTGACGGACGTGGTGGACGTAAGTTCAGTATCAACAGTGCCGTCAGCGTTCTTGCTGTTGTCTGCCACGTTGATAATGCCGATGCTCGACGCGGCAGGGCTGGATGCGGCGGTCTCGTTTCTCAGCTTGGTCGTGCTGCGTATCTGCCCCTCGGCAAGCGTCTGTGCCGTCGTGGTCTGCGAGATGGACGTACGGCTTGTGATAGCGCCCCTGTAGGTGCCGTCACGCTCTCTCTGGCTGTCTGCAGACGTTATCACGCCCGTAGATGCGGCGGGAGCCGTCAACTGCGCCTGAGCACCGTTTACGTTGGTTCTGCTGGACGTGTATGCGTCGGCGTATTCTGTGCCCTGTGCCTCAAGCTCGTTGCGCGTGCTACTGCGCTTAACCACGTTGTCAGTGCCATCTGCGTTCTTTCGTGCGTCAACGACTTCCGTGACGCCGATTGACGACGTTGCCACAAGCGTCTGCTGGGTGTTGTCAAGGCGCGTGGTTGACGTGTATTCGCCTATTGCCGTCTCTTCGCCGTCCGCCTGCTGTTCGATGCTCGTGCGGCTGTTGAGTGTGCCGTCATACGTCCCGTCGTCACCGCGCCTCCAGTTGGCCTCGTTGATGACGCCAACAGACGATGCCGGTGCCGCCGACTGAGCGTGCTGGTTTCTGAGATTTGTGGCGGATGATACGTAACCTTCCGCGTTCTCATTCCCGTTGGCAAACAGCGCATTGGCCGTTCGCGAACGCACGACGCCAGACTCGGTGCCGTCAATGTTCCGCGACGCTTCGGTTGAGTAGACGATGCCGATTGATGCAGTCGATACCGGAGTGCTGGTGCTCTTGTCCCTGAATCGCTGGGACTCTTCCGCGTAACCAATGGCGTTCTCGCCACCGTTTGCGAACTGAGCCTTTGCCGTGCGCGACCTGACCACGCCGTCAACCGTGCCATCCGTATTCTTGGAAGTATCGGTCGTGTTGATTATGCCTGTAGACGGACCTGCGAGTACGGGGGCGCTCTGCTGGTCTCTGAATCGCGTGGTGCTCTCATCATAGCCAATCGCCACTTCGCCGCTGGATACGTCCTGAGTGGTGACGCTGCGTACGGTGCGCTCTGAGTTGAACGTTCCGTCTGGATTGTTGCGATTGTTGGCTCGGACCGTAACGCCGACGCTACTGCCTGAGTCGTCAAGCGCGACTGTACCGTGGTCTACAATGGTGCCGTCTTCGGAGTAGCCAACCGCCGTCTCGCCGCTTGTGGTTGTCTGCGAAATCGTGGTTGTACTGCGTATGGTCCCGTCGCTGGTGCCGTCCTCGTTCTTGCTCCAGTCGTTCTCGTTGATTATCCCGATGCTTGCGGCTGGTGCTGCTGGAGTTGCGGTCTGGTTGCGCAGACGAGTGGACGAACGCTCGTACCCTATTGCACTTTCATTCCCGGCGACGGCCTGCGGTAACGACGTGCGCGAGCGCAGTTGTGCGTTGAACGTGCCATCGTCGTTCGGGTTGTTCTGTGCGGTATTGATTATGCCGGTCCCGCCGTCTGTGGCAACAACCTCGCTACGGCTATTCTCCGTAGTTGATACGGCCTCGGTGTATCCCTCAGCAATGGCATTGCCGTCAGACTCCAGCGGTATGCTGGTGCGGCTGGTGAGGCGTGCGTTCCATGTGCCGTCGTCATTGGCGTTGTTCTGTGCGGAGTTGATGACGCCGGTCCCGCCGTCTGTGGCCACTATCTCGGTGCGGCTGTTATCGGTGGCCGACACGCTTTCGGTGTATCCATCCGCATCGGTGTTGCCATCTGCCGTCAGTGGTACGCTCGTCCTGCTCCTGAGATTGGTGTCAATGGTGCCATCGTCATTCTTGTTGGCGTCGGACTCCTGAGTGACGCCCTGCTGACTTGCTGCCGTCAGAACCGCCCGTGCATTGCGTTGCCGCGTAGTGCTGGTCGTGAACCCTGTAGCCGCCGCATTCGCCGTTACGTCGAGTTGCAATGACGTCCGGCTGGTAAGCTGCGAGTTGTAGGTGCCGTCAACATTCGGCGCGTTCTGTGCGGAGGTTACAACGCCGATCCCGCCATCAGATGCGGTGATTTCGCTACGACTGTTCTCGGTGGTAGACACGGCCTCCGTGAACCCAGCTGCGATCCTGTTGCCATCGGCGTCAAGCGGCACACTCGTCTGGCTGTTCTGCACAATATCGTACGTGCCGTCTTGCTGCTTGGCGACTTCCTGCGTGTTGACGATACCCTGGGAACTCGTGGCGTCAACCGGAACGCTGCGCTCGTTAAGGTCAACCGTACGAGTCTCAATCACGCCAGATGCAGCGCGGTTGATGTGTGTCGCAACGCCGTGCTCTTTGCTGGTTGTTCCGCGCTCGGTCTTGTCCCACAGGCAGAACTCGTTGAGCGTCATGTCTGCCGTCACCGTCACGCCCTGAGACGGCGACCGTGACAGCGTAGTGTTGGACTGGTTGTACTTGCGCTGCGTCCGGTCGATAGAGTCCGTGCTGTCTGCACTCGTGAACTCTGCATCGGTGTACGCTTGCCCAACGCGGTCAACCACGATCACGTCCCACGTACCGTTATTGTTGCGGGACACGTTGACATTGTAATAGTGTCCTCGTGAGGACGAGGCGTAATCCGCCAGAACTGTGTCTATCTGCCCCGCAGTCAAATCGTAGAACAACTCAACCGTGCGGCTCTCCCTGCAATTCACGGCATGGCTGTAGGTCTTGCTTCCAAGCGTATCCGGCACCAGCGTCTCAACGATGATGATGTGGTCCTGCATCGGCATCTGCTCTGCGCCAATATCGTTCGCCCGATACCACGTTCCGCTATACACGCTGCTGGACGCCACGGGGTTAATCACCGGCCCCGTCGTGCTCATCGAATCCACCAGCGACTCGGCATAACGCGAGTCGATATGCTCCCACGTCCTGACAAGCTCGATGACCTTGCCAAGTTGCGGGTCAACGGTGTACGAACGCAGTAGCGCGGTGCTGTTGCTCAGTGCCGTGGCTAGGATTGGTGATGTCATCTCGTACCTATGTCAAATTCGTGGGTTTGCGCATAAGCGTATATGCGCTCAATCTGCTTGCTTCCGCCTATGTCCGTAATCCGCAACTGGAACCTGCGGCACGCATCGTCATCGGGGTCTGGCACGTCGGCACGAACAATCGTAAACCCGTCGCGCTGGTATGGCACGCCAACGGTCTGTACACTGCTCCAGTTTCCGCCTTCCGTCCTCGTCTGGTACTTGATGTTGCCAAACGAAGACGACGGATGCCGCACGACGAACACGATTGCACCAACCGAGATAGGATTGTAGGAAGCATGCCGCAGCTCCGGCGTCGTGTACCAGAACGAGTTGCCGCTGTACCGGTAGACATTGCTGCCGACGATAGCCGCACTCGACCCTACGATGATGCGCTTCTTGTCGTAATCAACCGTCAGCGCACCGCCCCAAATCGAACTGGACAGACCGCGAGCCAACCGCGTGACTTCTACCGCCTCGTCGCGCCCCGCACTGTACGAGAACACGCCGTCGTCATTCGACGCATACACCGCTCCGTCCAACTCGGCCACTCGGTTAGCCGCCGCTGCACGCATCTCCTGCACGAGTGGGCCGCGATTGAAGAAACCGGGACCGCGAGTGTCAAAGGTGTTCTGCAACACGTAGCTGCCCGTACTCTTGACGACCAGCATATTGTCCTCGCCAAACGGAACAATGGCGAGAATCGGTTGCGCATCCTCGTTAAACTCCATGCGCGGACCCTCTTGACGCCAGATGTCATCGTAGTCCATCGCGCCCACTTCAAGGAACGTGCCGGAGAAGCGCCACAGTCGCCTGTAGTGCCAGTAATACGTCAGGCCGTCTATGACTACCGCCTTCTGCACGCGGCTCGTTCCTGACGGCTGTGTGCCCTTGGAAATCACGCCGTCGTTGTCGAGGTCAAAGCCGTATCCGTCCGGCGTGTCTGCCGTGCCGAGTTCGGTTGCCGGAAGTTCGGTGTTGATGCGAGGCGGTAGCGTCACGTCCTCGGTGGAACCAGACAGAAGTACGAGTTCTGGCGAGTCGTCAAGTATGAGTGCCATGTGTCGTACCCCTTTGGGCTAGTCGCCAAGTCCGCCCAGCGCAACAAGGTCGTCCTCGTCGTCTGGGTCGTCATCACGCGCCTGGTTGAGAATGTCCTGCCGAATCATGTCGATATCGTCGTCTACCCTTCGTTCGATGCGTAGCGCAAACTCGTTGTCCTTGTCGCCACGAATGGCGAGTCCCATCTTCCACAACTCGACAATCAGGCAGTTCGTGACGACATACTCGTAGGCGTCGTCAAGGTTCAACGTGCCCTGGGTGTTGTCTGGCATGGTGATGCGCGTCTCTAGGTCTGCATTGACGTTGATCCTGCCAACGGTCCGCCGAAGCGCGTCGAGAAAGTCGATATCGAAATTGTCAACGCTCGCCAGTTTGAACTTGCGCTGCATCGACTTAAGCAGTCTGTTGACAGAGATGTTTGCCATTGCGTGCTCCTAATCCGTCTTCGGCGTATGCTCGTACCACTCAAGCCGGATCTGTCCGCCCTGCGTGGACGTCTCGTTGTTTGACAGCGTGAATGCGTAATACTCGTCTGTCTTCAATATGATCTCATTGCGCCTCGACTGACCGCCCGCAATGTTGCGCGCAGAGTAGTCGCGCTTGATGCTGATGGCGGTCCCGCCCGAATAGATGGAGTCTACGCTTTCCTCGCCAACCGTGACCGTGTTGCTGACGCCAGAACCAGTTGCGAACCCCTGAAATACAGACGTGTTCGATGAGTTGCGGTTGGACTGCTTGACGGCGCTGCAGCTCACATCGCCGCTAACCACAGTGACGTTGCCGGTGTTCGAAAGCCAAACCTCGCGCTGGTTGTCGGCCTGCGCGAATACGAAAGCAGGCGCACAGAGGCACGCCGCAAGAATTAGCAACTTCTTCATGCCGCCCTCCTTACGATTCTGGCGTTACAACAACGTAAATGCTGGCGGTGTTATTCGTCGCGCCCCAGTTGAACAGAGTCACACGCAGCTTGTCGCCAACCAACGGAATTTTAACTGGCTCGCCCGTGATGTCCACGCCTGCCTGTGTTGCCGCCAAGTCACGCGCCGGATACACCGCGTCCGCGCTCTGAGTTGCAATCGACAGGATTGAACGCGATGCTCCCGTTGGCCCCGCAAGTGTCGCAACCGTAACTGTGCCCGTTCCCGTGCCGGTCTGGTCAACGATCACCGCGTCAACAAAGCCATGCACAACGATGTCGCTGTCTGGCGCGTAGGTGGTCTGCGCGGCGGCGTTCGTCTCGCACGCCTTCGAGCTAAACTGGTATGTCACCGGCTGCGCAAAGGCCGCACCAGCAACAAGCAATCCTGCGAGTGTCGCAATAAGTTCGCGTCTCATGTCTCTCTCCTAAGCAGAGAGAGGGCGGGGGCTAATCCCGCCCCCTCGCCGGATTGTGTTAGTCCTTGAGCCATGCGGGAATGACGTAGCTGTTCGTGCCAACACTGACGTTGATCCAAACAGGAGTCTCTTCCGTAATGGCGGGTGCGTTCGTCATCAGTGCCGTCGCCGTTCCAGATGCGGTTACGGCAGTGAGTTTCGGTGCGGCCGTAAACGTAGCAACGCCGGTAACTCCAAGTGTTCCACCAACCGTCGCATTTGTTGCAACGGTAAGGCCATCGGAACAAACGGGCGTCGATGCAAACGTAGCAACACCGGTAACAGATGCCGTGCCGCCAACAACCAGGTTCGTAGGAACCGTGAAGTTTCCGGTGGCGTTACCAGTGATGTTGCCCGTTACGTTGCCGGTGAGATTGCCGGTCACGTCGCCCGTGATGTTGCCAGTGATGTCGCCCGTCACGTCGCCAACAAGGGAATCAGCCGTGATGGTCGTCAACTTCGTGTCGCTGTCACCAGCCACAGTCGCCGTGCCATACGTCGAGCCAAAACCCAGCGGAACCGTCACAGACTCGGCCAGCGCAAACCCCACGAGGGCAAGCACCGGAATCGCAATCAGTAAGAGTTTCTTCATTTCTACCCCCTTTGAGGGTTGTGGGCGCGACCGGAATGAACCAGCCGCGCCCGTGATTGCTTAGGCACCTGCCGAACCGACGACGTTCCTGCTGTGCGTGAACCCAAACACCTTCGCGCCGCGGATGCGGCGGTCGATGCGGATGTCCACGTTCTGCGGGCTGTTGTCGCTCAAATCCCAATCGGCCAACTGGACCTCGTGGAGACCCTTCTGGCGACCGTTGAGATTGCCAAAGACGAAGTAGGCGTCCGTGTCAGACGTGTACTTGTTCTTGACGTACCCGAACTCGGGCAGCAGCGCGTTGACGTCCCAAACCGTGTTGTCTGGCTTGCGGTCGGTCTTGGTCAACTCGATGATGGTCTGCTCGTTCTCGGGCGTGATGAGAACAACCTGTCCCATGACGTCGAACGGATTGCCCTTGGCACCGGTCATGCGCTCCATCAGTAAACGCGATGAATGCAGGTTCGGACCAGAAAGGACGCCAGTACTCAGGTTGTCCCAAGTGCCGGTTTCCGTATCTTCGTTCGGGTGGTCGTTCGCACACAGAGGCTTCTCGTCGTCGCCTGCCGTGCCGCTGAATGCGTTGTCCAGGATCGCCGCACGCTTGTACTCGTCAAAGCGCATGGGCGACTGGGTCAGGCCAGACAGCGAGAACATGATCTCGTCGAAGCGGTCGGTCTCAAACGCATCGCGGAGAGCGCGTACCGCAAGGCGATACCACTGCACCGTGAAGGACTGACTGCGACCGGGAGCGGCGGTGACATACGGCATCGCATCGCCATCGCTGTTGAGGCGAGGCAGAGGCAACTCGTTCGTCACGTAGCTCAGCGAGAACGTCTTCATTCCGCTAATGTTTTCGACGTCGAAGAACTGCGCGAGGTTCATGCCTGGAACGCTGTCCCTCATCTCCCACATTTCATCAATCGTCTTGTCAAGCAGCGCGGGCCACGTATTGCGATCCATGCTGCCAAGAGCTTTCAACCATTCGTTTCCTTGGATAGCCATTGGTGGATCTCCTTATGCCTTCTGCTGTTCGATTACGCTGCCGATAATCTTAACGATTACGCAGCCAGGGCTGTCGGTGGACGCAAACTTGATGTCGTCCCGCACAGACATGCCTTCCTCAACGGTGAACACGTCGTTGGCGTTGTTAATGTCGAGGGTGGTCCACCCGCGAAATCCGGTCGCCGTGTCAACGGTCATGCCGTACTGAGCGCCCTTAGTGACGCCGCTCTCGGCAACATCTGCACCGTTGTTCTCTGCGTAGATGCGGTACAGAACTTCGTCAGAGGCCAGAGCCACCTGAATCTGCGTACCGGCGTCCTGCTCGACGTCGATGTCGGTCATCAGGAATCCGTGGATTGCATCTGTGCCAGCAGACGTCGCAACCAGTTTCCACTGGCCGCTCGTGCTGGAACGGTACATCGGGGAACCTTCGTAGATGATTCCCTGAGATGCCGCAATCGGCACCGTCCGAGTCGTGGGCGGTGCATTGCTGCCGTCTTCGCGACCGTAGAACTCAATCTGAGTCTTGCGTGTAATCGCCATTGTTCATTCTCCTTTCCACGACAGCCATGCGGAATCGCCCGTTATGCGCTGCTCGCGGAGTTGTTAGTCTTCATCGGCAACGGCATTCACGCCGCCACCGCTTGTATCAATGTGGCCAGTCTTCATTTCCATGTCGGAACCACTCTTCTCGGCGGCAAGTTTCACGTCTTTCTCGAATGCCTCTTGCTTCCTGCGAGAGCGTTCCGCGACGTTCTTCCTGCCTTCAAGGAACTGTTCCTGCGGACACGTCATCATGATGTGCCCTTGGTCCTCATACGGCTGGCCTGCGCTATCCAGTTCAACGATGTAGCCGCGTTCCGCAAACTCGGTCGCACGCTTCATCGGGATCGGGATAGTGTGAATGGTGCTGGGGTCCACGTTCTCCGACTTGTAACGGTCGAGGACGCGCTTCTCCAGCATCTTGAACGGGATACGGACGGAAACGCCAATGTCTACGTTCGGGGCTTTCTTGCGCAGCACTTGCTGGTGCTCTGCCCTTTTACGCAAATCGGTCAGCGTAGCCTTCGTGAGTTGTGTTGTTTCGTTACTCATTACTGTTTCTTGCTCCACTTCTTTTCAGCCCTTGCGTGCTGTGCATCTGTAGGTTCGCGACCTGTCACCGCTTTAACGAGACCCCTGACGGTTTCTGCCGTCTTCGCGTCTACTTCTGCTGTCTGTCCCGACACCGCCTGTCCACCGATACTTCCAGGCGGTACTGCCTGATCCGGCTGCGACGGTCCTTTCGCGTCACTGATTAGCTTTGCGACTTTAATCATCGTGTTTCGGTCAACGCCGTCGCCAAGGACTTCCTTGAGTCCCAGTTCTTCGATAACCGGCGCTGTCTTCTGCCACTCTGGGTCATACTCGCTCAGTCTTTCAGTAACCTGACCAAGAGCTTGTTTCAGGTCTTCGATTTCCTTGGCCGAGCGTTGTGTCGCTGCGTCCTCGGTTCGCGCCATCGCATCCTCAAGCAATCCAACAATCAACTCTCCGTCGAGGTTGCTGTCGAGTTTCTCGATTAGCGCAGCGCGGTCTGCCTGTTGCTGCTCTGGTGTCGGTCCTTGTGGAGCTTGAACGGAACCGAGTTTCTCCAATACCTGTGCCAGTTGTGACTTTTCCTGCGCTTCCTGCCTCGCCTTGTCTGCGCGAGACCGAGCATCGTTCAACTGCTTCTGGAGGTCTTCGATTCCTTTTTCCGCATCCTCTCGTGATTTCCACGTATGCAAGTACGGTTGCTCTTGTCCAGCCTCCTGGGGAGCGACGCCTTTTACCGTGGCCGTCTTGTCATCAGCAGGGGCATCCTCGCCTTGTCCGCCGATTACTGTGTTATCGGGCATTTACTGCCTCCGTGTTGTGATCGGCAGGGCGCACAGAATTGTGGGCTTGTCCGCCGAGCGTTACATATTTGTAACTTCAAGAACACACTATTGCATTTCTGTATGCTTCGCAAGAGAAAACTTCAAATACGTGGTTATTGCTGCACGTTCAGCGCAATGGCAATCGTCTCTGGCAAGTCGCGGATGCGTGAGGCCAGCGAGCACATGCCGGAATTGTGGCGTATCAGTTCAATCGGCATATCGCCAAACTCACCGGCATCCAGACCTTCGTGGGCGGATTCCAGCGCCGGACCAATGAACGTGTCGTAAACATCCTTCCATCCCTGCTCTTGCAGTATGGCAAGCATTCCTTCCGCCTTCTCGCGGGGCACTTCCTCCTCTGCCCCGTCAATCTCTACATTGTCCTGCTTATCCGACATTCAACGCCTCCCCTTGCTGTGCTACTGCCTGGTCGCCCGCCAGATCGCCAGCTGGACCGCCTACAGGCACCTCGCCTCCCGGTAGCCCTCCGCCAAGGGCCGCAGCCGCCTGTGCCTCTCCTGGTGCTCCTACGCGCGCCTCTTCGCGCTGTATGAACTCGTCATGCAGTTGCTTGATTTGGCGAAGCGCACGAGCGGTCATCTGGTCCTGCTCGTTCGGTGCGAGATTTGCGTATTCGGCAATCGCTTCCTCGAATACTCGCGACCATACGCGGTGGTTGTGGTGCGGACGCGGCTCAACCCAGCCACCTGCAATGATTTCATCGACGGCGCGGAAGGCGTTTTCCTCGGCATCGGCATCGCTGCCCTCGGGGAATATGCGCTCTGGCTGCTCAAATCCGGCAAGTCCGTACAACTGACGCCACATGAACCGCGCACCATCCGGCGAACTCGACTTCTCTGCCATGCCCCATGTACCCTGAATCATGGAGTTGATCTCCTGACGCTTGACGGTTGTGTTGTGGAATCGCGTCAACGCCGTCACTCGCGTCCGTATCGGCCCCCAAAGCTCGGATGGCTTTATCTCGACCTCTTCGCCGTCCAGCAGAACCGTGCGCTTTAGCTTGTCTGGTGCCCACGTACGCCAAATCTGTGCGTCCCACTCGTACATCCAGCCGAATAGCTGGTCTTCACCGAAGTACGCAGCCTTCTCGTCCAGCGGCAGCATCGACGCATCAAACACGTTCTGTGCCTCGCGCGCCGACGTACGACTGCCAAGCGCCTCGGCAGACAGCGGCTTGTCTGTCCCGCCGATTTTCTTCGCTTCGCCAAGGAAGTACCCAC
>JGI10211J34971_10001570_pt1 | contig 18789 bp, 13 predicted proteins | sample Etolagsediment_FD_34971 | JGI IMG/M metagenome (IMG submission 34971)
TTCTAAAAATAGAGAAAAAATCCGACATATCCGGCCTCCGATTATTTTGTTTTAATAAATTTTAAAGTATAAAAATAAGCCCGGAAAAGCAGGAATTTTGCTAAATGAGTTAACGCCGGGAAAAAATGTATGAACGCTCGGTTTTGGCTGATTAACGTGGGAAAAAAGAGGGCTTAAGCGAATTGGGTAAGGCGAACGAAGAGAAAGAGAGGGGCAAAGCAACTTGAGTGAAGTTGGAGAAAAAATCGACTTGAGCGAAGCATGCGAACAAAGGGAACGAAGAGACCTACAGGAATGAAGAGAAGAAGTCTATGTTAAGGGTTTACACGGTATGCATGTTTGAGATATGGAATCTTATGCTATTGGCGGACTTTCCAGCGTCAAAAATAAATATGCATGAACTAAAGCAACTCAAGCGAATAATTTCAGGAGGGACTATCAAATTGTAAGATGATGCCCAAATCAATTATTTAACCTCTACTATCATTTCACCGGATAGCTTTTCGCACAGCAGCGCTTAGTAGCCGGCGCAATAATTATCATAGCGACAAATCTGATCATTGTTTTTATCAAAAACAATTGTGCATGGAACTGTTCCAGCATTCATGGCATGTTTTAGGTCGCCATTGATATCCACGTAGGTTTCAAAATCATAACCTTTGCCTTTAACAAAAGGTTTTACTTGTCCCCACGATCCATTGCAATCCACGCAGATACTAATAATCATTGTTACGATTAAAATTGCGAATGTTTTCATGATTTTGCCCATTTAAGTTTGATGATGTATTTATTTTCAATTACATTTTGTTGTTAATGATTCAGCAATTTTAGGCCTGACTAAAAGCAAATTCAAAGCAGAAAACCATGAGGAAAAAAATAGCGTATTTCGTTGAATGCACCTTAAAATGACAAAATGTCCTTGAAAATCAAAAAAAAACAGATAAAACACACCTACCGGGAAGTTATAAAATTCAAAGAATTATTTATGAAATTTTAAACTGAAGTGATGAACGAAATCACTAATAAGCATATTTATAAGGCTTTATGTTTGGTGGGTATTTAGAATGATTTTGTACTGTTTTTTTTACTAATTACCTTGTGCAACCATTTATTAGCTTTGTAATCTTATTAGCAAGATTTCAGACAACTAATTTACGATCATCTTTTTAGTCCTCAAATTAGGCTGAAAAGTGATCATACAAACTAACAAACTAATAATTATCGCTATGAATAAAATTTTTACATTGGTTCTAGCTGTGTTTTTATTCCCTTCTGTGCTTTTGGCAGAATGGGTTACGCTTGATAACAGTACATCTAAAACTTATGCACCTCAGGTTACTCTGATCAGTGACTCAGAAAACAGTACAGTTTTACAAATTGATTTGAGTGGGTTCGAGATGAAAGATTTTTTAGCTGATGGAAAAACCTTTCAATCGGTTGATTTGTTTACTGAAATATTCACTGCAAAAGCAGGTTATCCTGAACTTCCCTACATTGCAGAAATACTGGCTATCCCTGACCAATCGGGTATTACGGTTGAGGTTATCGAAACCGGTGAAGTGCAGACTTTCCGGAATATAAACATTCCGCCGGCCAGACCAAGTTGGTGGGAAGGTGAACCCGAACCATCATATGATAAAAATACGGATGCCTATGGCATGGATTCTTTTTATCCTGCTACTCTGGTTAGCGCTGAAGACCCTTCAGTATTCAGAGATTTCCGTATTTCAAGAGTCTCATTGTTTCCGGTTCGTTACAATCCTGCCAAAAAAGAACTTCAGGTAATCAGCTCAATGACCATAAAAGTTACTTATGGAAAGGGTGAAGTTGTAAATCCCAAAACCTCACAACATAGAGCTATAGCGCCCTCCTTCGCAAAATTATATAAAAGCACCATTTTTAATTATAAGGAAGTTTTGGACCGCGTTTACGGCGGCCGTGAAGATGGTGAAGAGTTGATGCTGTGCATTATGCCCGATGAGTTTGTTGAAAGTTTTCAGGAATATGCGGATTGGAACCGCAAAACCGGAACCAATGTGCATGTAACTAAATTCAGTGATATTGGCGCAACCAGCAGCAATCCCAATATAGTTAAAGATCATATCTCAGATGCGTATTTTAATTGGTTAATACCCCCAACCTATGTTTTGGTTGTTGGTGATAAAGATGTATTCCCATATAAAACAGTATCCTATCCCGACTATTCATTTCCAAGCGATAATTTCTATGTTGAAATCGACGGGGGCGATTTTTTTCCTGAAATGATGATTGGCCGTTTTACCAATCAGGGAGATTACCGCATGCGGGTTATGATTAATAAATACCAATTGTATGAGGAGCATCCCTATACCGACGAAACCGATTGGTTTAAAATGGGCATTTGTTGCTCCAATAATGACTACGAGTCTCAGGTGGAAACAAAGCGTTTTGCGTATAACCGTATGATGGAAGAAGGCGGGTTTACCTACGTGGATACTTTAATGAGCGATGGGAATGGCTGGGGGCAAAACTGCTCGATGGATGTGGGTGATATTGTGGATGCCATTGAAGATGGCCGCAGTTACCTCAACTACCGCGGCGAAGGTTGGTATAGCGGATGGAATGCCACCTGTTATAATTTCGACCAATCGGATGTTAATAATTTAAACAACGGACAGAAATTCACATTCGTTACCAGTATTGGATGCGGTGTGGCCGGATATCAGTCCAGTGGAGGAAATTGCTTTGGCGAAGAGTGGATTCAGATGGGAACAATTACCGACCCACGCGGTGGTTGTGCTTTTATTGGCCCCACATCAAATACCCACACTACCTACAACAACAAAATTGATAAAGGTATTTATGTGGGAATGTTTCGCGAAGACATGGATACTCCCGGGCAGGCAATGGTGAGAGGTAAATTATATATGTATAACGTTTATGGTAACGACTATTATGTCGAGTATCATTATCAGGTTTTTCATGTATTGGGTGATCCAAGTCTGCATATATGGAAAGATGTGCCACTTGAAGTAAACGTTGACCATTTAACCAGTATTAATGTTGGAAACAATCAGCTGGAAGTAACAGTTACTTTCGCGGGTTCAGGAATGCCTGTGGATAGTGCCATTGTGTGCGTTACCAATGATGTAATATTTGCCACAGGATATTGTGATGAAAATGGGCTTGCAGTATTAGATATTGTTCCTACCATGGCAGACTCGCTCACTGTTGTGGTACGCGGGGTAAATGTATATCCACACCAGAGTGCTATTGAAGTTATCCAACCTGAGGAGCTTGTTGAGCCGGAAGGTGCACCTGAAATGGTTGACCTGAACGGCAACAACGATGGCTTACTGAATCCCAATGAAAACTGTGAGGTTACATTTACACTTAAAAACTGGGGTGTTATTACAGTTAATAATATACAGGCTACCCTCACCTCAACCGACCCCTATGTTCAGATCGTCACTACCTCACCGGTTTCTTTTGGAAACCTCGCTCCCGGAGCTATGGTTACCGGCGACCCATTCGAGTTTCATGTGGACGAAACCTGTCCGGTTGGCCAATCCATTCAGTTTACCCTTAATGTGAACAGTGTGATGAGTTCGTGGGAGTATGTTTATCATGAAACTATCAGAGGGTGTGAATTGGAATTTGATAATTATATGGTTGGTGATGAGGGCTCTCCAAATATGAATTATCGCATGGATCCGGGCGAAACCGTTCGTTTATTTATGTCGATTGTAAATCTTGGTGAAGATATTGCTCCAAACGTTATTGGAGTTCTTACAACCAGCGATCCTTATATGACTATTCAGGACGAAAATGCCACCTTTGGCACTATTGAAATGGAAGAGAGTGCCATAAATAATGTGGATTATTTCGTGGTTGCCATCGATGCGGCCTGCCCAACGGGATACATGGCCGAATTTACGATGGAGCTTTATACCCAGGATGGAAATTATCCCTATGAACATGACATTATTCATAGTTTTCCGGTTACTCTGCCTGTAGCATCTGATTACACGGGCCCTGATACTTACGGGTATTATGCCTATACAAACGATGATTCATTTTATGATCAGACTCCTGAATACGATTGGTTTGAATTGGAAGGGATTGGAAGTCAGCTAAATATTTTTGGCGAGAGCGATTATACCGAAACCGTGGATTTACCATTCAATTTTATGTACTATGGTCATGATTATTCAAAGCTTCGTATCAGCACTGATGGTTGGATAGCCTTTGGCAATGGAGTACAAACAGCTCCGATAAATTATGCAATACCCCATAATGATAACGTCAATAACATGGTAGCAGTTTTTTGGGATGATCTTTATAATATAGAATACCTTGATGGCGAGATAATGTATTACCATGACCAGGTTAACCACCGGTTTATTATCGAATGGGATAGTATAACCCTTAATAACCAAAATCCTGAACCAATAAGGCAGGAATTTCAGGCTATTTTGTTAGACCCTGCTTATTACGAAACTACCACCGGCGACGGTGAAATTTTGATGCAGTATAAAAGAATGGAAGATGTTACTACAAGTACTGTTGGAATCGAAAATGACAACCAGGTTCTTGGACTGCAATATGTTTTTAATAACAACTATGACCCAACTGCTTCTGAAATTGCAAATGGTCTGGCCATCAAATTTACAACTGAAGATCCTTACGTCACAATTATAGTCTCGCTGGATGAGGATAAGTGGATAATTGCAAATGAATATGGATTGATGCAAAATAGTCCTAATCCCTTCAGCTCCTCAACCCAAATCGACTACATCCTGCTTGAGGAAGATAATATCAGTGTTAAGGTTTATAATATTCGTGGAGAACTTGTGAGCCTCTTATTCGAAGGGGTTCAGCAGGCAGGCCAACACAGCTTGATTTGGGATGGTGAAAGTGATAAAGGAGTTGAAATAAAGTCAGGGGTTTATTTTATAAGGCTACATTCAAACAGCCTTACACAAACTGTTAAAACAGTAAAGCTGGACTAACATCACCTGTGAATTAGCCGACTATGTACAGCTTTTATGTTTTACTTGTTATCGTCATTATTGCCTCTGTAGCCGGATTAATCGAATATGCCAGGCATCAGAAGAGGGTTGCGTCTATTCCGATGCGTATCCATATCAATGGCACCCGCGGAAAATCAAGCGTTACACGTTTGGTGGGTGCCGGCTTGCGGGCAGGAGGTATTTCTAATATTGTCAAGGTTACCGGGACTTTCCCCCGCTTAATCCTTGAAGATGGCACCGAAACATATATTCACAGAAAATCATCAGCTAACATCATCGAGCAATTGTCCATTGTTGAATTTGCAGCAAAACGCAAGGCACAGGCGCTCGTTATGGAGTGTATGGCCCTGCAGCCGCAATATCAAACCATAACCGAAAAACATATGGTACGGTCCAATATCAGTGTAATGACTAATGTACGGTTGGACCATACTGATATCATGGGGCACACGCTGCCCGAAATTGCACAAACCCTTGGGCGAACAATCCCCAAAAAGCAGCACTTTTTTACTGCCGAAAATATCATACCCGAACAATTGAAAAAAATCGCCGACCGCAGAAAAACCGAATTTCATTTGGTGAGCGGGGATATGGTTTCCATTGATGAGATGAAAGGATTTAGTTATATCGAACACCGCGATAATGTGGCGCTTGCTTTGGCTATTTGCAATCATGCCGGTGTTGATCGCAAAACGGCACTGCTTGGAATGTATGATGCCATCCCTGATGCAGGTGCGTTGAGGGCATACAGGATTGACGCCTTTCATAAACGGCTGGTATTTTACAATGCCTTTGCCGCTAACGATCCGGATTCCACCATGATGATCTGGAATAAAATCCGGGATGAAGTGGGACTGGATGGTGTAAAAATAGTTTTACTCAATACCCGCCAAGACCGCCTGGACCGTGCAAAGCAACTGGCCGAGATGTCTGCAAAACATCTAAAAAATGAAGCAGATTTTTTAATGCTTATCGGGCAATCTACCGAAGTGGTATCGCACATGGCCATCGGTTTTGGGTTCCCACAGAAGAAAATTATTAACCTGGGATATACAACTCCTGTCAAGGTTTTTGAAAAAGTACTTTCACTTACAGATAAGAAATCGACTATTATCGCCATCGGGAACATGGGTGGCATGGGTGCCGAAACTGCCGAATATTTTGAAAACAGAAGCATATAAATAAAATGATTGAATTAGCTATAACCTTGGGTTTGATTTTTAGTTTGTTGTCATACGAAGTTTTTGGCCTTGCTGCCGGAGGCATCGTAGTACCGGGCTACATTGCACTGCAACTTTCGCATCCTGACCGGCTCATTGGCGTTCTGTTGGTGAGTTTTGTTACTTTTCTTATAATTAAAGTTTTAGGAAACTATACCTTTTTATACGGGCGCCGCCAAATGGTGCTGGCTTTGTTGCTGGGTTGCCTGCTTGCCAATTTCTCACGTTATTTCCTGTCGATTGATATTGGAGGAAGTACACTTGAATTGCAGGCTGTGGGTTGGGTTATTCCCGGACTAATTGCACACTGGTTTGGAAAGCAGGGTGTTTTTAAAACCATAAGCGTTTTGTTTGTATCGTCGGTGCTTGTAAGGTTAATTTTGATTTTATTTTTCGCAGGTGCACTGTTGCCTTAATTTAAAAAGAGAAGATTAATGTATAGATTTAGAGCAAAATCCAACATCGTCTTAAGCGTATTGTCGTTACTGGCATTGCTGGCATTTATTGCCGTCGAAAACGGGAAGGTTGATGTTAAGCAAAAGTGGTACCGTGAAAAACTTGAAGCTGCTGAATTATCGCAGCTCGCTGCAAATCAGTTGAAGAGCTTTCGTCTTGAAAACGGGATTTTTATTGACGCTATCAATGACCCCAACCAAACCGCCCTGATAGGCCAGGAATTTACTATGATAACCACCGACCGCGGTGATATTGATTCCAAGTTATCCTCGACAAATCCCAACTTTGCCGCTGTAATTGTTCAGCTTTTAAAAGATGCAGATCTTGACGTTGGCGACAAGGTAGCCATTGCTTTTACCGGATCTTTTCCGGCATTAAACATCTCAGTACTGGCTGCCATCGAAACACTTAAACTTGACCCAATCATAATCACATCAGTTGGGGCTTCTAATTTTGGTGCCAATGATCCGAATTTTACCTGGCTTGACATGGAGCATGTTTTGAACGAATCCAATGTTTTTCATCATCGGTCTGTGGCTTCATCAATTGGTGGTGGACAAGATATTGGCCGTGGATTGAGCCCGGAGGGACGAAATTTAATTACCGAGGCCATCAAAAGAAACAATGTTGAATTTATTGATGAAAATCATCTCGAAAACAGTATCAGACGCAGGATTGAAATCTATGAAAAACACAGCAAGGGAAAGCCCATTAAAGCCTTTATTAATGTTGGTGGTGGAATCGCCAGCCTTGGTAACACCATCAACGGAAAGCTTATTAAACCGGGTTTAACTGAGTTTCTGCCAATGCAGAATTTTCCTGTAAAAGGGGTTATTATTGAAATGGGTCAAAAGGGAATTCCAATACTTCATTTGCTAAATATCAGAAAATTATTGGCAGAATATGATTTACCAAATAGCCCTGTACCATTGCCTGCACCCGGAGATGGTGGGATTTTTACCCAGAAAAAATACAGCATGCTTATAACGTCTATCGCCACACTTGTTCTCGTACTTGTAATTATTCTGGTCTATATTAGCGAGCGAAAGCAACACCAACTGGGGAGCGATGTAGTGGCATTTACCGAAAAACAAAAAACATATCAACATGAGTCGGAGGATGTTCCGGTTCTGTAAGTATATTATTAATTTCATTTAAACAAAAACTATGAAAAAGAATTTACTTCTCCTATTATTACTCGTTTTTCTTGGCTCATCATTTGCAATTGCACAAAAAAGCAGTAGTAAAAAAACGCTGAAGCCTACAATGTTTAACGAAAAAGTGTCGATTATTACAGGCGAAAAAACCCGGAGTTACTACATCCTCGATGCAACAAAAGCCGCTATGGTATCACTCAAGGGGCCTGGCGTGTTGCGCGTACTTACCCGCTGTAATTTTGCTGAAGGACAAAAAGAAAAACTTAACTATGAAGTGCTTTACACAGTTGATGGTGGAGAACAACAAACCGAAAAAATAAAAGGCATACAGCGGACAACAAAAGCATCTTATAAGGATGCCGCAATGGGAGTCCCCGGACAGCTCGAAGACTTTGAAATTGAGTTGGGCCGTGGCGAACATTCTATTCAATTTCTGGGCGTAGAGGGAGATGTTCAGGTTGCTGTACGTTATATTTTTTCGGCCGGAAAGGTAAAAAAGAAAAAGTGGATAGCTTTTAATCCAATTATGCCCAGCGAACCTGTAGATCTGATAACACGCGAAGACATAGTGAACTATAGCCGATTTTCTTTGGATAAACCTCTCAGGATTGAGGTGATTGGGCCAACACAGGTACGTGTTTTAACCCGCGTTGAAAATCACTACACTATGCGTGGAAGAATCCAATACCGCATTCAGGTAAAGGAAAATGATGAAGTGATCAATACCTATTCACTCAGCAGCAAGCGTTCGCAGATAACGGTTTACAGCGATAACAAAGAATTGCTGCCGGGTACAGCATGTGAGTTTGTAATCGAAGTACCCAAAGGAACACATACTTATGAAATCATGCCATTGGATAAAGATAAGAGCACTGTTTTAGGGAGATTTTTAATTCCTGAGAATGATGTAAAACTAAGTGAATGATCAGAAATAAATACCAAAAAATAGCCGGAAATTCAGGTGTTATCAATAAACGAAAATATGATAGAGATTAAATACAGAGGGTTTTTTCGAGGCTTTACACTTGTGTTAATATTTTTGATTTGCTCAAATTTGATATTGAATGCACAGAGTAAATCAAAAAAGAAAAAGCCTGAATATGAGGTGGAATTTAGCCTTGTTACTTTTTACGATGACAATATCCTTAAATATTCAGAGAAGTATCTCGAACGATTTCTGAATAATGAGGATGAGGGAAGGTTTCATATCAAAACTTACGATGATGTAATTATCAGCTCTGCAATAGGGCTATCGGCAAGTTATCGTCTTTTTGGTAAAATGGAATCGGTATTTAGTGTTGATGCTGATTATTCTCAGTACATTGTCAACGATATCAAATCATGGGGCGCCTTTGGCATTGGTTATCGTCAGTACGTAAACAAGAAACTGAATTTTTCACTCAATTACGATTACATTCCCGAATTTTATATTCGTCATTTTCGCGACGACGATTGGACTGCCGTTTATGGATACACTGAAGAAACCTTTACGCCATATTCCTTTTCAAAGGACAATTTTGGCATTTGGGGCGAATACAAGTTTTTCGAAAATACGCGTGTGCGGCTTTACTATCAACTTGCCAGGTATTATCATAATAAACACTACACCGAGTTTGATAGCGACAACCACTTGTACAGGATTAAGGTTTTCCAGCCACTGCATAAAAATTTTAACCTTGAGGCCACTTACCAGTTTGTCAGGTCAAATGCCAAAGGTTACGATGAACCCGGAGGAAGCAAGGAAACATCAGATGCCGGGGATGCTACTTTTGATGAAGATGGGTTTATTGTTGGGCTAACCTGGAAGATGCCCCGTTTAAAAAAGCGTTACCAATCACTCGAATTGGAGACCATTATTTATAACCGGTATTACCAAACGGATAAATCGCCTATTGAAGACGACATGCACTCAGGCAGGGTTGACAATAACCTCAGATTCTATTTGACTTATTATCTAAGTGTATCCAGAGAGTTTAAATTTAAAGCATTTTATAAATGGATTGGCCGTGATTCAGGAACAACTTCACCAATTAACGAGGAATTTGTTTCTGACGAAAAAGACTACATACAAAATCAGGTTGGAGTGGAATTTATATACAGATTAGGGCTTTAGGTCTTAATCTTTTAAATAGATAAATTAATACAGAATAAAATACATACAATGAAGATGAACAGATTATTGATATTAGCGCTGCTTGCAATAGGAATTATTGCCGGATGTGGCAAACCAAAAGATCCTGAAGTTATTCAACCAGAAGATAATTCCGGCGGTTATAAAATTGTTGCAAAATTAGCTACAGCCGGTAGTGCCCAGGATGTTGAAAAGAATGGTGATTTGCTCTATTTAGCTCAGGGTGAAGGCGGCATGGTGATTGTTAATGTTTCTGATCCTGAGCATCCCGAAATTTTAACACAAGTTATCGAACACGTAAGCGGATATTCAGCAAAAATAACGCTGCAGGACAGTATAGCATACCTTGCTGCCGGCACCTATGGAATTACTGTTGTTGATGCCGGCAATCCTTTTATGCCCGGTATCAATCAGTGGTATCTGGCAATTGTGAAACCTGCCAAAAGTTTTGAACTTATGGGTGACTTCCTCTTTGCGGCACTTAGTGGAGGAGGTATTCAGGTTATTTACGTCAAAAAGAATATTGGTGTGCCCGATACCAGGTCAAATATTGTAACTCCCGGCTACGCTACAGGGCTTACAATTTCTCCCTACGATTCAACAATGTTTGCAGCTTGCGGTGAAATGGGACTGGCCATATACGATCTTTCTGTTTTTGATGATGGTTATGCTAATTACCCGATACACGGTTGGTGCGATACACCCGGATATGCTGAAGAGGTAGCCTTAAATTATGACGAGTCGCTGGCCTTTTTAGCCTGTGGTACCGAAGGCTTGCAAATTATTAATTATGCCGATACTGCAAATATCCATCTTGTGGGTAGCTATGCAACCGAAGGATACGCCAAAGAGCTGAAGTATGAAGATCAGAGGATTTATATCACTGCCGGTGCCCAAGGGGTTCAAATTATTGATGTTTCCAGTGTATCAGCCCCTATGGTTCTTGGCGTGATAGAAACCGAGAATGCCCGTGGTTTTGACATGGATGAAGACTATCTGTACGTGGCCGATGAAGTTGAAGGATTGATTATTATTTCCAGGCCGAAATAAAAAGAAAACGTCATTGATGGTCATTTGTAGTCAATGATAGTCATTTGTAGTCATTGATAGTTTTTGACAACCAATGACTGCGCAGCCAAAAACAATAAATGACGCGAAGCCAATGACGGCGAAGCCAAATGACAATAAATGACGGCGCAGCCAAATGACACGCAGCAAATCACGCAAAGCATAAATTCTGACTTTAAGCAAACTATGAGTAAGACCACAGGAGAAAAAATTCGCTTTGAATACATCGACCAGTTTCGTGGAATGGTGATCATCTTAATGTTGCTCGACCACAGCTCGTATTACCTCAACGCTATCTGGAATCAGTCCGACCCTCTCGATCCATTCTTCACTTCCTGGGGACAGTTTTTTATCCGCTATCTCCCGTATTTGTGTGCTCCCGGTTTTCTTATGATGAGTGGCGCCATGGTTTGGTGGGCCTACAAAAAGCGTATCGAAAAAGGTGTTTCCCCGGCTAAAATCAGATGGCATATCATTAAACGAGGACTTTTTCTTATACTGTTGCAGATGACCTGGGTAAATTCCTCATGGGGTGGTTTTGCCGAATTCAAACCATTTCATTTGGGCGTAATAGCCACCATCGGTATTGCAATGATTTTATTGGTATTGATCGTTCACCTGAAATGGCAGTTACAAACAGTCATTGCCATGGTGATATTAATCGGGCATACTTTCTTAATACAAATCCAATACAACCCAGATGTGCTTTGGCAAAAGCTGTTCATGCAAACATTTGTGGATGCCGGAGGGTTGAATAAATACCCGGTATTGCCCTGGTTTGCCCTCGCCATTTTAGGTTCGGTGATGGCGCATGGCTGGCTTGTGGCCTGGAAAACTGACAGACAAAGAATTTTGATGGGGCTTGTAATTTCCTTACCAATTTTCGCCATGGCCATTTTGCTAAGATTAAACAGCGCCTTTGGCAGCATATTCCCATTTTCTCACTTCAGCCATTTTTCCTTTTTCATCGATCAGAAATATCCCCCAAGTCTGTTTATGAGTTTATTCTCTTTTGCATCTGTTGTGTTGGGTGTAACCTTATTCATTTCCATCGGAAAAGTTGCTCCCTGGCTGTTAAAAATTTTCACCATTCCCGGCAGGGTTCCTTTGTTTTTCTACGGAATGCACATTGCAATTTTGGGGATCTTTGTAAAGCGTCTTGATTTTTTCTATCGTGAAGGTGGAGTGAGTGCCACTCTGATCGGATTTTTAATTATGATGGTCATTATGCTTCCTTTGTGCTGGTGGTTTTATGGTGTGAAACGGCGGAGTACAAATTTCATAATACAAATGATTTAAGTGCAGGATGATGAAAATGAATTCGAAAATATTAATCGCAAACACTTTATTTCTCATTCTTGTGGCTCTGGTAATAGGTTGCGCCGACCGACAGCAAAATCCAATTTTAAGCGAACAGGGAACCCTTATTTATCCTTCATTGAAAAGTAAGGGCCTATCAGCTGATATTTCATTTTATAAAATCAAGAATAAAAATACCGGAATGCCGGCAGGCCTTGATACAGTGTTTACGCTGAGCGAAAGAGAATACCTGCGGATATTGGTTGACTTTGAAAATGTTGATGAAGTAAGTGCGGATAAGGCCCTGGTTCATCTCGATTGGATTGGGCCGGATGGCAGGTCGTTTTATACCAAACGCATCGACTCCCTTAATTTTGATTCCACTTCGATTTTAGAAAGCTCGGTTTCGCTGTCACCCGACAAAAGAGAGGCTGGTAATTACCTTTTAAAAGTTTATTACTATCGTGAATTAATCGCTCAACGAGGCGTTACTCTGCTTCCCGAAAATTCGATAAACCATGCAATGGCCAGCAAGCTATCTCCTGAAATAGTTTTTTGTGAAAAGGTAAGTAAAAAGACAGGTGAATTCATTGGGATTGATTCTGTATTTGTCAGGGATAAAAAAGCAAAGGTTCGTGCTTATGTTGATTTGGATAATATTCAGAGTTTCAAGGATGTTAAACTGATGTTCGATTTAGTATGGCTTGGCCCGGACGGCGAAAAATTTTACAGCAAGGATATTGAATTATCTCGTTCGGGTGATGAGCCCCAACTTTACAGTTCCATCTCCATTCCCCCCGATAAACGCGAACCAGGAAAATATGTGCTGGAAGTTTATCTTTTTGATGAACTGATCGCGGCCAAAAATTTTGTATTGAAGTAAACAAACCTAATAGGTTTTCCCACAGGGTAGAATAACAACGGATTTCTTCCACTTTTTTGCAGGAATAAATTTTCCGATAAATCTGCCTAATCCAATGATAATGGGTTTGGTGAAGCAAATTTGTCGAATTTCCCATGATTCCAATTACAGGCATTATTTTCCTATTTTTGTTTCCTGTCAAAATTCCAAGCCATGAGACCTGTTATTATTAAAACGTTGGCGTTTTTTGTATTTGCCTTTTCTTTCATTATGTCTTTTTCCCAGCAGGAAATCAGTATCGATTTTGCAACAAACAATGGCCTTGCTATTCATGGGTTTAAGGCCGGGAACCAGTTAATTCAAACCACAGGGGATATCCCGTTTTTTTCTGTTTGGGTTGATGAGATGGCTGTTTTTTCCACCGATGCAAAAAATACGCGTCATTTTGAGGGTAGCATGCTTTTTAATTTGAATGCGAAGATCGATGCACGTTTAAAGGTTTTAAATCCCAAACAAGCAGCCTGGGAGGGGGAGTTGACCTTTTCAAACATTTCTACGGATACCCTCGTTATCGAAAACCTTGTCCCTTTCGGAGAATCTGAAGATCACATTTATATTACCTCCACCGGTCCCTGGGATTTGGCACGCAGCAAGATATTCATGCCGGGGCCAGGCCCAATTGGGATAATTCTTCCTGATAATGCCTGGGAGTTGGGCTACGCTGCCATCGAAACAAGTCCGGGGAATCCTGTTTATGCTCTGGCAAGAAGGACGTCCTGGGAAAATGCCAAACGTCACAGATGTAAAACCGATGTATTTCCTGGAGGAAAAATTACATGGAAAATTTGGATGGAAAGCTATACAGGCATATGGCAAAACGGACTCCGCAAAGCTTTTCAGGAAAGATGGCTCTATGATTTGGAATATTTCGACAATAGCCTTTTTGAACGTGAGGATTTGCAATGGATTAAGCACGACTACCTGATTACCTTGCAAATGGCCTGGGATCATGAGTTTTATGATGCCCTTTCCGGGGAATATAATATTGATGATTTTTTGGCAAAGAGTGAGGAACTGATGGGTGGATATGATGTGTACAGCCTCTGGCCCACCTGGCCCCGGTTAGGTATTGATCAACGCAACCAGTGGGATTTGTATGAAGATTTGCCCGGAGGTTTGGTTAAGATCAGAGAGATTTCACAAAGTTGCAAGGATCGTGGAACAATGTTTTTTATTGCTTTCAACCCGTGGGATCGAAGCACACGCGAGGAAAATCCCTACCAGGGCATGGCGCGGCTCATCGAAGCCACTGATGCCGACGGTGTTGTGTTGGATACACGGGGAGCTTCAAGCTTTGAGCTACAGCATGCCGCCGACAGTATTCGCCCCGGAGTGGTGATGTACAGCGAAGGAATGGCCATTCCGAAAAATATGCCCGGCATTGTTGCAGGCCGGGTTCATGATGCCATCTACATGCCACCACCGCTGAATCTTAACAAACTCATCAAACCCGATTTTGGCATTTTCAGGGTGTGTCAGCTTAGTCAGGGGCGCATTCATCGCGAAGTCAATATTTCACTATTTAATGGTTATGGTGTGGAATTAAATACCTATTACCCGGGCAGACCCGATTGGATGGAGGAGGAATTTATTTATCTCGGAAAAATTGTAAAAATTCTCAGGGAAAATTCGTCGGCTTTCAACAATTATGGCTGGATACCCTTACTGCCTGCATTAAGGGATAGCATTTGGGTAAACCATTTCCCATCGGATAAAAAGAATGTCTACACGATTTACAGTTTGATTCCGGAGGGTTTTGCCGGTGCGCTTTTCGAGGCTAAAATTCCGAAAAACCACCATGCAGTTAGTTTGTGGCATCACGAAGAAATTGTTTTGGATACGCTGGATGGGAAGTTATTTCCAGAGGTAAAAACATCTGCTTTTGATAAATCATGGATAGGCACCAGGCGTGAATCAAACATTGATGTTATTTGTGTTTTTCCCAAAATCCTGAACGTTGAAATGCAATTTGATTCATTGTTTATTTCTGCTGACAAGGGCAAGAAAATTATCATCTGCAAAGAAAATCCAGATTATCAATCCCATAATATTGAATTGCAAGGCGGAAGTCATGCGATCAAAATATCTGATCATTTTGGCAACCATGAAGGGAAAATCGTGATACAGCTTTTTGATGGGGAAAATCAATTAATGGATGAAAGGGTTGTTGTGATCCCCTCAGCAAATTGCAGGTTGATCAGTAGGGTCGAAAGGACATCTCCGGCGCAGGATGAACCTCAGGGCATGAAGAAAATTCCGGCAGGTACATTTATTTTCAATGCATCCAATCCGGATCAGTTTATTCCATATCCCAAAAATTCAGAGGGTGACACTTTGAAAATGCAGGCCTTCTTTATGGATGAATTTCCGGTGACAAATGCAGCATATGCTGCTTTTTTACAGCACTCAAAATATAAGCCCACGGATGAAACTAATTTTTTGAAACATTGGTCTGCCGGGGAATATCAGGATTCGCTTGCGAATTTCCCTGTGGTTTATATCAGTCCTGAGGATGCGGCTGCTTATTGCAAGTTTTATCAAAAGCGTCTTCCAACGGAAGCCGAGTGGCAATATGCTGCTCAAGGTAGTGATGGCAGGGCATGGCCATGGGGCAACGATTTTGATTCTACTTTGTGTAATGCTGCACAGGGCTTTTCTACCCCTGTGGATCAGTTCCCGGGTGGAGCATCACCTTTCGGAATTAAAGATATGATTGGGAATGTGTGGCAAATTACCAACGATACTTACGACAATGGCTCCTATTATTACACCATCATGAAAGGCGGAAGTTTTTACAAACCAACCTCAAGTTGGTGGTATGTAAAGGGAGGTCCGCAGCCTGTTTATCATCAGCAAATGCTGTTGCGGGTTTCTCCGGGTTTCGACAGAAATTCCACAGTTGGCTTTCGATGTGTGAAGGATACGGAGAAATGAGATACTATATGAACTGCCAAAACAAAGCTCACCTTAAAAAGAGATAATCGTTATTCGTTAATAGTTACTCGTTTGAATCCTATTAACTCAATAACTTTCCGACCCTAAACTTTAGCTCACTCTATGAACTTTAGCTCACTTTATGAACTAATAACTCAATACCCAAATCTCTTCAGGGCCTGCTCATTATCGCGCCATTCCTTATCCACCTTTACAGTGAGTTCCAAGTAAACTTTTTTGTCGAGGAATTTCTCGATGTCTTTGCGGGCATCTGTGCCAAGCCTTTTAATTGCCTGGCCGCCTTTGCCCAAAACAATCATTTTTTGGCTTTCGCGGGCCACATAAATGTAGGCATTGATTCTGGTCATTTTCCCTTCCTCTTTGAATTGATCCACAACAACCTCCACGGAGTAGGGCACTTCCTTGCGGTAAAGCAACAATATTTTTTCGCGGATTATTTCCGAAATAAAAAACCTGTAACTCTTGTCGGTCAGTTCGTCCTTTGGATAGAATGCAGGATGCTCAGGAAGAAAATCAAGTATGGTATTCAGAACTTTTTGAATATTGAAGACATGCAAAGCTGAGATGGGTATAATTTCTGCTCCGGGGATTTTTTCAGCCCAATATCTCAGAGCATTTTCCACAATTATTTGCTCAGCAGTATCAATTTTATTGATCACGACAATTAGTTTTTGCCCACCGGATAAATCCTGTTTTGCAATTCTTTCGTCAGGCTCGGTTTCGCCAATTTCAACCAGGTAAAGCATAATGTCGGCATCCACAACCGCTTCATCCACATTCACCATCATCGATTCGTGCAATTTGTAGTGAGGTGAAAGGATACCGGGTGTATCGGAAAATACGATCTGATAATCATCGGTGCTTACAATTCCTTTTATTCGATGCCTTGTTGTTTGTGCTTTATTGGTGATTACCGAAAGTTTTTCACCCACCAAAGCGTTCATGAGTGTTGACTTTCCAACGTTTGGTTTTCCTAAGATGCTGACAAAACCGGCTTTATGTGCCATTGAATTTTTTTTAGAATTATTTTGCAAAGTAACTAATTATTTATTTATCTTTGCAACCCCAAATTTTAAGGGTAATCTTGAGTTCAATTTGAAATAAAAATATATTGCGGGGTGGAGCAGAGGTAGCTCGTCGGGCTCATAACCCGAAGGTCGTAGGTTCGAATCCTGCCCCCGCTACCAAAGAAAAGCCGGTCATTGTGCCGGCTTTTTGCATTTATTGACAAACACCAAATCTTCAAAGTACATATGGCAAACATGCTAGCAATTGTAGGAAGGCCCAATGTTGGGAAATCTACTTTATTTAACAGGCTCACAGGCCAGCGTCAGGCCATTGTGGAAGAGACCAGTGGTGTAACCCGCGACCGGCACTATGGGAAAAGCGACTGGAATGGAAAAGAATTTTCTGTAATCGACACCGGTGGCTACGTAGTTGGCTCCGATGATATTTTTGAAGGTGAAATCAGAAAACAGGTTGATCTTGCTCTTCAGGAAGCTGATGTAATTATCCTGGTGGTGGATGCCCGCGAGGGTTTATCCGCACTCGACGAGGATGTGGCCAATGTGCTGCGTCGCGCCGATAAACCTGTATTTGTTGCGGTTAACAAAGTGGATAGCAACAAGAATATTAATGATGTAGCCGATTTCTATAGCATGGGACTTGAACATATTTTCCCCATTTCGGCAATCAATGGCAGCGGTACCGGCGATTTGCTGGATGAAGTCGCAAAACATTTTACAGTTTTAGAAGACAATTTAAATGATGAGCTGCCCAAATTTGCTGTGGTTGGTAGGCCCAATGTCGGTAAATCATCACTTATTAATGCGCTTTCAGGTATCGATCGGAACATAGTCACTGATATTCCCGGAACCACACGCGATTCCATAAATACATTGTACAAAGGATTTGGATTTGAGTTTTATCTTGTGGATACAGCCGGCCTTCGTAAAAAGAGTAAGGTTTTCGAAAATATCGAATTTTATTCTGTAATGCGCTCAATCCGCGCCATCGAGTACAGCGATGTTTGTATTTTGATGATTGATGCTACGCAGGGTTTTGAGGCACAAGACATGAATATTTTGCATTTGATCGAAAAAAACAGAAAGGCTGTAGTTTTTGTTGTTAATAAATGGGATTTGATTGAAAAAGGTTCCAATACCCATGTTACCTTCGAAAATGAAATCAGGAAAAAAACCGCACCATTTACTGATTACGAAATTATTTTTACTTCGGTGCCCAATAAACAACGGATTTTTAAAGCACTCGAAGCTGCCAACGAAGCTTATCAAAATAAGAATCGAAAAGTGCCCACTTCGCAGCTTAACGAGATTATGTTGCCCATCATTAGCAATAATCCCCCACCAATGATCAAGGGAAAAGTTGTTAAAATAAAATATGTTACCCAGTTACCCACAAAATTCCCGGCATTTGCCTTTTACTGTAATATGCCCCAATATGTTAAAGAGCCATACATGCGCTTTGTGGAGAACAAGCTCCGCGAAAATTTCGATTTCAAAGGAATGCCAGTTCAGGTGTATTTTAGGAAGAAGTAGGTAGGTTTGAA
>JGI10211J34971_10001572_pt1 | contig 18784 bp, 5 predicted proteins | sample Etolagsediment_FD_34971 | JGI IMG/M metagenome (IMG submission 34971)
CGCACCGGATCGCCCGTCGGCGAGGCCGAGGATCTGGGCGAGGCCGTACCGATCATGATGCCCAAGACCATCTCAACCGCTGTGCCGAAGGCACCGGTTCTGGATGAAACGCCGCTGAAAGTCGCCGACATCGTGCCGGAACTCGCAGAAGGGCAGGAAGACGAATTCAGGCTCCCCGAACGAGTTGTCGAAGAGCCGCCAGCCCCCCCCGTTGCCGAGTATCCCAGCAACCTCATAAAGGGCGTCAGCGACCCGGATGAGACGGTGCCGGTCACGCTCAATTTCGATGCCACGCCTCTCACAGAGGTCATCCCCATGTTCGGCGACGTGTTGCTGGGGTTCGGTTACATGATCGACCCGGGCGTCAAGGGCGCTGTGACGATAAAGATCGAGGAGGCCCCCATGACGGCCAGAGACACGTGGGCTCTCTTCGAGCACATCCTGTGGCTTGCGGGAGCATACGCTTCACGCAATCCGGGTTTCATCCATATCCTGCCATTCAGCAAGATGCCGCAGGAGCGGAGGCTGCTTGCCCAACATGATCCTCTGGCAAACGTCGAGGTCTCGTTTGTTCGTGTCCTCAACACCAAGAGCGCCGAACTGATCGGGAACGTCAAGCCTTTCATGACCGATGGCTCGTCCATCACCGACATTCCACGACTGAACACGTTGCTGATCGTCGAGGCCCCGAGCAACATGCCAAAGTTGCGCGAACTCATCACCCGGCTCGATGACAAGGGCGAATCCGGCTGGCCACACTTCTGCATGCGCTGCCACCAGGTGGACGTGGAGATCGTTGTCGACGAACTCAACGCACTCATGCCCGTGCTGGGTTTCCCTGTTGCGGCAGCCGGCCCGTCCGGCGGACAGGTCAAGCTGACGGCAATTCCGCGGCTGCAGGTCATCGTTGCGTCCTGTGCCGTCAACGAGGTGCTCGACGAGGTGAAGCGTTGGGTGCGTGTTCTGGACAAGCAGGACACGGCCGAGCAGGAGAGTATCTTCTTCTACAACGTTCGTCACAGCACGGCCGAGCACCTGAGCGAAGCCCTCGCCGTGTTCTTCAACACATCCACGACCCAGAGCGCCAAGCGGTCGCCCACAACAAAGTCCACCTCGAGCAAAGCCGCACCGACAAGTGGCTCGACCACTCCTCGGACGTCAACTGCCACGACGACTGCGAGGAAACTCGAGGAAGGCGAAGGCGGCACCATCTTTGATACGCCCGTGGTCGTCTACGCCGACACCGTCCAGAACCGTTTGACGGTCCGGACCACCCAACGGGCCTACGCCATGGTGGAGGCCCTGCTCAGCCGTCTGGATGCCCCGCAGCGGCAGGTCGCAATCCAGGCGTACATCGCCGAAGTAATCCTCAGGGAGAACACCAAGTTCGGGTTTGCCTTCGCCGCCACCGAAGCCCTTGGCAACGACTACACGTTCCGTTCGGGGGCCAGCCATCCTGCGACAGGGCTCCCCTCAACGATTGCCAGTGCCGGCACGGAGAATGGCATCGCCTTCCTCTTCGCCAAGGACAACACAGGGAGCATCACTGACAAACTCGCCTTCATTGAGGCGGTGGCAGGTAAGACGAACGTGAAGATCCTGTCCGCTCCCCAGATCGTCGCCGCCAGCGACGAGGAAGCCGTTATCAACGTCGGCCGACGAATTCCAACGGTCACGGAATACTACTCGGGGGACAATACCGGCACCAACTTCCGCAGCAGTATCCAGTACGTGGACACCGGCACGATCCTCACCGTTGTGCCGCATATCACGGCCGGCAACGAAGTCCGGCTGGAAGTGACCCAGGAGGTGTCTGACGCTGCCGAGGATGCGAGTCTCGGCGATGTGGGCAAGCAGTCCCCTGCGATCTCGAATAAGCAACTACAGAGCACATTGGTTATCCCCGACGCCGCCACGGTTCTGATGGGAGGCTTGATCACAAGCAAGGAGGAGGGCGGTCACGCCGGTGTCCCTGTGCTGAAAGATCTGCCGGGGATCGGCCGTTTGTTCAGGACAAACGTGGAGAGCAGTGAGCGCACGGAACTGCTCGTCATGATCAGTGTAAACGTGATCGATGGCGAAAGCACCAGTGACACGTTGGTGCGGCGCTACGAAGCCGCGCTGAGGGAAATCCGCAAGAACTTCGACATATGAGCGACACCGTCGAGACAACCGAGACCGACGCGTGGGTGCCCGATGAGGACGCTGGCGTCGAAGACGAGCCCAAGCCGCAGGAACTGCCGTTCGGCCCGGATTTCGTTCGGGGTGTGCACACGGAGCTGTATCGGATTCTCGGTGCGCCCGGGAGCGAGACCGAGCTGCAGGGCGTTGCCGGCGGCGAGTGGAACTTGGTGACCCAGGGACGCGCTTCGGAGGAGAATGTCCTGAAAGCGTACGCATCCGTGTCGGGCTTCCCCGTGCTGGATGAAGACGACGCCGGGAGCCTCGATGCGTTTCCCGAAGTGACATTCGATTACCTGAGCAACTGGGTTGCTGTCCCCATCTCCTGGAACGAGAAGACCACCACGGTCGCCGTTGCCCAGCCTTACTCGTTGGGACTGCTGGCCTACCAATGGCGCGCCATGTTTGGTCGGGACGTAGTGTTTACGCTTGCGCGCCGGACGTTCGTGGAACGGCTCCTGGGCACGCTTTACGACACCTCGTTCACTGAGGAGGAAGAGTTCAACTGGCAGGGAGACAACAGCGAGCAGGCTCTGCGCGACATGGCCCGCGAAGCCCCGATCGTGCGTTTGGTCAACGACATGTTCAATCGCGCGGTCGAGATGGAGTCCAGCGATATCCACGTGGAGCCTGGCGAGGATCAACTGGCCATACGGTACCGTATCGATGGCGTGCTTCACACCGTGCAGACGCACCCCATTTCGCACTACCCGGCGATCGCATCGCGCGTCAAACTCCTCGGTGGCCTCAACATCGCCGAACACCGCCTGCCGCAGGACGGACGCATCGACCTGCGCATCGGCACTATGGAGATGGATGTCCGCGTCAGTACCGTGCCGACCATGCACGGCGAGAGTATTGTGTTGAGGTTGCTGCAGAAAGAGCTTTCGCACTTCGATTTCGAGAATCTCGGGCTTGGCGCGGACATGCGCGGCATGTTCGAGAAACTCGTGAAGATGCCGCACGGCATGATCCTCGTCGTGGGCCCCACCGGGAGCGGCAAGACGACCACGCTCTACTGCGTGATGCGTATGCTCAACAGCGACACGCGCAAGATCATCACCATCGAAGATCCGGTCGAGTATCAGCTGCCCGGGCTTACTCAGATCCAGGTTCGCTCGCAGATCGGACTGAGTTTCGCCAGTGGCCTGCGATCAATCGTGCGCCAGGACCCCGATGTCATCCTCGTCGGCGAGATCCGTGACCGCGAGACGGCGGAGATCGCGATCCACGCCGCGCTGACCGGACACCTTGTCCTGAGCACGCTTCACACCAACGACGCGGCAGGCGCTATCAGCCGGTTGCTCGAAATGGGGGTGGAGAGCTTCCTGATCTCATCGGCCCTGCTTTGCGTATTGTCTCAGCGACTTATCCGCAAGATCTGCGACGAGTGCTCGGGCACGGGCATGCAGTCAGCCGGGGCCGGCGAGCGCAAGTGCCGCAACTGCGGAGGCACGGGTTACAAGGGTCGTGTCGGCATCTTCGAGCTGCTCAACCTGAGCGACGACCTGCGCCGCGCCATCAACGACCGTCGCGACAGCACTGAGATCGCCGCGATCGGCCGTCGACACGGTATGCGTACGCTCCGTGAAGACGGCGAAGAAAAGGTGAAGCGTGGCGTCACGACTCCCGCGGAGATCGCCCGCGTCTGCCAACTCGACGCCGTGATCGAGTGACGGGCGGGTAACTGACCGCATGGGCTTCGTGACCCGGCGACGCGCGTCACGAAGTCAAGAAGTCACGGCGTCACGAAGTCAAGCAAGAGAATGTCCCCTTCGTCCAGGCGCGGCAGCTCGATGTGGAGACTGTCCCCCTGTGTCCGGTCCCCCTGTGTCTCCGCGGCCAACGGTTGCTGCAGCGCCAATGAGCGCACGGAGAGCAGGCCTTGCGGAGCCCGCACAGCCACCGTCAAGGGGCTGTCGATGTGATGGCGCCAGTTGATGAGCGCCACGGCGTGTTTCCCCGTCCGCGGATTCCGCAACAGCACCCCGTCGACCAGCGGGTCGGAGGCGTCGACCACCGGCCGCACGCCGGCAGACAACACCGGTGCCGCGATGAAGGATCGCTTGCCGGCGTCGAACTCCTGGTTGTTCATTGTCTCGATCGCGTATTCCACGCCGGGGTAGAAGCCGATCAGCCACGCAGTTCCCTGGCCGTATCGATTGCGTACGACCGCCGCCCCACCGTCTGCGTATCTCGCAACAACATCCGCACCGTCGGCCGGTTGCAGGTGCTCGCGTCCAACAGCCAGCGGGAACGTCCCCTGCAGTGGCTCCGCTCCCTTCACGACTGCTCCCGTCGGCGGCTCGCGCTCTTGCTTCACTGATCCCAGTCGTGTCGCACCGTAACGCGGCACGTTGGCCCAGGTATCCATCTCGCCGCGTGCCGTCACGCCAAAGACCGGCCACAGCGAGTCCAGCGGATCGCACGCTTCGTCCTGCGCCATGCCCCAGCCGCACGCGACGAGTGTGCCGCCGCGGGACACCCAGGCGCGGAGTCGCTCCGCGACGTCGCCGCGGATGTGGGAGCCGCAGATGACAATTGCCTTGTAGGCTGTCAGATCCTGCTTCAGAAGCAGTGTTTCGTCCAGTGGTGCTACCGGGATGTGGGCGTGCATCAGGGCGGTGTAGATCCACTTCCCGTCTTCCCACGACGCGGAGCCGGAGAAGAACTCGGACGTGCGCGGGCGTACGATTGCGACCTCCGCAGGCACTGCCCACTCGCTGTCGTAGGTGACGTCCTCGGCCGCCGCGAGGACACGGGAGAACCAGCCGATCCGTTTCAGCAGGTCCGTTTTGGGCGCGAACGTGTCTCCTTTCGCCCAGCCCGGGCCGTAGGTGTACCAATAGACCATGCGGGCGCCGCGTGCCACGGCCGTCAATGCGCGCTGGACGGGGGCTCCGCGATGCGGCTTTACGTACACGCCGAAGCGTTTGTCGTAGAACCGGTTCAGGCTGCGTCCGACGTCGCACAGGTACGTGTCCCACTGCCAGACGCGGTGGTCGCGATTCGAGGTCTCGTAGACGAACGCGTTGTCTGCGAAGCGATAGAAATCGAAGAAGTCCAGGCTGTGTCCTCCCATAAGGAAGTTGTTCCCGCGCAGGGCGTACGTGTAGACCGGCGCCTGTCCCGTCCCCGCGCGCGCCGCATTCTCGGCGGCCGCGGCTTCCTGCAGCGTCCGGAAGAGACCGGCCGCGGACAGGTTGTTGAAGCGTCGCGAGTAATACTCCAGAAGACGCCAACCCCGTGGCGATACCCCCAGCTCACGCTCAGCCTCGGGCACGCTCAGGAGCTTGGTGTTCCACACGAGTTCGTGGAGCCGCGTCTTCGCGGCCTCCAGTTCGCGCGTCAACTGGTCGGCCGATTTTGCAGGGGTGCCGGTGAGATCGCCCGGCAGCCCCATGTCGAGCAGGTCCCCGGCGTCATTCCCCAAGCGCTCCGTTGGATCCCCGAGTGCGGCTTCGGATGCCTTCTTGAGAGCCTTCTCCGCGTCTTCGACCGCAGCTTGCAGAAGTCGTTTGCTCTCCCAGAAGTCAATCGTCCAGTAGCCATATGTCGCACGGATGGCATCCCAGTCAGTGGCCCCGAAGTCATCGAGCGTGCACCCGGCTTCGCGGACCATCTCGCGGAAGGCGTTGCGGCAGTAGGGGCAACAGCCCATGTGCGACTTCCTCTCCGGCGAACGATCGAACACCGTCCCGATCTCGTCCACTGTCAGGGCCCATATCTCGTCCACGGGCAGCGCCGTGGCGACCTCGCGAAGGTGCTCGATTGCGCCGTTCACGCGAGCTGGGATACCTTTGGCATTGGTCGGGTGGTAGGGACAGCCGTCTCCGGGCTCGCGCTGGGGCGCCTTGCCATCGGCGATCTTCACGGTATTGATTGGATAGCCGATTGTGTGTACGAGCCGCGCACGAGCCAGTTCTCTGCCGATCCCTTCCTGTTGTCGGATCAGGTCCAGAATGAACTCCGGCACCCCTCGTGTACCGTTGATTCCCATGAGACGAAGCGTGCGGTATTCCGTGAGCATGGTTTCGCGGTCGGACGTGCGGACGCCGTACCCGGAATGCCGACCGTAGCCGAAGCAGTCGGTGACCATGCTGTAGCGCTTGGGAGTCGGCAGCGCTGCCCACGGCTCCGCGAGAAGCACTTGTTCGCGCCGGCGCGCGTACTCGAGGAGGCTTTCGAGCGCCTCGGCGAATTCCGCGCCGGGGCCGCCCTGTTCCGGCAACAGATGCAGCGGGAGTACGATGCCGAACGTTCCGCCGTCGGGAGCCGTTACGCGCAGGCGCTTGAGGACGCTGTTGCCGGACAAGAATTCCATCTCCAGTTCGGAATCCGTGATGGCGGCGCCCGTTGTGCGTCCCTGAACATAGAGCGTGAGGAACAGCCGGCCGCGCCGGCCCGACACGCTGGACAAGGGCTTGGCGGGTGACCACGTGCCAGGGAAGAGCCAGTGGATGTCTGCCGCCTGTCCTGTCTCGATGATCCGGTCCTGCCGCTTGCCCGGCTCGTCCAACGAAAGTCCTTCGGCCGCCTCCGGGCCGATGTCGACGTCCGGGGCGTCCGGCGCCCGTGGCGGCACGAGCGTCAGTTCACCACGCGTGACGTCCCCGCCCAGTCCCTCGCCTCCGTAGCGCCAGAGGATACGGGCGGGTTGCTCGGGCTTCAGTCGCACCACGCGTGCTCGGAACGTGACTTCTCCGACGGGGGCACCCGCGGCGGGAAGGCAGCTCAACACGAATGCGGCGAGGACGATGGAACGTTCATGCATTGGCAGTGGTCCCAAGGGATGTCGGCCGCGAGACGTTAGTTTCAGGACGTTAGCGTACCCAGAGTTCGCGAGAAGTGCCGTTCTCGGCTAACTTACAGTCAAAGTCGACGTGTTATCAACCTAACCGACCGGGAGTTTGTTCCGATGAAGAAGGCCCTGAAGATACTTGCTGTGATCGCCCTGGTGTTTGGCGTCCTTGTTGTGGGTGTGTTCTTCTACGTCACATCCAGCGGGTTCCTGCGGAAGAACGTCTTGCCGAAGGTCAGTGAAGCCGCAGGTATGTCGATCGATGCCGAGACGATCAAGCTGTCCGTGTTCAGACATCTCGAACTGCACAACGTGACCATCGGCGGCGAAACCGAGCCGGCAGATGTCAAAATGCGCTTGGTCCGCGTGCGCTATTCAGTGTTCCCTCTCCTCAAACAGAAGCTGCGGGTGTCCGAAGTCACTGTGGTTGGCGAGAACGGAACGCGTGCGCCGTCCGAGCCGGGCGACACATCGACACACGACGGGCTGCTGCACGTGCGTAACGTCACTGTCAACGGCCTCTCCGGGCGTTACACAGTCGCGGCCGAGGGCGCTCCCCCGATGGTTGTCCGGTTCCACGACCTGTCAATCACCGTTCCCGATCTGCGGGACGGCGGCGAGTTCACGGCCGCGGTAAAGGGAAAGGTCCACGCGGTGAACGACCAGCTCGACGCCCGTGCAGACGCGATTGACGTAAAGGTCGAAGGCACGCTTGGTGCGGATCTGCAGCCTGGCACGGTGACCTTGGTGGGAACCGTGTCCGATCTCACGGGACATGCCGGCACGGTCGATCTGTCCGGTCGCTCCGTTCGTATCGATGCCAAAGCCCGTCGGGAAGGGGACAGCTACCAGGTCGAGCAATTGGCGGTGCGCGAACTGGCGGGCGAGACCGAGGAGGCGGTGTTGACGGTTCAGGGCTCAGTGAATCCCTTGACCATGGACGCCGATCTGGTCATCGCGGCCGACCTGCCGAACGCCGGCCTGCTGAACCTGGTGGGTGGGCTCGCTGGCGGCTACGGCTTTGGCGAGACGCGCCTGAAGTACGACGGCGAGGTCACGATGAGTGATTCCGGTTCGAAACTGCAGTCCCGGGGCAAACTCACCATTGGCAAGCTGACCGTGGCGTCCACCACACAGGAACTGCCCGCTCTAACGCCCGTGGACGTGCAGTGCGAACACCGCATCACCTTCGATCAGAGCGCCGGCCGGTTGGATGCGCAGACGCTCGAGGCGCGGGTCAGCGCCGGCGGGGTGGATATCGTGACGCTTCGGCTCGATCAGCCTGCCACGGTCACTCTGGGTGATGGCGGGGCCGGAGTCAATGCGTCGCCGGCCAGCCTGTCGCTGCGCATTGACGAGCTGGACCTCGGTCTCTTTACGCCGCTCATGCCGCCGAATGAGGCGGTGCGTCTCCTGGGCGGGAAGCTGTCGAACACGGTCGACGTCACGATTGCCGACGCCGGCAAGGTGATCAGTGCCCGGGGCAGCACGTGGCTGCACGATGTTGCGATCTCCGTAAACGGCAAGATCATCAAGGACTTGGCCATGCGCAAGGAATTCGATGTGGTCGTGAAGGACCTGGCCGAGATCACGATCAACTCTCAGCAAACGACGGTTCTGCCGGACGGCAAGACAGAGGCGATTCGGTTCAGTTTTGCGGAGCCCGCACGCCTGATGCTTTCCCCCGAGCTCGGGTTCCCGGACGACGCCCCCGGAAAACTCCGCCTGCAGATAGACGGCCTGGACCTGGCACTTGTCAAACCGTTCGTCGACAGCGAAGACGTCGAGCTGGTTGGGGGCAAGGTTGCGGGCGATCTGGCTTTGCAGGTGACGGGCACGACCAAGCGGGTGGCTGTCAAAGGCGACATTGGCGTTCGGGGTCTGCACGTCAAGGCGTCGGGGCAGGAGTTTGCGAACCTGGACATCACCGAGAGTCTCGACGTCGTGTGTGAAGACTTGGCCAACGTCAATCTCGTGTCGGACACCGTGCGGATCTCGCATGCTGCCGATGGCCGAGCACTGGCGGACATCGCTGTGTTGACGGCGAAGGGGGCGCTCGATATCGAGTCGATGGTCGGTCGGTTCGACATCGCGCTCGTGCCGACGACGCGGGATACTCTCGTGTTCCTGAAGCCCTTCCTGGGGGATATCGATCTGGCCGAGAGCACTGTGGGTTACAAGGGAGTGGTGGAGTTGGCCAAGGACACCGTCACCTCGACCGGAACACTGGATGTGGCGAATCTGACCGCGGCATCGAAGGAGCTGGAGCTTGCGCCGATCGTCCCCCTGCAGATCCAGTGCAAGCATGACGTGTCGTATGGCATGGCCGACAGCATGCTGACGCTCGCGAAAGCGACCATGGCGGTGCGAGATCCGCAACAGCAGGTTGTAGCTGCGGCCTTGTCGGCACCCGTGTCACTGGCGTTGGCAGGTGAGACGATGACGTTGCCCGCCGTTCCGGCAACGGTCAGGATCAGCGACTTCGACCTGGCCCTTGTCAAGCCGCTTGTTCCGGCGGACACGGGTCTCCAAGAGCTGGCGGGAACGCTCGCCGGGAAGATCGACGCGACGGTGGTCGACGACGGCAAGACGGTCCAGACGAAGACGGAGCTTCGGGTAACCGGCCTTGCGTTCGACCTCAGAGAGACAGGCCGTCTTCTACCCGTGGACGTGGGACTGGCCGCCTCCGCGTCTTACGTGACGTCCGGGCTGGCCCAGCTCGAATCCGGCACCGTCACACTGCGGCAGGGCCCCGACGAGCTTGCGAAGTTCGCAATGGCCGGCAGTGCGGATCTGGCGGGGGAAAAGCTGGTCGCGGAGGCCGCCGTGTCGTCCGTGTCGCCCATGGATCTGGGAAGACTCGAGGCCCTCTTCATTCCGGCGGGCACACCCGACGGTCAGACGCCGGCTCCGATGTTGCGCGATCTGATCGCCAAAGATCTGGTCGCGCACGTCAGCGTCGATGGCGACACGATCAAGGTGACTGAGACGAGTATGAACTTGGCCGGCGGAGAAGTGAAAGTCGAAGCGGACCTCGACCTCAAGGACCCCGAGAAGCCGAGTTACAAAGGCACTGCCAGCGTGAAGGAGATGCCCGTAGCGCCGTACCTGAAGGCGTTTGCTCCGGGTTCGCCGATTTCGTTGGCCGGCGGACTGAAGCTGTTGGCCGTGCAGTTCGACGGCGACGGGTTCGAGACGGAACAGATCCTTCAGCAGCTTCTGGCCAATGCCCAGGTGGACGTAAGCCGCCTGGCCGTGCAATCGATGGACGGTTTGACGGGAGCGCTGGTGCAGCAGCTCCTCGTATCGTCGTTCGACCTGTCGCTGGCGGACCTGGACTTCAAAGGGGGCGGAGGACGGGTGTCGTATGACCGCGGAATGCTCCACATCCCCAACTTCACACTGACGTCCGACGATTTTCGGATAAGCGGCGGGGGTTCCGCGAGGATTGTGCCGTCGTTCCTGCCGGCGCTCAACATCGTGCCGTCGTTTCGTGGCGCCGCGGCTGAGAAGCTTCTCGGCAAAGGCATCCGGTTGACCGAAGGAGCGGACGGCTTCTTCAGCGCCCCCGCGATCCGGTTGGACAAGCCATTGGACAGCAAGACCGGGATACTGGCGATGGCGGTTGACTACGGCGTGCAGATCGGCAAGGTCGATCCCAAGTACAAGCAGATCTCCGACGGCTTGAACATCCTGAAATCACTTGGGGGCAAAGGCGGGGCCGGGGAGACGACCGGGGAAGGCACGCCGCCGCCCAAGACCGATACGCTTATCAAAGGCGTGTTCGACATTCTGCAGCAGCCGAAACCGGAAGCGCCCGAACAGCCGGCAGAGCAGACAACGCCAAAGGAAGACAAGGACGCAGCGAAGCGCGATGCCGTGAATACGCTGATCCGCGGGTTTCTGAAGTAGCAGGGCGTGGCAGATCAGTCCAGTGGGAGGAGGAACTCGATGGTCTGCAGGGCTGAGGACCAAATCCAGTAACCGTTGCCTCGCAAGCATCCGTCGGGGCCGGGCAGCACGTAGTCCGTCTGCACAGGATCCCATCCGTGCACCGTGCCGTCAGGAAACGGGTCGCCGTCGTCATCTATCGGGACGGCGCCGTTGTCGCCGTAGCCTACCGGTCCGAGCAGGTTCCAGCCCGATGATACTGACAGACTGGCATCCCCGGCGCGTGGGCCGCGGACGGTGATGGCTGGCGGCTGCTCTGCGACATACGCCCAGTAGCCACGTTTGCTCTGCAGCAGATCGGCCGCCTCATAGCGGGCAAGCGGCGCGTTCCATTCCCATACCACTCCGAAGTAGACAGGGATGCCATCGACTTGCAGAAGTTCGGCGGGAGTCACCGGCGTCAGGTCCATGGGTAGCGAGAACAGGTTCCAGCCCATGGACAACTGGAGGTCGAGGGAGACGAAGCCGAGGTAGACGAGCACGGGTTGGAGGACGGACGTATCCGTTCCGTCGGTCACCTGAAGCTCGAATACATCTACGTTGGATGCGCCGACGTTTGCCTGGTAGGCGAGGGGGAAGCGGGTGCTGTCCAGCTCCTCTCCCTGCTGCACAAGCTCCCCCTGCGCATCCCGCAGGACGCCGTCCGTGGGGAGCGCCGTGGCAGTGATCCGCATGTCGTCGGGCACGAGCCCGTCGACATCGGACACGTGAATGTTGGCCGCTTCGCTGCTGTCCCAGGTGAGACTGGCCTCGATCGCCCCGGGGTCGATGGTGATGTCCTGTCGTATCGTCAGCACGGGGGCGTCGTTCGTGCCGTTGACTGTGACCGTGACGGTAGCCGTTGCCGCGTCCTCGCCATCCGAAACGCTGAATTGGAACGTGTCATCGCTGCTCTGGCCGCCCGGGAGTTCGTCCCACGAGGGCGTGTACGTCAGTTGCGTGCCGTTGATCACCACTGTGCCGTGAGCCGGTTGGAGCAGGGGAGGGGAAGCGTTGAAGTCAAGCACGTCCGCGGGGTCCTCATCGTCTGTCAGTCCTGCCAAACCGATCACGACAAAGCCGTCCTCGCTCACACTCTCGCTTGTGCCTAGGGCCGTAGGCGCGGTGTTCCGGATGAGGACTGGTGTGTGGGCGGCCGTCCAGCCCGAGAGCAATCCAGCCGCTTCCGCCTGGACCTCGACCGTCCAGGTGTCGCCCTTGGCCGTCTCTGCGGACAGTAGCGTGTCGGCTGTGAGGGCTGGCTGGACGATGCCGTCCAGATACCAGCGGTAGCTGAGTGTGACCACGTCGTCGTCCGGATCCGAGGCCGTGACGGAGGTCGTGAGGTCGTCAGCCGTCTTTGGGGCCGCCTGATCGATCGCTGCGCTGGTGAGAACAGGGGCACGGTCGACGTTCCGGACCGTCACCGTCAGGAAGTTATCCATCGCGACATCACCTGTCCGCCCGTCCAAGACACGGAAGCGCAACTGATACTCAGGCGCGGTGTTGGCATTTGACGCGACCTCGTATCCGGGCGAGCAGTTGAGTTCGTTGGTGTCCGGGTCGATCGACGCCCACGACGGCGTATCGGAATCGGGTGCGAACGCAAAGGACAACGCGTCGGGATTGTCCGGATTGCCTGTGTCCACATCGGCGGCGTACAGGTCCAGATCGACGGTCACGGTGTCGTCCTCATCGATTGCGAAGTCCGCAAGCACTCCGGTCCATTCGGGCAAGTCGTTGACTTCGGTGACGGTGATCGTGACTGTGGCGGGGTCGGACCAGCCGGCGGCGTCCCGACAGCGGTAGGTGAACGTGTCTTGCCCGTAGAAGTTGCTGTCAGGCGTGTAGGAGATGCGTGGGTTGCCCTCTCCTGCTTCCGGCATTGTCAGACGACCGAGAATGCCGTGCGCCGGCTCTGACGCGATCTCGAACCGAAGATCGTTCCCGTCCGCGTCCGTGCCAACGAGATCGATCGCTGCGATCGGCGTGTCCTCTTGAGTCTGAGGCCCAAGATCCTGTGCGACGGGCGCTGTATTGCTGACCTGCCCGAGGTCCATGTGATAGACGTCTCGGACGCCGTTCGTGTCGTCCAGCAGGTTTGCCGCATCGCTCGAGAAGGCGACCATGCGGCCATCGCTGTTCAGGAACCCCGCGTGACAGTCGTCGTCTGCATACACGCCTACGCTTACCGAAAGAGGCGCAGCGTCGTCGGTAAGCAGGTCGTACCGGTAGGCTTGGTCGTGCGTTCCGTCGGGAGGATCGAGGTTTGCGTTGGCCAGTGTGAAATCGGTCCGGGCGCTCGAGAAGCAGACAAAGCGGCCGTCGGGGCAGATGATTGGGTACGAGACGTTTGCGATCTCCGCAACAGCACGCTGCCCCTCTGGCTGCGTGAGATCGGCGATTCTGGCTGTTGCGCCGGCGGCATAGCACAGGAACTGGCCTGTCCAAGAGAGTGAGGGCTCCTTGAGTACGTCCGCATCGGATACAGCCTGAGCCGCGTTCCCCGACTCCAGGTACTTGATCCAGACCGTACGCGTGCCGGCTCCGCGGACGCCGTCGAGTGATCCGGCTGTGAGAAAGGCCACGCAGCGACCGTCGGGGCTGATAGACGGGTCCATACACGACTCAGCCGTCTGTTCGCCGCCCGGTCCCTGGCTGACCAGCGTGTACGTATCGGTCGCCGGATGCCATAGGTAGACATCTGCCGCGGAGTCCGTATCCGCGGCATCCAAGGCAGACAGTGTGTCAAAGGCCACGGCTGCGCCGTCGGCAGTCACGGACAAGTTCGCCGGCGAGCTGAGGACGGCCGACACAACCGGTGACTCCACGGGCCCATTGACGCCAATGGCTTGCCAATGGAGCTTGCTCTGCGCAACGTAGGCGACAGCAGCGCCGTCCAGAGCCACCACGGGAGTCGTGATTTCGTACGTGGGCAGAGGCTTGAGCAAGAACGTCTTGCGCTGCACTGTGTCGCGCAGGAAGATGCCTTGGACTCCGTACGCAGTGAGGGAGGTCGCTTCGCTGCGGAATGCCACCCATCTGCCGTCTCCCGAGATGCTGACATCGTACTCGTTGAAGAGCGGCGGCGAGTCACCGTCGCCCTGGACCTCGCCCAGGCTGCTGTCGCTCATGCTGGCGATGGTCAGACTGCCGACCGAGAAATCAGCAACCGTGATCGTGATGCTGGCGGGCCGTGACCAGGCCGTACCGTCCAAGGCCTGGTAGGAGAGGGAGACTACGCCTGCGAAGTCCGCAGCGGGCGTAAACCGCAACGGCAAGAGATTGGCAGAGAAGGCGACGCCGTTGCCCGCGAGCCCGTCGCCGTTTGTGTCCTTCAGGACCCCGACGTCGGCTGCAGGCAGCGCGACAATCGCGTACTGCAGCTCTCCGGTTGCGGTTTCCGCATCGGTTCCGCTGAGGGAGACATCGCAGGCGTTGGCGTCGCCTTCGCCGTTCTGTTGACAAGCCGCCTGAACAGGGGTGGCTTCGGGCGGCATGTTGAGATAGCTCGTCTCGCCACGGTCGTAGAGGAACACCTGGCGATGTGTGTTGCCGGCCCCGGCCAGGTTGGGTGCAGCAGTGGAGAACGTGACAAACCGGCCGTTCGGCGAGATTGCGGGCGCGTAGCAATCCGCGTCTGCTCCGTCGCCCGAGGAATCCACGGAAAGGCAATCGAGGTAACCCGACGTCGTGTCGTACAGATAGACTTGCTGGAGCCCGGCGCGCGCGCCGGGGAAGTTGGTCGAGTCGGAACGGAACACGATGAACCGACCGTCATTGCTGATGTCGGGCTGGTCGCAATCGCCGTCCCCCTCGTTACCGAGCCAGTCCAGACTGACACGCGTGGTGGCGCCGGTTGTCCGGTTGTGACAGAAGATGTCTTTCGCGCCGTTCGTGTCATCGGGCACGATGTTGGGATCGGCACTGACAAATACGACCGTATTGCCGCCGCCCGAGATGCTGGGTTCGATACAGGGGTACTCGGTCTGAAGGCCCAGTCCGTCGCCCTGGTCCGCGTACCGGGCATTGACGCGGGTGGTCGTGCCGGCATTCCACAAGAAGACGTCCTCGGCCCAATTGCTGTCGCCTTCGATGACGCCGTCGTCTGCCGACTGGAACACGACAAGTCCTGCGTCGGACACGTCCGGCCAACGGCATTCGGCCGGGGTGGTGGCTGTGGTAGCCCGCACGCTGACGCGAGTGGGCGGCGGAGTAACCGGTATCCCAACCGTCACTGCAGCTACGCGGAATACATCGTACCGGCTGTCAGTGTCGCCAGCGACGGCCGTGTTGTCATCGGCCTCGAATACGAGGTAACTGCCGTTGTCCGAGAATCTCGGGTGTCGGAAATGGTTGCTGCCTTCCGCAATGACCTTGTACGAGTCGACGGATGCGAAACTGCGCCAGAACAGTTTCTCCCCTTGGGGATCTATGATGGTCTCTTCCCTGACCTCAATGCAATATGCTCCTCCGCTGGCTGCGGCAACGGCCTGTCCGAAGTCGAAGTCGAAGTCGTTGCGTAGGCTGATGGCACCGATCGGCGATCCAAGCGGACGCTGGAAGACGTCCCAGTCCGCGTCGTCGTCCGCCGTCGCGTTACCGGGGTCGAGCCCCGGCGCGGCTGAAAGAAAGACGGTCTTGCCGTCATCGTGAACAGTAGCAGTGCCCCATCCGTGGAATTCGTGGTAGCCGCTATCACCCGTGCCCGGGGTTGTGCCGACAGCGGACACGACGGACAGCTGCGACGGCAGCTCGGCGTGGGCGCGGAGGGCAAGACAGAAACAGGCGAGAACAGTGAGAGCGGCGAATACTCGTGCGTTCATGCAGAATGCCTCGTGGCGGCGTGGGCGGAACAAAAACGTCCCACTGCGGGACAGTGGGACGTTCTTGCAAGGGAAGGAGAAACGATCACAAGTTCGTTTGTCAGAACGAGTACGTCACCTTGATCTGCCCACTGCCACCGCTCAGGTCGACGTCGGCGAGGCCTGTGGTCACGTCTTTGACGGCGCAGTCGTAGCGGTACTCGGCGGCGACACCGAGGCGCTCGGTGATTGCTATTTGCAGACCGATGTTTGCGTAAGCTCCCAGGCGGACCTGCGTGGAACTATCGGAATGGCGGCGCGAATAGACGAGGCTGTCATCGGCGTTCCATCGGACGACTTCATCGGCTTCGACATCGATGTCGGCGATAGTCAGTGTCGGGCCTGCGCCGACGAGCACGTTGAGCGAACCGATGCAGAATTTGCCACTGACGCCTGCACCCAGTGTCAGGGCGTCCATGTCGATGTCATAGTCAAGCGATCCATAGGTGGAGGCTGTGCCGGCTCCGGATGCCTGAACTTGACCGGGAGGCCCAATGTACTGCCCGGAGTCGGGCGCACCGAGGGTGGCAAGGGGAGATGGCTCCGTCCAGATTCCGGCAAAGACGCTGTCATTGATCTGGTACGCATCCGAGAGCACCACACCGGGTTGCAGGCTACACGTCGAGAGGCTGGCCGTGGTGAGAGAGAGAACGAGGGACATGGGCACGGAAGTCTCCCGGGCGAGCGGACGGATGGCCTCGACTACGACGCCCCCGCCCGAATCACCCTCGGTATCACCCCTGAACGCGATGCCGTCCAAGTTAACGATGTTCTCGGCCGCATCGTCACCCTCACCCGCCTGGAAGCCGGGCGGGTCGAACTGGTTGAGCTCACTTTCCACCACGACCCCGATCACCGCACCTGCGCCGCTGTAGAGAAGAGCACCATTCACGTACTCGTCGTACTGATTGTGCGGATTGGCGAACTGCAGTTGGTGCATGTCGATGTCATCGAACGACCGATAGTTGGCGCCCAACGACATTGTCCACTGCTGAGCATGTGCGGCGGCGGCTACGGCCAGCGCCATGACAGGTACCAGAACCCAAGTCTTCTTCTTCATCTTGTTGTCCCTCGTGTTCGTTGTGTTGCGTACTTGAGTAAGATGGCTGTTGTCAGCCGGTGATAGCCCTGCCTACGGAGCTGCGGCGGGGGTGAACTGTTCGGGAGTGCTCATCGGGCTGCGCGTACCTCCTGCTTCTGTCCAGGCCCAGTAGTATATGGGGCCCAGGCCGTAGAGGGGATCGGGGATGACTACCGATACGCTGTTGACCCCGGGGGCCGGGACGATCCGCTCTGCCGGGATTGTCTCAGGATAGCCATTCACACGGTCGATCAGCAGCCCTTCCACGATGACCGCATTCGGCTGACGTGTTCCCACTGGCCACGTTATGTCGAACGACGTCTCATCGGTCTTGGCGATCACCGGCTTGGCCAGATGCGTCGGGAGCACGGGTTCGGGGACGCTATACGTGGCTCTCTGGGTTTCCGGCCCCGTCACCAAGCCCATGATGCCTCGAACTTTGAAGCCGTAGGTGTTGCCGGGCTTCGCGGGATTGAAGGGCTGGCCGGCGCCCATCGCGACGGTGAATGTGCTTGTGAACGGGGGGGCACCCGCCAGGTCTACATCCGCGGTCGGCCTCAGAGTCTTGCTGTATCGCTCCAACGTATCCTGATTGAAGACCCAGAGCTGGAGACTCGGCCCGGGGAGGGCATCCGTACCGACAACGTCCCATGTAACGGTGAAGGTCGCGGTTCTTGTGTCGTAGTTCGGCACCACGTTGATCACCGGTGCATTACTGTCGTTGGTGGCAATCACCGGGACCGGGGCATCGAGGTTGGCCTCGATCTTGAAGAACACCGGATCGCTCCATGTGACCTTGTCGCCTTCCTTGCTGAATCCAAGGTCGTTCTCCGCGATGACATGCCAGCGATATCGGCCGGGCGGCAGTGGAATGGGCAAGCTCTGTGTTGCACCGTCCCTCACAAGTCTCCTGTCAACCTTGACCTGGCCGGAGTAGGTCGCGACAAACAAGCGGTATGCGCGGGCACCCTCGGCTGCGCCCCAGCGGAAGACGACAGGGAGAAGACCGGTTGTCTGGTCTGCGGTACCCGCGGACGGCAGTGCTGGATTGGACACAGCCGTCAGCGGCGCATTGGTCGGGGGATTGGGCAGTCCGGGCGTCATGGTGGACGCAAGCACTTTCGGCGGAACGACAGCTGGGGGTTCCATGTCCAGGACTTCGAACTCGTACCAATCTGACCATGGGCCATCGCCTTCGGGGTTGAATCCCTGAGCGCGGAACATGTAGAAACCGGGCTTGCTGAGGTACACTCCCGCCTTGGTCACAACGTCGTTCAGAAGAACAACACCTTCCGAGTTGGGTCTGAATACGGCGTCGAACTCCCGCTGCACCGTGCCGTCTTTGGACTCAAGCTCGATACGCCAGCCGGCTGCCCACTCGACGTAGAACGACAGATCCCAGTTGCCTGGCTTGCCTTGGACGGTTATGTCACGTGTCGCAACCGGGTTCTCGGGATCGGCCTCCAGATCGGTTGGTTGCGACGTGTCGTCGTACTCGACGGTCTCGGGATCCAGAGCGGTCCAGTCGCTCCATTCGCGGTTCTCCGGGTCGAACTTGCGGTACCGGACGTCGTAGACGCCTTCGGGCAGGCCGGTGTTGTCCTTGTTCAGGTAGTCGATCGGTTCCAGCACGGTCTTGTGCCGGATGTCGGCCGCGAACACGCGCTCGCCACCGTCCCGGATCTCGACTTGGTAGAACCCGTCCTCGTCGTCGTCCCACGTTATGAACGGGTACCACGGCGGGGTTCCGACCGTAATCTGCACGAGCGCAACGTTGGACTCGCCGCCATCGTCGGTATCCATCACCGTGAAGAAGAACTTGTCAAGACCGCGGAAATCGACTGGCGGGGTGTAAATGAAGCTGAGGATCCCTTGAGCTCTTGTGGGAGTGAGAGTCAGCGTGCCGCCCTGGAGCGTCTCGAAGCC
>JGI10211J34971_10001573_pt1 | contig 18782 bp, 11 predicted proteins | sample Etolagsediment_FD_34971 | JGI IMG/M metagenome (IMG submission 34971)
CNCGGCGGCGGACGCAAGCCTGCCAGCCATTGAGCCTCCGATTCAACCCCGCAGCCTGCAACCAGGGAATGAACCACGCCCGAATCCAGAAACAGGCCGTGGCATTGGACTCCTGCGTCTCGATTCCCCAGAAGCTGTGATGGGCCACGCTCAGCCGGACAACGCCGTGGGGATTGCCGTCATCCACGAGCGCCACCTGGGCCGCGTCGCCGTCCAGACCGAGCGCCCAGGGGACGCGGATGCCGACCGCGGCCGCACCTTTCCGGACAAAGAGCGGTTGACCGGGCTCGAGGGGGAACAGACCGGGCACGCCACGCATCAACGCCACGCGAGAGTCCCCGAGCCAGAACCCGTCGACCTCGCGGGGAATGACAAAGTGCGACTCGAGCGTAGCCGGCGTCTCCGGGAAGTCGTGCGGCCGGTAGACCACGAGCCCGAGGGCATCGCTCCCCCGCTGGGTGGCACACCAGAAGGGCTTGAGATGGAGCGTCTTCTCGTGCGGGCCGGCAGGGATCTTCTTCTTGCCGTACGGATCGCGCCGCGCATCCGGGATGAAGTAGCAGCGCGGCATCCCGCGATCGCCCGGCAGGTCCACGGTAAGGGGAAGGTCCATCGGTCCATAGTTGGCCCCCGCCGAACTGAGGGTGACGCTTTTCAGCAACAGATGCGTGCGGGTGTGGGTGCTCCCCACGCCCCACTTCTGCTGGATGAGCCGCGGGTACGTTGTGCCATAGCGTTCGCGCAACGCCGCGTCGGGGAACCAGCCGGCCAGAGCAGGCACGATGAGAGAGTTCCCGCCCCGGATGTCACCGGACAACCATCCCACGGCCCACATCCACGTGTCGAGATAGCCGAGACCGCGCAGGTAGTCGTAGTCCCGGCTCCGCGCACCGGCAAGCCGCTGGTTACCGTCCCACCAGTTGGCCGCCAGGTCGGTCCAGAACAGTTCGAGCAAAGCCCGAGCCTGTTTCTTGCCACTTTCCCGTTGGCAGAATCGCTCGATGAGCACCAGGCAATCCAGGTCGACGCCGTAATAGGTGGGGCTGTCGTACTCGTGGATACCGTTCTCCCATGTGTAGATGCACACGTTTTCGAGGCGCCGATAGCCTTCGTCCGCGATCTCCGGCTTCGTCAACACTTCCCCCAGGAGGATCAGGCTCTGCGCGTTCATGAGCGCGATGTTCGTGTAGCTTGCAGGCACACGATGCCGCAAGCAGCCTTGCGCGGCGAAGTCGAACGTCTCCCACAGCACCTGCTTCTGTTCGGGCGGTAACGTGTCGGCGTGGCGAAGCCCGATCAACGCAGCGGATTGCATACAGAACTCGACAGCATTGTAATCGAGCACGCTGCCGTCTTCCCAACTCCAGCGGAAGTTCCCGAAACCACGGCTCTGCTCATCGCGATCCTGCATTCGCGCCCCCACCTCAAAGAGACGCGGCAGACGGTCGAGTTTCTCGCCGGATTCGCAGAGCACGAGCGCGTACAGGTAGAGGTCCCGCGAGCTCAGGTTACCGGGCAACTCGTTTGCCCGTTGCCAGGTCGATTCGCTGGTGTCCACAGCGTGCCGCAGGATGGCGTCGCGATCGGAAACCGGCAACGGTGGGGCCTGAGCACGAACTGAAAAGACCATAAGGACGCCGCAGGCAGAAGAAAGCAGACGAGAGGCGTGCATGATGGGACTGTCTCCGGATCTGAGTTCCAGGGTCGCTATGCTGCAAGGATACAATAGCGCACTTCCATCCGACGTGTCTCATGCGTACGCCCCGTCCGGCGAAACCAGCCCACACGTCCCCGGACGGACTACCCGCCGAGCAACGACGTGCCGGACATGTCCCCCAGCAGATCGAACCCATTCTCCCCGGCATCCGCCATCCCGTTGCGTGCCCCGCGCCCGGGCGACGCGTCCGTGTCCTCCGATTCGTCGCCTCGGCCACGATCCGGGTTGAACTGGACGTCGTACAAGCGCCGGTAGAGGCCGTTGTTGGCGAGCAACTCATCGTGCTTGCCGGACTCGACAACGTGTCCGTGTTCCAGCACGATGATGAGGTCAGCGTGCTGGATGGTCGACAGGCGGTGGGCGACCACAAACGTCGTCCGGTTCTTCACCAGGTTGTCGATGGCATTCTGGATCAGGACCTCCGTCTCGGTGTCGACCGACGACGTGGCCTCGTCCAAGATCAGGATACGCGGGTCCGCGAGGATCGCGCGAGCGATGGACAGGCGTTGGCGCTGGCCGCCGGAGAGCTTGACGCCGCGCTCGCCGATCGTGCTGTCGTAACCATCGGGGAACTCGGTGATGAACTGGTGCGCGTTTGCGGCTTCCGCGGCCGCGACGATCTCGTCGTCCGTTGCATTGAGCCTGCCGTAAGCGATGTTGGTCTTGACGGTGTCGTTGAACAGGAAGGGATCCTGTTGGACAATGCCCATCTGTGATCGGAGCGACTTGAGCGACAAATCACGCAGGTCGTGACCGTCGATAGTGATGGCTCCGCCTGTGGGGTCGTAGAAACGGAGGATCAGATTGGTGAGGGTTGTCTTGCCGGCGCCGCTCGGGCCGACGAATGCGATCATCTGACCCGGTTGCACGTCCAGGGAGATGGCGTCGAGCACAGGCACGCCGTTCCCGTACGCGAAACACACGTCGCGGAACGCGACCTCGCCGCGGACACGACCAAGCACGACGGCATCGTGCTTCTCCTCGATCCCCGGCCGGGTGTCGAGCAGATCGAAGACGCGCTCGCTGGATGCGAGCGCTCGCTGGATGTGGTTGTAGAAACGGCTCATCCCGGTGATGGGGCTGTAGATCATGCGCAGGTACACGAAGAACACCGTGAAAACACCGATCTGCATGTCCCCGTTGAGTACACGGATGCCGCCCACGCACAGCACGATCACCGTGCCCAGTTGGTCCAGAAGCCCGATGACCGGACGGAACACCGTGAAGAGCTTGGCCAGCCGGAAGTGGATTTGGAAGTTCTCCCGGTTCTTTGTAAGGAAGCGTCCGAATTCGTGTTCCTCGCGGGCAAAGCCCTTGATCACACGGATGCCGGAGATGTTGTCCTGAAGCAGCGCGTTGAGCTCACCGACTTTCTTGCGGAGGATGGTGAAATTCTTGCGCAGGAACTTGCCGAAGACATACGTCGTGCCGACCATCACAGGCGTGACGAGCAATCCCAGCACGGTGAGCAACCAATCCCACCTGAGACAGAAATACAGCAGGAACGACAGCCGGGCCACATCCGTGAGAAAACCCACCACCGGCCCGACGATGACTTGTTCGAGCGAGTTGACGTCGTTGACCACCCGGGACATGACGTCGCCGGTCTGCTGGTCCTCGAAGTAGCTCAGCGAGAGTTTCTGAACGTGCCCGTAGACCTGGTTGCGCATGTCGTAGATGAGGGACTGGCCGAGGTACGACATGCAGAGCCCTTGCACGATGGAGATCGAGCTGCTGACCAAATACAGCAGCATGAACCCAGCGCCCAGGATGTAGAACATGACGTAGCCCGCATTGTGCTCGGGGAACCAGTTTGTCGCCACGTGTTTCGACAGTCGTTTGACGTATGGCGCAAGCATGATCTGCGAACCCCGCGGACGCGCGATCCTGTCCCCCGTTCCCGCACTCTCCCTCAATGCCGGCCTTTCCTCTTCCGCCCTTCCCTCGTCCGCCCCCCCCTGCCTCGTGACAGCCGCCAATTCGTCGACTGCGACACCGATCACCTGCTGGGGCAACACTCCGACGAAGGCGGTGAACATCGATAGACAGACAACGAGAAAGACCCAATGCAGGTAAGGCCTCGAATAGCGCAACAGACGCAGGTAGGTCTTCAACGGGTGAGTGCTACGCCCGTCCGGCGTGTGCATGTGACCGCCGCGGAAGCCGCCTTGGAAGCGTGGTGACATGGTCTAACCGTGAAACGTGATTCGTGAAACTGATGTGCAGAGGCAGCGACCGGGGCTCGCCTCAGGCGGATAATGCGTGATACGGGTAGAGCACAAATCTAACCCCCCGCGTGGCGTTAGGGCGGTTGACCGTGGTCTCTTTCCTGCAATATTAGACGTTCACCCGGGCGGAATAGTGTGGGACGCAAGAGAATACGGAGTGAACAAAGTGAGAGATATAGGTGTGGCGGTTGTCGGGGCCGGCTTCATCGGACCGGTCCATGTCGAAGCGCTGCGGCGGGTCGGCGTGCGTGTGACAGGGATCTGCGGCGTCGATCAGGCGGAATCGGAGTCCGCGGCAGCGACGCTCGGACTGGATCGGGCGTATGTGGACGTGGACGAGGTGCTGGCGGACGCCGCCGTGGACGCCGTGCACCTGGCCGTGCCCAATGTATTGCACTACGCCTTCGCCAGGAAGGTGCTGAACGCCGGCAAACACGTGATGTGCGAGAAGCCCCTGGCCATGACGTCCACGGAATCGGCCGAACTCGTCGAACTGGCGGCCAGGACAGGCCTCGAGGCGGGGGTGTGCTACAACGTCCGGTTCTATCCGGTGAATCTGGAAGCGCGCGACATGATCCGGCGCGGCGACGTGGGCGACGTCTACGCCGTGAACGGCAGCTACGTGCAGGACTGGCTGCTGTACGACACGGACTACAACTGGCGCGTCCTCGCCGAGCAGGGAGGCGAGCTGCGGGCAGTGGCGGACATCGGCACGCACTGGATGGATCTTGTCTGTTCCGTCACGGGATTGGAGGTGGCTGCGGTGTTCGCAGACGTGAATACGGTGCATCCGGTCCGCAGGCGACCGACCGGCGAGGTGGAGACATTCACCGGCAAACTCAGCGCAAAGCAGGATACGGAACCGGTGGACATCACGACCGACGACTACGGCGCGGTGTTATTCCGTTTCACAAACGGTGCGCGAGGCAGTCTGCACGTATCACAGGTGACGGCCGGTCGCAAGAACTGCATCCGCTACGAGATTGCCGCCGAGAAGTGCGCGCTGGCTTGGAACAGCGAGAGTCCCAACGAGCTCTGGATCGGTCGGCGCGACGGCCCGAACGCCAGTCTGCTGCGCGATCCGGCGCTCGTGGGCGAGCTGGCCCGGGGCTACATTCACTATCCCGGCGGTCACAACGAAGGGTTCCCGGATACGTTCAAACAACTGTTCCGCGCGTTCTATCAGGCCGTCGGCGCACGCAAGGCCAACCAACCTGTCGGTGAACGACTGTATGCGTCTTTCGCCTCGGGACACCATGAAGTGGTTCTGTGCGAGGCCATCCTCAAGAGCCACCGCGAAGAACGCTGGGTATCGCTCTGAGACACGGATAAACGGAAGAGGACAAACAGGAGAGAGCATCATGCAACTCGGATTTGTGAGCGCGATTCTGCCGGATCTGTCGCTGGACCAGGTGATCAGCTTTGCGGCAGGCGAAGAGTTTGATTGTGTCGAACTGATGTGTTGGCCCAGAGGCGAGGCCGAACGCCGCTATGCAGGCGTGACACACGTGGACTGCGCCAATTTCACGGAAGCAGACGCCAGGGATGTCAACGAGTTGTGCGCCGAATCGGGCGTGACCATCAGCGGCCTGGGGTACTACCCGAATCCCCTGACACCCGACAAGACAGAAGCCCAAGTCTACGTCGACCACATCAAGAAGGTGATCGAAGCCTCCGCACTGCTCGGGGTCAACAAGATGAATACGTTCATCGGCCGCGATTGGACGAAGTCGGTCGACGACAACTGGCCCCGGTTCCTGGAGGTGTGGCCCCCGATCGTCGAGCTTGCGGAACAGTGCGGGGTCCGCATCGGCATCGAGAACTGCCCCATGTTGTTCAGCGCGGACGAGTGGCCCGGCGGCAAGAACCTGGCGCACTGCCCGGCCGTCTGGCGCCGCATGTTCGAGGCCATCCCAAGCGCCAACTTCGGGCTCAACTACGACCCGTCCCACCTCGTGTGGCAACAGATCGACTATGTCGCGCCGCTGAAGGAGTTCGCGGGCCGCATCTCCCATGTTCACGCGAAAGACGTACGCGTCGATCGCGATTTGCTGAACCAGGTCGGCATCATGGCGACGCCGCTGGCGTTCCACTGCCCCAAGCTCCCCGGCCTCGGAGAAGTGAACTGGGGACGGTTCCTCTCTGTTCTGGGCGACACGGGCTACGACGGCCCCATCTGCATCGAGGTCGAAGACCGCGCCTACGAAGGGAGTCTCAGCGCACGCAAGGACGCCCTGCGCCAAAGTGCCCGATTCCTACGCAACTTCATGCCCTGACAATCAACCTGCCGGATTCTGAAACAAGGCAATCTGACCATGGACTACACGTACGAAGACATGTCGCGGATGATCGATCATTCGCTGCTTAACCCGACGCTGGCGCCCGACGACCTGGAACTGGGTTGCCGGATCGCCGTTGCGTACAGGTGCGGGAGCGCCTGCGTGATGCCATACTTCCTGCCGCGCTGTGCGGAGATCCTCGCCGGCACCGGCACGGCCGCGAGCACCACGATCGGCTTCCCGCACGGTGGGCATACCACCGAGGCGAAGGTCGCCGAAGCGAAACGTGCCCTCGCCGACGGATGCCAGGAGCTGGACATGGTGGTGAACATCAGCCAGGTCCTCGGCGGCAACTGGGACTATGTCCGCGACGAGATCAAAGCCATCGTCGACCTGGCTCATGCCGAAGGACAGCGCGTCAAAGTGATCTTCGAGAACTGTTACCTGGACAACGATCAGAAGATCCGCCTCTGCGACATCTGTGGTGAACTCAGAGCCGACTGGGTCAAGACGTCAACCGGCTACGGCACCGGTGGCGCGACATACGACGACCTGAGACTCATGCGCACTCATTCACCCGACCATGTCCAAGTGAAAGCCGCAGGAGGCATCCGGACATTCGACGGCCTCATCGAGGTCCGCGAGATCGGCGTGACCCGCGTCGGCGCGAGTCGCACGGTGGAGATGCTCGGCGAGGGTCGTGCGCGCCTCGGCCTGCCGCCCATCGATATAGACGGTGCCACGGGGGCCGCTCCCACGGGGTATTGACCGAGACTCATCGGCACCTATGTGATGACGTTCCCTCCCGACCATAGACTCGACGGCATGCTCGCACTACGACGGGACATCCTGGCATCCCCCGTCAATGTGGCCCTTGAGCGTGCCCGGGTTTACACGCGGGTGTTCGAGGCCAACGAGGGCGAGTCCTGGATCGTGTGCAAGGCGCTCGCCTTCCGCGAACACTTGCGCTCGATCCCGCTTTACATCCGCGATCACGACAGAATCGCCGGCAGCATCTCGGAGACACCCGGAGCCATGCCCCTGCACGTGGAGATCGGGATCGGCGAAAACGGCATCTTCGTCGGCGAGAACCCGGCGTTCCGTGGCTACCTGCGCGATCGCGTGCCCGAGGACATCTTCGAGTACTGGCTCGACCGCAACCTGTGGGGGCAGCATCGCGCCCGGCAGAATGCCGCCGGAGGCAACGCCGCGTGGACCGAGGTGGCGCAGTACAAGTTCATCTCCTACCAGGGACACCTGAGTCCGAGCTACGGCGAACTCCTTCGAGTCGGTCTGGACGGTCTTCTGGCAAAGGTATTGCGGCGCCGGCGAGGTGAGGACGATCCGGACTCGATCAACTTCCTCGACGCGGTGGAGAACGCCCTCGCCGGCGTGATCGAGTGGACGGAGCGATACGCCGACATCCTCGAGGCGCGGGCCAGGGAGTGCCCCGACGAAGACCGGCGTGTGGAGCTGTTCTCGATGAGCCGCATCTGTGCGAAGATCGCACACGCCCCCCCGACACCTTCCACGAAGCGATGCAGCTCGTGTGGCTATGCCACCAGGCGATTCACATCGAGGGGCACGGATACTCGAACACGCCCGATCGCATCGACCAGTTGCTCTTCGACTTCTGTCTCCGCAACATCGGGGGCAACACGTGCTTCCCGCTCTTCATGAGCGACACGGCGGTTCCGGCCATGATGATGGAACTGGGCGTGACCCGCAAAGACGCCTTCGGGTACGTGGCGGCCGACTGCAACGAACTCGCTCTCCCCGGCAAAGCGTACTTCAACCCCGGCGCGCACGCCGCGTACCTCCCGGCAATCGAGACGGTCATGAACACCTTCTTCGCCAACGGCGGTCAGGAGATGCAGATCAACGCCGTCGACACCGATGTGTTACGCGATGCGCAACAACATCCCGAGAACCACGCCGACCTCGTCGTCCGCGTCGCCGGCTTCAGCGAGTTTTTTGTCCATCTCGATCCCGACATTCAGAACGAACTGATCCGCCGTACCGAACACGAGTCGTAAAAGACGCAATGGGACCATGGACGGGGCCTATGAAAACTGAGAGCAGAGAAAAGGCCATACTCGCTCAGGTGATCTTCGGACGGCAGACACGGGGCGAAGCCGAGGAGTCGCTCGACGAGCTGGCACGACTTGCGAACACCGCGGATGCGGACGTCGTCGGACGAGTTACGCAGCGGGTGCAGAAACCGAATCCGACATTCCTTGTGGGGGAAGGCAAGCTGGAGGATATCCAGGCCGCGTGCCGCGAGAATGACGCAAACCTGATCATCTTCGACAACCACCTTACCGCGGCCCAGGTGAACAGTCTCGACATCTCTCTCGGCATCAAAGTCATCGACCGAACAGAGCTGATTCTCCAGATCTTCGCGCGTCGGGCGAACTCCTCGGAAGCGCAGATCCAGGTCGAAATCGCCCAGCTCAGTTACATGATGCCCCGCACTCCTCGCAACATCCGTCAACCCCGTAACCGCGGTGGCATCGGTATGCGCGGCCCCGGCGAAAGTGTGCTGCAAATGCGGCGTCAGTGGATGCGTCAGCGTGTCCGCGATCTGAAGAGCAAGCTGGAGGCGATCCGCAAGCGCCGCGCAACCACACGGGACCATCGTCAGTGGCCACAGGTCTGTGTCGTGGGATACACCAACGCGGGTAAGTCAACACTCCTGAACGCACTCGCCCATGCGCATGCCTACGTCGACGACCAGCTGTTCGCGACACTCGACACCAAGACGCGCCGTGTCCACCTGGCCGAGGGCCAGGAGGTGCTGGTGTCGGACACGGTCGGCTTCATCCGCAACCTGCCGCACAACCTGGTCGCGTCATTCCGTTCCACGCTCGAGGAAGCCATCGAGGCCGACCTGCTCCTCATTGTCGCCGATGCGAGTCATCGCCACGTACAGGAACACCTCGATGTCGTCAACGAGACCCTCGCCGAGATCGGTGCCGCCCACGTACCGGCGGTTCTGCTTTTCAACAAGTGCGACGCCGTCGAATCCGGTGACACTGTCTCCGCGCTGCTCGAGGCCAAGCCGGAGGGTTTTGCGATCTCTGCACTGCGAGGGCACGGCCTGCCCGAACTCAAGCAGCGCATCCGGCAGTCGCTGTTCGGCTGAATCGGGGACAAAAAGGGACCCCTGGCGACGAAGCGCCAGGGGTCCGAGGAGGCAGGGGGTCAACTATCAGGGGTTACTTCGTGCCACAGCCCTTGCTGAGCGGACAGGCAGCCGCTTTGGCAGCGCTCTTCTTGCAGCACCCCTTTTCCTTTGGCGCATCGCACTTGGCGCAGTAGGGCACATCCTCGCCGCCCTTTGACGCCGCCGTGATCTTGCAGCAACCGGGGGCGCCCTTCACGAGCGTACACTTCTCACACTTCTCCGCGCCTTCCTTGCAGCATTCCTCGCTGCCCTTGACCTGACCGCAGCCGGCACAGAGGAGTTTGCCTGCTTCGGCCTTCTTCACTTCATGCTTGTGACCGTCTTTCTCCGGCCCGCACGCGCCGCAACCGGCATACGCAGCGTTCACCGCAAACGCTACGAGGAGGACGGCGGATACGGCGAGTACCTTGGTGATCTTGCTTTTCATTGTCTTGCCCTTTCTCTGTATGCAGCTCTTTCAGACATCTACTTTGGTGATTGATTGTGTCACCTTTCACGCTGCTGTATGACACCGGCCGCAATGCACAGTTCCACGCTCGCCGGCAGAATCTCGCGACGGAACACCCCTCGGCCACTATAGTTTCGGGGAAGCCACGCCACGTTGGATGCGCGCAACCGGAAAGGACCGGGAATGAGACTGTCTGCGATCGCAGTATTGGCAGTATCGTCTGTGTGCTTTGCCGATGTCAACACGATCCAAGAGACATCCCGCATCAGTGTGCCGGCAAAGGTGCTGCACAACGACGGCGACCGCCTGTTTCTGGCCGGAGACGGATCGCTACGCGTTTACAACATGGGTGGGACCGGAAGTCTCACGCTGCTGAAGACGCTGTCGGCTCTGCCGGGCGAACCGGGCGGACTGGTCGTCGACGGCCATCTCCTCGTTGCCTCGTCCCGAGCCGAGACGGGGAACAACCTGAAGGTCATTGACATCGCCAACCTGGCCTCGCCGCAGACGAAATACGAGGGGCGGCTGGGGGACGCCTACGATGTGCTCGAAGATGTGTGCACAGCCGGGGCAGGCGTGTTCCTTGCCGCGTCAGGGCAGACGCTGACCTCTTTCTCGTTCTCGCCCGAGTATGACCTGACCGCGCGCGACACCCTCGCCTTCTCGATGGCGGCCGTGGCGATCCGTGTCGATGGTGCCCGGGCGTATGTCGCCACGTGGGGGGCGATCCACGTCGTCGACATCAGCGATCCCGACTCGCTGGAGAGCGTATTCACGCGCGAATGGTCCGGCCTGAACCGCGGAATGACCATCGAGGGTACGACGATGGGCGTGGCCGGAAACAACAACTACGGGCTGAGCATCGTGGACCTGGCCACCCCGGATGAGCCGGTACGCATCGGCAGGGCGAACGTAACGGGCTTCAATCATCTGGCTGCCGTGGACATCGATGCGGACTTCGTCTATGCTGCGGCGCTCAACGACGGCTATGGCGGACCGAATGGGGGACTGCGCATCTTCGACATCCGCAACCCGCGCCAGCCGACCGAAATCCTGGCCAACCAGGACGTGTCGAATGCCTACGACGTGTTTGCCAACGGGGGAGTGATCTACGTTGCGGAAGGCAGTTCCCTGGCCACGTTCGAGCACAACCGCGACGACAGGCTGGACCTGAAGTACGGCTGGAACCTCATGTCCATCAATCGCGTGCCGACGAACAACTCTGTGTCGGGCATATTCGGTGGGCACGCCGTGGACGAGGCCTGGGTGTGGGCGGGAGACCATTACGATCCTGCCGAAGAAATCCACCCACTGCGCGGTCACTGGGTTTTCTGCAGCGCCGTGAACGGGGAAACGGTCGATCTTGCGGGCCTCGCATACCCCGCCGACGAGGATTCGGACGGCGATGGGTTCACGGACGCTCAGGAGGCAACGAACGAAACGGACCCGAACGACTACTCGCTCGCCCTGACGCCGGGCTGGAACCTGGTGTCCATCGCCGGACTGCCGGCGAACAACACCGTGCTGGCCGTGCTGGGCTCGCATGTCTTCGGCCCGGTATGGACGTGGGACGGCGTGCACTATGTGGCCGCGGATGCTATGCTGTCTATGCGCGGCTACTGGGCATTCAGCCTGTCCGACGAGCCGGTCAGCGTCACGATCCAGGTCCAACAGCGATAGGGAAGCGGCCAAGCCCGGGGCCACCCGATGTCACAGCCCAAAGCGCGAATCGATCTGCTCTACGGCACCGTCAGCCGGCGCGTGCGCATCTCGCGCGGGATCGGTCTTGCACTGGGGCTCGGATTGGTCTCTGTCAATGCGGCGACGCTGCACTGCCTGCTCGTGCGCATCGAAGCCGGCTGGTGGGCAACGCCGTCTGCCGCCCGACTGTCCTTCGCGGCCGTCGTAGCCACGGGCGTTGCGGGCTTCGCGTGGTTCCTCCGCCGCAAGGCAGTACGCGGTACCGCCGTTGCGCATCTTACCGAGAGCTACCCCGGGCAGGCCGCCGACATCGAGTCGTACTTCTCCTCGACATTTGTCGGCACTGACGAAGTCGTCGTCCGCACCATCAGCCGTAACCGGCTCGACAAACGACTCCCCGACGCGCCGCCTCCTCCGCTCGACAGGCGGTTCTCCCTCGGCCGTTGTGCGCTTCTCGCGCTGTTCGTCTCCGCGCTTGTGCTGGCGGTGCCCGCACGCGTCTCGCCGTGGACGGCCTTGCGTCGATACCTGGTAACGGTCGGCCCCGCCGGATCGGCTGTGCCCCTCGCCATCGCCCGTTTCGAACCCCGCCCTGGCTGGCTCCGCCAGGACCGTAGCGTGCCTGTTGAAGTCACGTTCGATCGCCCCGTCGCAGATGTGGTCGCTGCCCGGATCATCACAGGCCCCGGGGCAAGCACGGACGTCTCTCTCGACAAGCTCGCAAGCGGCGTCTACGCCGGCGCTTTCTCGCCCCCGTCCGGGCCGTTCGCCATCAGGATCGCCGCCGAGGGACGAGTCAGCGCCCCGATCGAGTTCAGTGTTTATCCGCTTGTGCCCGTCACGCTGAAGGCCGTTCAGGTCTACGACGGGTCAGGTGAGATGCAGGCTGAGTTGGGACCTGACGATGGGCCGTTCATCATCAAATCACGGCGGCGTGTACGCCTCGTCGCGTGCAGCGCCGACTGTCCTTTGCGCTCGTTTGGCGCGGTAAGCGATCAAGTAGCGGTGCGAACGGTCGCAACGACAGAACCGCGCACGGCCGCCGCCGACTGCGTGGTCGCACAGGACACCGATTTCTTGCTCTACTGGCAGTTCCCGGCCGGCACACTCGAGCGGTCGGACAGCTTCACAGTCCGGACCACGCCGGACACGCCGCCTCGCGTGGCGATCCGCACACACGAAAACAAGGACCGGTTCGACGAACTGCCATCCCCGCTGAACCTGACCGTCGTGGCACACGACGACGATAAGGTCTTGAAACTGACGCTTTTCGTGACCGACTTCCTCGGATTCGAGAAGACCGTTGAGGTCCCGGTCCGCAACGACGGCGTGGCGTACTCGGGCGACGCGGCGCTCACGCCCGAGATGCTCCAGGGGCGGAAGGGCTCCGTTCTCGGTTTCTGCGCTGTCGCGGCCGATAACGCCGTGCCCGCTCAGACAGCCTTTTCGCCGGTCACCTGCATCTACATAACGCCCGAGGCGTCCCGCGACGAGCCGCAGCCGGGCGAGGGACAATTCTGGAACGAACTGGCGCAAGCCATGGCTGACCAGAGAGCCGGCAACGACGAGTTGGCCGAGGAAGTGGCCGCGCTTTTCAACGAGGAAGCTGACCGCCTAGCCCAGGAGGAACAGGAGACGGAGTCGCCCCCAGACCCCGCTGACTTGCGCGACCCGGCGGAACAGGCCCTCGACGAGATGAACCGTCAAGATGCAGCCGACGCCGAAACGGCCGACGCAAACGACGATGATAACAGCGTGACTGGCGACGGCAATGCCGCCGATACCGGTGAAGACCTCGCCCGACAGGACGGGGACAATGTGGCGAGTACGGATGCCGCCGACCCGCGGCAAACAACCGATGCCCAACGCGCCGACGGTGACTCGAGCGAGGCCGGACCGGACGATGTTGCGCAAACGGACGCGGACAGCGCGGATGCGGCGGGCGGGGCCGAACAAGAAGCTGCGACGCAGACGGAGGGGGAGAACGAGCCCGGCGACACCGACGAGACGGCCGCGGGGGATACAGCTCCGACCGACGGCCCCGATGGCGAAGGACGCGATGGAAACGATCCCGCCGAAACGGCGGACGGTGGAGAACAGGTTGGTGAGAGCGGCGACCAGGCTGCCTCGGGCGATGAGGAGTCCGGGGACGGCGACGAACAGCGTGGCGACCGCACAAATCAGACAGGGGACGAGGGCACACAGCCGACCGACGATGATACGGGATCCGCGGACAGCGCCGGCGGTGCCCGGGATGCCGGCGAAGACGGCAACACGGCGGGCGAAAGCAACGATACGGGTGCCGCGGATGACCAGGCCAGCGGCGAGGACGGAGAGAGCGCGGGTGATGCATCGGCCGGAGAGGGCAACGAGCCGACTGACGACGCGGGAGAAGGCGAAGCCCAGCCTGAGGAAGGCGCGCAGCAAAGCGACGATCGGCCTGCCGCGGAGTCCGCGGGCGAAGGCGCAGCCGCGCAGTCCGGGCAGAGCGGGCAGTCCGACGACGCCGCAGGCGACGGCGACCAGGCCAACGGGCAGCAATCGGAGGACGGCGGACAGCCAACGGAGCCCGCTGACGGCCAGAGCGGCGCTCCCGGCGAGCAGGCAGGCGAGGGTGAGGGCGAAAGCGGCGAAGGACAGACGAGTGAAGGCGAAGGCGAAAGCGGCGAAGGACAAAGCGAGAGTGCGGAGTCCGCGGGTGAAGGTCAGGGACAGACCGGTGAAGGCGAGGGCGAAAGCGGCGAGGGACAAGGCGAGAGTGCGGAATCCGCGGGTGAAGGTCAGGGACAGACGGAAGAAGGCGCGGGCGAAAGCGGCGAGGGACAAGGCGAGAGCGCGGAGTCCGCAGGCGAGGGTCAGGGACAGACCGGTGAAGGCGGGGGAGAGAACGGCGAGGGACAAGGCGAGAGTGCGGAGTCCGCAGGCGAGGGTCAGGGACAGACGGGAGAAGGCGAGGGCGAAAGCGGCGAGGGACAAGGCGAGAGTGCGGAGTCCGCAGGCGAGGGTCAGGGACAGACGGGAGAAGGCGCGGGACAGAACGGCGAGGGACAAGGCGAGAGTGCGGAGTCCGCAGGCGAGGGTCAGGGACAGACCGGTGAAGGCGGGGGAGAGAACGGCGAGGGACAAGGCGAACCGTCTTCCGGAGGACAGAGCGGCGAAGGCGGTCAGCCCGGAGCCGGCGAGACGTCGGGCGGAGACCCGGCGCAATCTCAGAGCGGCGCGGATCAATCATCGGGTCAGGCATCCTCCGGACAGTCTGGTTCCCAAGACGGCCAGCCTGGTTCCCAAGGCGGCGAGTCCGGTTCGGAAGGTGGGGAGAGTACCGGGGAAGCCGGCGAAGGGCAGTCCAACGGTGGCGCAGCCGCGGGTGGCGCTCCGAGCCAGGGCGGTGGGGGACAGAGCTCTTCAGGGACGCCCGGCGGGTTCCAGGATCCGGGGCCGTTCGAGCCGACGGCGGAAACGGAGACTGGCGAAGACGCTGGTGTGACAGACGCGCGGACGGGGAACGAACGTTCCGGCGCCAGCACGCGGCAGCCGGGCGAAGGCGAAGGCATCGAAGACTTTGGCGGCGAAGCGGAGTACGGCCAAGGCGCAACAACGAACAACACCCGCCCCGTGTGGAGTGAAGAAACTGTCGAAGTGGGCGAGATCGACGTGCCTCCTCAGCCCGATGGCCCGGAGGACATCCCGCTGGAGCCTACGCCGCTGCCACCTGTCGACCGTGCACCCCCGCGCGTCGGCGAGAGGCCCGATCGGGACCTGCCAACCGTTACCAGCACGGGCGACGCCCGGACAACATTGCTCCAGGCAACCGAATTCGAGAAGATCCTCAAGCGGCATGAAGCCGCGGCGGGGAAGCTCTCCACGACCGAGAAACGCCAGACTGAAGACTACTATCGCATCCTGCGCGACCTCAAGTAACTCAAGCGAGGAACCCATGCCCCACGAATCCCTGCGCAAACTCGTGCCCGTCCCTCTTACCCATGTCAAATTGAACGACGCCTTCTGGGCTCCCCGGATCCAGACGAACCGGAATGTGACGCTGCCCATCGAATACGAGCAGTGCAGGAAGACGGGACGCATTGACGCCTGGAAGCTGGACTGGAAGCCGGGCGACCCCAATCCGCCACACGTGTTCTGGGATTCCGACGTGGCCAAGTGGATCGAGGCTGCCGCATACAGTCTGGCGGCGTTCCCCGATGCAGAGCTCGAAGCGTCGGTCGACGGCGTGATTGACATGATCGCCGCCGCGCAGCAGGACGACGGTTATCTGAATGTCCATTTCACGGTTGTCGAACCGGAGAAACGCTGGGCCAACTTGCGGGACCAGCACGAACTCTATTGTGCCGGGCACCTGATGGAAGCCGCCGTGGCGTACCACGACGCCACGGGCAAGCGCGCGTTCCTCGACGTGATGTGTCGATATGCCGACTGCATCGACGCTACGTTCGGCAGCGCCGAGGGGAAGAAGAGGGGCTACCCCGGGCACGAAGAGATCGAGCTTGCTCTCGTCAAGCTCTACCGTGCGACCGGGAAACAGCAGTACTTGGACTTGGCAACATTCTTCGTGAACGAACGCGGGCAGGAGCCACACTATTTCGTTGAAGAGGCCACCGCGCGCGGCGAAGACGGGGAAGCACGGCGCGGCTCGTTGGACTACCATCAGGCCCACCTGCCGGTTCGTGAACAGACGACGGCTGAAGGGCATTCCGTGCGCGCCTGCTACCTCTACGCAGGGATGGCAGACGTTGCGGCCGAGACCGGTGACGAGAAGTTGCTCAAAGCCTGTAAGCGCATCTGGCGGAATATTGCGGAACGTCGCATGTACATCCACGGCGGCGTGGGGTCATCCCGCTTCGGCGAACGGTTCACCTTCGACTACGACCTGCCCAACGAGGGAGCTTACGCCGAGACGTGCGCGGCGATCGCTCTTGTCTTCTTCGCCCACCGCATGCTGCAGATCGAGGCGCACGGACGGTACGCCGACGTTATGGAGCGGGCGCTCTACAACGGCACCATCAGCGGGATCTCGCTCGACGGCGCCCATTTCTTCTACGACAACTACCTGGCCTCGCATCCACTGCGCCACCGGTTCTCCAACCAGAAATCGCCCGAACGACAGGAGTGGTTCGGTTGTGCCTGTTGCCCGCCCAACATCGCACGTCTGCTTTCGTCGCTGCCGGAGTACGTGTACTCTCAATCGGCCGACGGCGTCTGGGTGCATCTCTACGCCAACGGACAGGCGGCCGTGAACCTGGGCGACATGACGCTGCAGATCGATCAGAAGACCAAGTACCCCTGGAAAGGGAAGGTGCGCCTGACGCTGACACCGGACCAGCCGGCCACGTTCTCACTCGCCCTGCGCATCCCCGGCTGGTGCCGTTCGTTCAGGATCAAGGTCAACGGCGAGAAGACGGCCGTACGTTCCGAGAAGGGATACGTCCAGCTTCGGCGTCACTGGTCTCCCGGCGACACGGTGCAACTGTCGCTGGACATGCCCGTCGAGAGGATCGAAGCCCACCCGTCCGTGCGGCATGACTGTGGCCGTATCGCGCTGCAGCGCGGCCCCATTGTCTACTGCCTGGAAGAAGCCGATAACGGCGCTGGCCTGAACGATATCGCTCTACCCCGCGATGCCAGACTCAAGACCCATGTCGAGCCCGAGCTGCTCGGAGGCGTAGTGACCATCTCGGCCAAGGCCCGTCGCCGCAGAAGCGAGGGTTGGCAGAACCGCCTCTATAGCGCCGATGCCTCGGAGTTGGTCAAGACCAGGATCAAGGCCATCCCCTACGCCGCCTGGGCCAATCGCGGCCCCGGCGAGATGATCGTCTGGATTCGGCAGGCATGACCCGCGCCCCGGACCCCACAGCGCCACGAGCCGCGGCACAACGATTGGAGGAAATGATGAGGTCTTTCCCTGACTGGTGGAAAGCGAACGCGATCGGGACGATCGCCGGCATGGCCCTGCTCGGGCTCGCCCTTGCGGAATCCGCGCGCGCTGCTCCGGCAGGAGAGGCGGGGAAGATCGTTCAGCTATGGGGGCGTGAGCACGGTCTGTGCAGCGTGGTGGGGGTGACGCCGGGCGGCGGCACGCAATTGGCAGCGGATCTTGCGGCTACGGGCACGATCCTCGTTCACGGTCTGGCACTCGACGAAGACGGCCTGCAACAGGCGCGCGAAGCGGTCAGCCGTCGTGGCCTGGACGGGTTCGTCGCGATCGAGCGGCTCCCGCTCAACCCCATGCCGTACCGGGACAACCTGGTCAACCTCATGGTCGTTCCCGACCTGGCTTCGGCCACGGCAGCCGGCTTCTCCGAGGCGGAGGCACTGCGCGCTGTGGCTCCGTTGGGGGCGTTGTGCGTATTGAGCGGCGGCCAGTGGCGTGTGACCCACAAACCGATCCAGCCGGGCATGGACGAGTGGACGCACAACGTGCACGGCCCAGACGGCAACCGCGCCTCGAATGACACCGCGGTGCGCTTCCCCGTTGGTTACCGGTGGCACAGCGGGCTCCCGTTCAACATCAACAACATGGCCCGGCAGGGAAACCGATACGCCAGCACTCGCGGAATGGCCGTGGTCGGGGGGCGTTGTTTCACGTTTTCCGACTCGGAGGTCGACAATCTGAAGGGCGCCTATTTCCTGGGCCAGGGCTTGGATCAGTACGTGACGGCTCGCGACGCCTTCAGCGGCCTACTCCTCTGGCGTAAACGCATCGGGGGCGTCTACTACGGTGGCCTGTGGTACACCAACCTGGCCCCGTTCGCCGCCGTGGACGACCGAGTGTACACAGCATCCGAAGCAGGGAAGTTGCTCATCCTCGATGCAGCGACGGGCGACGAAGTCAGAGCCGTCGACACGACGTTCCCCCCGGGCGACCTCGTGGTCGACCGCGGCGTCGTGGTCGTCGCGACGTGGAAGGATGGCCTGCGGTTGGGAGAGAGCCGCGTGAACCGATACGAACGCCGGCGCATGCACAGCGCTGTCGCGGCCGGCACAGTCGAGGCATACGACCTGGCGGACGGACAGCGGCTGTGGGAATACCAGGGGCTGGCAACGTCGCTGCGCACTGCCGATGGCACGGTGTTCATCACACAACGCGAAGGGCCGGATCTCCTGGAGGAAAGCCGCCGATTCAAGACAGCGGAAGAGCAAGCCAAAGAGAAGGAACTCCTCGACTCGGGACAGGACCTGCCGCTTCTCCCGACCCGGCCGAACCAGG
>JGI10211J34971_10001575_pt1 | contig 18776 bp, 20 predicted proteins | sample Etolagsediment_FD_34971 | JGI IMG/M metagenome (IMG submission 34971)
TTACACTTTACAATGGTGAAACAAAATTAGCACAAGCTTCATATGTACCAGGAACTTTAGGAAATACTAAAGCACATAACACTACAACATTTACAATTATTCCAACAGGGAAAAAACTAAATCTTGTGGCACATGGTTACTGTACTAAACACGGTATCTGGGAAGGTACACCTGTAGAAGTTACAGTTAACTAACTAAAAATATATTTTATTTTAAAAGGTGGGAGTTTCATACTTCCACCTTTTTTTAGTATAAAATCAAAGAAAAATAGTAAAAAATATTTATATTTTGAAAAATAAGATTGTTATAGTATAATCAAAGAAAAATGAGTAGGTTTATAAAATGCACTTTTTAGGACTCGATTATATCATCTCATCATTAATATGGTTAACTGTTATATTTACTATTGTTTTTGCCTTTAGAAAACAGATTATGAAACTTATTTATCCAGATACATCTTTTGATCTATTTATTAGCAAAATCAAACATTACTTAAAAGACAAATATCCTGCTGTGAAATTTGATCTTTCAATTATCGAAGATAGTAAAAGTGAAAAAAATCCAGATACAAGAAAATATACAATTATTGGGAATATTCTTGACCAATACAAAAATCTTAAACTAGATCCTGCAAAGTTTCCAAAATCAACTCCAACATCACTTAGATGGGATGGCTATGTTTTTAACTGTGAACCAAATAAAGATAAACTTCCTCCTGATTGGGCAAAAAGAAAAAATGCTTTAATCATAAGAGATCATAAAACTTGTTTAAGATGTGGGAAAAAGCTCACCCAATCAACCATATCAATTCATCTTATAAAGCCTCTTAAAGATGGAGGGAAATACTATCTTGAAAACCTTTTATCTGTTTGTAAAGATTGTGAAAAAATATTAAGTAATGATCCAAAAAAACTGACAACTTTAAATATAAAAGATGACCTTGATAAAATAGCTGAGCAATCTTAAAGATACAATTATTATAAAAATACTATAACCACATTTTTATCAAATATTAGATACTATCCCTACATTAATTGTAAAAAAGGAATATTATATGACTATACTAGATGGTAAAAAATTATCAGATAAAATTAGGTCAGAGGTAAAAACAGAAGTTGAAACTCTTCAAAAAAAAGGTATCACTCCTGGACTTGCAGTTGTTCTTGTAGGAAGTGATCCTGCTAGTGCTGCATATGTAAATATGAAAAGTAAAGCTTGTAAAGAAGCTGGTATATATTCAATAGCTCACGAGATGCCAGAATCAATCTCTCAAGAAAATATATTAGAGATAATTCATATGATGAATAAAAACCCAAACATAGATGGTATTTTAGTCCAACTTCCACTCCCCTCTCATATAGATACAACAGCTATACTTGAAGCAATTGTTCCCCAAAAAGATGTAGATGGTTTCCACCCATATAATGTAGGAAGAGTAGTTGCGGGACTTGATGGTTTTATACCTGCAACTCCTTATGGTGTTATGGAACTTTTAAAAGAATATAATATTGATCCACAAGGGAAAAATGTATGTGTAGTGGGTGCTAGTAACATTGTAGGAAAACCTATGGCAACTTTGCTTTTAAATGCGAATGCTACAGTTGATATTTGTCATATCTATACGCAAGATTTAAAAGCACATACTTTAAATGCAGATATTATTTGTGTTGGTGTTGGTGTTGTAAATTTAATTAAAGAGGATATGGTAAAAGATGGTGCAATTATTATAGATATTGGTATTAATAGACTTGATTCTGGGAAGCTTGTAGGTGATGTAGATTATCAAAATGTATCACCAAAATGTTCTTATATTACACCAGTTCCAGGTGGAGTTGGACCTATGACAATTGCAATGCTTCTTAAAAATACAATCAAATCAGCAAAAATGCGAAAACAGGAAAATAACTAGATGGAAAAATTAAAAAAAATATATCACTGGAGTGGTTCTTGGACTGGTACTGTTGTAATAGTTTTAGGAATTATATTTTTCATTGCACAAGCTTTTGTAATACCAAGTGGAAGTATGAAAAATTCACTTCTTATAGGGGATATGCTTTTTGTAAAAAAATTTACTTACGGAGTTCCAACACCTACAATTCCTTGGTTAGAGCTACAAATTTTACCCGATTTTAATGACAATGGTCATTTAATAGAGGGGGATAAACCACAAAGAGGAGATATCGTTGTATTTAGATATCCACACAATCCAAAAATACATTATGTAAAAAGATGTGTAGCAACTGGTGGTGATATATTATTTTTACAAAATAAAAATTTATACTTGCACCCTAACGAAGGAAATGATTTTGTAAAAGAAAACTACAAAAATCAGAAAATAGTCGATATCAATGGTATGCTGTTTGTAGAAAAACCATACCAAAAAGATCATCCGGGTATTCATAATGACCCAAGTATCACAAAAAATGGTATGCAACCATCTCAACTATTTGATATGATGCCTATAAAAGTTCCAGACGGCGAATTTTTTATGATGGGTGACAATAGAGATCATAGTAACGATAGTAGATTTTGGGGAACAGTACAATACAAATATATTGTAGGAACACCTTGGTTTGTGTACTTTAGTTGGGATGAAAATAAAAACATAAGATGGGATAGAGTTTTTCAAACTCCAAAACAGTTAGAAAAATCAAAATATATTACAAGTGAAATAAAACATAAAGAGGGGTTATATTAATATGAAATATTTTATAGGTGCAGATCACGCTGGTGTAGATTTTAAAGCTTTTGTAAAAGAATTATTTGAAAAAAGAGGACATGAAGTAGTTGACATGGGACCTCAAACAAAAGATAGAGTTGACTATCCAGATTTTGCAGCAAAAGTTTGTGAGCAAGTAATAGCCAATGAAGGTAGCAAAGGGATTTTAATCTGTGGAAGCGGTATAGGAATGTCTATGGCTGCAAATAAATTTGATGGCATAAGAGCCGCTCTTTGTCACAATGAATATAGTGCAAGAATGGCAAGAGAGCACAATGATGCAAATGTACTTTGCCTAGGAGAGAGAGTAAGTGGAGAGGGTATGGTTGAAGCTATCGTTGATGCGTGGAACTCAAACTCTTTTGAAGGTGGCAGACATGAAGGAAGAGTAAATAAGATTAATGCTTTAGCAAAGATGGGAAGCTGTAGAGTCTAATGACTAGACAACCACCACCAGAAGATTGGGTAGTTTATCTTGTAGTTTTAAGTGTTGTTGCTGCAATGATGCTTGGGAAATATCTCATTGGGAGAGGTGATACACCTATTGGTGATGTTATTGAAGAAGAGATTGAAGAAGTTGAACATATTATTGAAAATATAAAGGAACATAGTGATAAATCCTAAAATAGTTGACTATATATTTAGTTCTGCATCAATTCAAAGATGGAATGATTATCCACGAATGGTTGACCTAGTAGAACTAGATAAGCAAGCACATAAATTTATTATCGCTTTTTTTATCGCAAAACTTGAAGATGATATAAATTTTACACACTTAATAGAAGCTGGAATATTTGAGTTTTTACGACGAGTTGTAGTAACAGATATAAGACCTGATGTTTTTAGAAAAGCCTTACAAAAAAAAGGAAATGAGATAAACAATTGGGTTTTGGGAAAACTCGAAGAGAGCTTACAAGATATAGACAATGGTCTTTTTTTACAAAAGTTTAAAGAATATTTAAATGATGAAACTATGTATAAAAAAGAGAGATTTGTACTCAAGGCAGCTTCTTATCTCGCTACAAAATGGGAATTTGGAATAGTTTATCAAACAAGTCAATTTTTAAATGATATTGAAGAGGTAAAAAAAGAAGTTGATGCTGAGATAGAAGATTATTATGAACTCATTGGAGTACGAAAAATTGCTTTAAATCAAAAGTTAGCAAAAATTGTTGACCTAAGTGGACGCTTACGATTTCAAAAAAGATGGGCACAAACTCCAAGAATTCCTGAAACTTCAGTATTAGGGCATATGCTTACTGTTGCTATTTTTGGATATTTTTACTCTATCAAAATAAATGCTTGTGATAAACGACTTCAAAATAACTTTTTTGTAGCTTTGTTTCATGATTTACCAGAAGCTCTTACAAGAGATATTATTAGTCCCGTGAAATACAGTGTTGATGAATTAGCAGATATAATAGCAGAATATGAAGTGAGTCAAATAGAAGATAAAATTATGCCTTACATTCCAGCTAATTTAAAAAAAGAATTTTCTTATATATTAGGTCTTGATAATAACAATCTCAAAGATGAATTTGAAAATAAAATTATGGAAGATGACACTATTAAAACTATTGAAGATATGTCAAAATACAATCTTGATAAATACAACCCAATAGATGGAAAAGCTTTAAAACAATGTGACAAACTTTCTGCTTTTATAGAAGCTAGTTTATCTATATCTCATGGTATAAAATCAAAAGAACTAATCACAGGAAAGAAACAAATAATAGCAGGACTTACAACAGTGCAAGGTGTGGATTTCAAAGCTATTGCAACATCAATAGATGAAGAATTTTGTACAACTGGAAAAACCAAACAACAATGGAGTTATAGATGGAATTTGTAGTAATATTTTTAGCAACTTTAGTAGTTGCTTATATTGTTTTAAGAAAAACAAATCATAAAATCAAACAAACTGCTGTAAAAAAAGAGGAAATAATTGCACAATATGAAATCCAATTAAAATCAATTTTAGAACAATATAAAGATGATAAACAATCACAACTTGAACAAAAAAATATTTTTTTAAAAAAGTGCAATAATGAACTCTCAAGAAATATTTTTTTCACAACAGAGGAATCAGCAACAATTATCAAAAGGTTAGCTGAGATTTGAAAAAAGTTTACTTTGTAACAGCTACAAATACAGATGTAGGTAAAAGTTATGCTTGTGAAGTTTTTTTAAAAAAGTTTGCTCAAGAGGGTAAAAAAGTTGGCTATTTTAAGCCTATTGAAACTGGTGTGGAAACGCTGCCACAGGATGGGATGAAACTCTTTCAAATTGTAAAAAGTCTAAATTCAGACTTTCCTTTGGATATAGACCACATTGTACCTTATCAATTTAAACTACCAGCTGCACCTTTTGTAGCTAAAGGTGATACAAAAGTAGATATACAACTACTAATATACAAAGCAAAAAAGATTTTAGATTATTGTGATGTTTTAATCATTGAAGGTGCGGGGGGATTAATGGTCCCTATAGAGAAAAACTATTTTATGGTTGATTTAATCAAAACATTTCAAAATGAATTAAATGCACAAACAATTCTAATAGCCCCAAGTAATTTAGGAAGTATCAATGATACAATGCTTTCATGCGCAATGCTAGAGAGTCATACAATAAATTATGAGTGGTATATAAACCTTTATAAAGATAAAGAAAGTTTTGAGACGATAACTTTGCCTTTTTATAAAGAGTATTTCGATAAAATAAACTACTTAAAACAACAAAGGGATTAAACTTGAAAATTATATTTACATTGATATTATTTTTATCAACAATTTTTGCACAAACAACATTATGTTATAAAAACAATACACTAGAATCAGAGATAGATAAAAATGTACTTTTAGATGGTGGAGAATGTCTTAGTAGTTATTCAAGAAAAGATATGATAAGAGATGGTTGGAAACTAACAAATTATAAATCTGTTCAAAAAGATGATAAATACAATCATATCTTTATATTTTCTAAACCAGATAATACAGATGTAAGAGTTCTGCCAAAACTTTATTATAAAAAAAGATATACACAAATTCATAGCTTAGATGCAGTCAATAAAACAGCAAAAATAAATATGGCATATTTAACAGTTGGGCAAAGTGGAGTGATAACAAAAAAAGTTGATAATAATTATATTATAGTATCTTATGGAACTGTTATAAATAGTGATAAGAGTGGTTCTGTAATCAAATACAAAAAACATGAACTATTACAACAAGATGCAATACCAACAACAAAATTACAACCAGAAAATGGAGATATATTTGTTTTAAATCATTTATATAATACAAGTTTACTAATAGTACCAAATACAAAAGCAAAAAAATTAATTTTAGAAAACTATAGAAGACAAAACTTTTTAAGTGAAGATTTTTTTGCTTCATATTTAAAACTTCATAATACTCCTATCCCGACAAGAACTGATATACAAAATTTTTGTACAACTCAACAAATAGGTACTATCTATTTTGTTATCAAAAACAACTTGTATATTGTAGATGCATTATCTTTCCAAATTATAGATACTATTGATATACCTGTAAATAGTTCAGTAACACAAATGCCATTTTTAACAAAAATTGAAGATATAGAAGATGGTTTTTTTAGTGGAGATTTTGGTCTTGATACAATTGCAGAGTTAGCATCAAAAATAAATCTTTACGACCCAGATTATGATCCATCAGGAAATAGCAAAAAAAGTGAAGTGGAAGAACTTGATAAAGATGCTAAATTTGATGATTATAATAAACATTATTTAAATATGTTAGGAAAATTATAATGATAGATAAAACACATCTTAATACATTTATAAAAATTGTTGGAGAAGAAAATGTTAAAAGTGATAAAGCTCACTTAATAGCATATTGTTATGATGCAACAAAAACAAGATTTGAACCAGATGCTGTAGTATTCCCTACAAATGAACAAGAGATAAGTGAAATACTTAAGTATTGTAACGAACACCAAATCATTATAGTACCTAGAGGTGCTGGAAGTGGTTTTACAGGTGGTGCTTTACCAGCATCTGGTGGAATTATATTAAGTTTAGAACGACATATGAATCAACTACTTGAGATAGATATGCAAAATATGGTAGCTGTTGTACAACCGGGGCTTATCAATATGCAACTTCAAAAAGCTGTAGAGGAAGTTGGGCTATTTTATCCTCCCGATCCTGCTAGTGAAGAGTATAGTACACTTGGTGGAAATGTAAGTGAAAATGCAGGTGGAATGAGAGCTGCTAAATATGGTATCACAAAAGATTATGTAATGGCACTAAGAGCTGTTTTACCAAATGGAGATATTATTCAAGCTGGGAAAAAAACTATTAAAGATGTTGCAGGATATAATATAGCAGGTATTTTAACAGCATCTGAGGGAACATTAGCAGTTATAACAGAAATCACACTTAAGCTAATTCCAAAACCAAAACACAAACAAACATATATGGGAATTTTTCCAGATGTTACAAGTGCTATGAATGCTGTATTTAAATCACTAGCAAGTGGAGCTAATCCTGTTGCTATGGAATTTTTAGATGCTTTAGTTATACAAGCATTAAGAGAAAAATTGAATGTAGATTTACCAGAACATGCAGGTGCTGTTTTAGTTGGTGATGTAGATGGAAATTTAACTGATGAAGTAAAATTTCAATTAGAAACTTTAGAAGCTTCATTTAAAGAAAATGGTGCCACTGATTTTATAGTTGCTACTGATGATGAACATGCTAAAGAGTTATGGTATGCAAGAAGAAATGCAAGTCCATCTATCACAATTTTTGGAACAAAAAAATTAAATGAAGATATATCTGTTCCTAGAAGTAAACTTCCTGAAGCACTTGAAGAGATTTATAAAATTGGTGATAAATATGGTTTACAAGTTCCTTGTTTTGGTCATGCTGGAGATGGAAATATCCATGTAAATGTTATGGTGAAAGATAAAGATGATGAAAAACAGATGGAAGAGGGACATAAAGCTATTGAAGAGATTTTTCAACTTGTTGTAGATATGGGTGGAACTTTAAGCGGAGAGCATGGAATTGGTACTGCCAAAGCTCCTTATATGAATATAGCTTTTAATGAAGCAGAGATGAATCTTTTTAAAAATATAAAAAAAGCTTTTGATCCAAATAATATTTTAAATCCTTTTAAAATGGGTTTAGAATAAATCAGGCAACTTTTTTGAAAGAATGGTTTTTAAAAATATATCATTTTTTTGATGATGATATCCCTTATCATTCTGCTAGTTTAAGTTTTTTTACAATTTTTTCTATACTACCATTATTGGCTTTACTTATAGTTGTAGTTTCAAGTATGCCATCATTTCAAGATTATCAAGCACTTTTGATGAATTATATTTTAGATTTTATTAATCCTACTCATTCTGAATCATTAAGTTCATCTCTTGACAAGTTTTTACAAAACACTGATAAACTAGGAAGTATTGGTATCTTTTATCTATTATTTGTTTTTACAATGTTTTTTAGAGATTACGAATATATTATCAACAAAATTTATGGGACCCAAACGAGAGCTATTTATAAACTTTTTTTCTTATATCTTAGTTTTTTAATATTTATTCCTATTGTATTTATAGCTTTTATATTTCTTTCAACTTTTATTAACTTTACTTTTTCAGGGCAAATACTCTCTTTTTTACTACTTTGGATCTTATTTATAATATTATTTACTTTATCTGCAAATACAAGCATATCATTAAAAGCTGCTTCCATAGCAAGCTTTATTACACTTATTGCATTAAGTATTACAAAAAGTTTGTTTGGATATTATGTCAATGTTAATACAACTTATACTACTATTTATGGCTCATTTAGTGTAGTATTATTCTTTTTTTTATGGATATATATATCTTGGAATATTTATCTTTATGGAACAAAAATATGTTGTATTATAAATAAAAGGCAAATCACTAATGAAAATTAAATTTATACTCTCTTTACTCACACTATTTACTCTCTCATTATTTGGAGCTGAAGACACTCCACTTGTAAACCTTTCAGTTGCAGCAGTAGAAAATCCTGCTCAATTTGTGAAAACAATAAATATAGCTATTATATTAATGCTTTTTGTACTAGCACCAACTCTACTTCTTATGGTAACAAGCTTTACAAGACTTATCATTGTATTTGGTCTTTTAAGACAAGCTCTAGGACTACAGCAATCTCCACCAAACCAAATCATTATATCTTTGAGTTTGATTTTAACATTTTTCATTATGGAACCTTATGCAAAAAAAGCTTGGGAAAATGGAATTCAACCTTATATGAATGAAACTATTAACTATGAAGTGGCTTTTGATGAATCAGTTGGTCCATTTAAAGAGTTTATGATAAAAAATACAAGAGAAAAAGATTTGGCACTTTTTTATAGAATCAAAAAAGAGGAAAATCCAAAAAATATAGAAGATGTACCATTGACTTTACTTATGCCAGCTTTTGTCGTAAGTGAACTGAGAACTGCTTTTGAAATAGGATTTTTAGTATTTTTACCATTTTTGGTTATAGATATTATTGTTGCTTCTATTTTGATGAGTTTAGGGATGATGATGTTACCTCCTGTTATGATATCCTTACCTATTAAACTTATCTTTTTTATTATCATTGATGGTTGGCATTTAATAATTGGGAATTTAGCGCAATCCTTTAAATAAGACTTTTTCAAGACTTTTAAAGGCTTTTCTAAAGAAATCTCTAATATTTATTCAATAAAGTAAATATTATATTATTATATTTACTTATATATTTTTTTTGTGTATAATAATTTTATCTTATATATTTAGATAAAGGAATTATAATGAGCATAGATGTAAGTACTTTCAGTGAAAAAATATCGCTTGCTTTAAATAGTAAAGATATCAACATATTACAAAAACTAAAAAATGATATCTCAGCAGTCATTAGGAAATCAGTTGCTACAAACATGCACGCAACTAAAGAGATACTATATGACCTTGCATATGACCCTGTTTTAAATGTATCCTATACAGCTTTTTTACATCCAAATTGTAATGTATCTAGAAACTTTGCTCAACACAACCATCCTTGTGTAAAATGTAAAAGCGATTTTATAGAGAGTGAAAATTGTGTAAATTGTATTAAATTAATAACTTATCAAACCAAACTAGTTTCATAAGTTATATTTACAGATTATCAGGTTTTAATTGAATCCTAATATATCGAGGAAACTCTTCTATGATATCTTCATCAATGATTAAGGGAAATATTTTTACTATATTTTCCTTATTGGCTTCATATGTTGATTCATCCCCATCTATAAAAGTTAGTTGTTCATATTCTCCACTTTTTAAAAGTGTAATTCGAATATTTAAAAAATTGCTTTGAGTACTATTTATATCTGCTGAATACACAATATTTTGAGATATTCTTTTTTGAATATTATTTAAAAACAGTTTTAATTTTTTAAGATTTACAGTTTTTTCTTTTTTCTTTTCTATCTCAATATTAGGAGTTTCTTTGATTTCAAGGATAGGAGTTTTATCTATCTTCTTTACTTCTTGAATATTTTCAATCAATACTTCAGATTTTTTTTCTTCTATAGGAGCCTCTATAGTTTCTACTTCTTCATTTGAGTTTACTATTTGTTGTGTATTTTGTATCTTTGTTTCTGTTTCTTGAAAAAAATAATTTGAGGAGATATAGTATATCAATGATATAACTAAAAGAATAATGACTGTAATAAATGTATCCTCTAAAAAGCTTTTAGTTTTTCCATTCATAAAAATTACCTACTTTAATGTAAGTTCTTCAAACTCTAGTTTTGCATCATCTAAAAGCTTTTGCGCTACCTCCAGCTCTTTGAGTCCAGCTTTATAAACCTCAACACTCTTACTCAATGTTATCTCTGGGTCAATTAGTTTTTCTAATAACCCTTGGGCTTCCTTAATTTTTTGTTCAAACGATATTACCTCTTCATTTTTACTCATACTTTCCCTCCAACATTTTTATAATTTTATTTTCAAACTTATCCACTTCCACTAAAAAAGCATCATGTCCATAATTACTCTCTATCATATCATAAGTACACTTATCACCGTTACCTATTTTATCCATTATAATTTTAATCTCTTCCATCTCAGCAGGAAAAAATAGCATATCACCGCTAAAAGAGATCAAATGCAGCTTACATTGAATTCTTTTTAAAACATCTTCAAGTTTATCACTACCTCGTGCTGCATCAAAAATATTAATTGTTTTAATAATATAAAGATAACTTAAAGGGTCAAAATTATGTGGAAAATTGTATCCATTGTACTCCAAGTAGCTCTCAACTTCAAATCGTCCAAAAAGTTCATATAGTCCATCTTGTGCAACATATTTTCTCCCAAACTTTTCATTCATTGAACCCGTTGCTAAATAGGAAATATGTCCTGCCATCCTTCCTACTGCTAAACCTTTTAATCCATTCTCTTTAATATCTTTTGGCTCATAATATCCATCTTTAAAATCTGGGTCATTCCTTATTGCTTCCATTGTCACTTTGTTAAAAGCTATTGCCCAAGGTCTAGTATAAGCTGTCGTTGCTAAAGGAATAATAGTATCTGCAAAATCAGGGTACTCTATGGCATAACATAATGCCTGCATACCTCCCATACTTCCACCAATTATTGCCTTTACATGAGTGATACCTAGCTTATCCCAAAGTGATTTTTGCGCTTTTACAATATCACTAATAGTTAAAATTGGAAATTTAAATCGATAGGCTTGTCCATTTTTATCCAAACTCATAGGTCCAGTACTTCCAAAACAAGAACCTATATTGTTCGTAGCTATTACAAAATATTTTGTGGTATCTATTGCTTTTCCATCACCTATTAAGGCATCCCAATATCCAGGTTTTCTATCACCTTCATAAAATCCTGCTGCATGATGAGAACCTGTTAATGCATGAGTAATAATAATAATATTTGATTTATCTTCATTTAACTCACCATAAGTCTCATACATAATCTCATAAGACTCCAGCAATCTCCCACTTTCAAGATAAAGTGGTTTGTTAAATGAAGCTTTCTTCGTTTCTAATTTCAAATACTACCCTAACGCTTTTGTTAAATCTTCAATTAAATCTTCTGGGTTTTCAAGACCTATACTTAACCGAATCAAACCTTCACCAATATTTGCTTGTGCTAACTCTTCACTACTTAATTGTTGGTGTGTAGTAGATGCTGGATGTGTAATAATTGATTTACTATCTCCAATATTTACAACACAACTAAATATCTCAACACTGTCTACTATTGTTTTCGCAACTTCTAAAGTTTCTACTTCAAAACTTAATAATCCACTATTTCCACCAACTAGATATTTTGATGCTCTTTCATAGTTAGTATCTGACTTTAACCCTGGATAATTTACTTTTTTCACTTTTGGATGTGCTTCTAAAAACTGTGCCACTGNTAATGCACTAGAACTGTGTTGTTTCATTCGAAGACTTAATGTTTCTAAACCTTGTATCATCAACCATGAATTAAATGGACTAGGTGCTGCACCTAAATCTCTTAATACTGATAACAATATTCTCATAATAAAAGGAGGAAAAGGTAAATCACTATATACTAAGCCATGATATGACTCATCAGGTTCGTTAAAATGTCTATATCTATCATTTCCTTTGATTTTTTCATTACTTGTAGCACTATCGACAATAATACCACCAAGTGCCAAACCTTGACCTGTAGTGTATTTACTTGTACTATGTACAACTATATCACACCCTAGTTTTATAGGATTACATAACATTGGAGTTGCTACAGTATTATCAACTACTGTTATAATATTATGTTTATTTGCAATAGCAACAATTGTTTCAAAATCAGCTACTTGCAGATTTGGGTTTGATAATGATTCAAATAAAATCATTTTGGTATCTTCATCAATAAGTTCTTCAATATTTGTAGCATTTGCTACATCAAATTTTCTTGTTTGAATTCCAAACCTTTTGATAGTATGGTCAGTTAATGTAGAAGTTCCACCATATACAGNATTTGCAACAAGTATATTATCCCCTACTTCACAAAGATTTACGATACATGAAAAAATTGCACTCATACCACTTGCAGTTGCTATTGCAGCAACTCCACCCTCAACTTGAGCAAACCTTTTTTCAAATACAGCTGAAGTAGGATTCATTAATCTAGTATAAATATTTCCTAACTCTTTTAATGCAAACAAATTTGCAGCATGCTCACTATCTCTAAACTCATAAGCTGTGCTCATATATATAGGGACTGCCATAGTTCCCTGAGTGTCTTTTTCATACCCTGCATGCAGTGCAATAGTTTCTTGATGCATCTTTTCTCTCTTTGATAAAATTTTTATCTATTTTATCAAAATTATAATTTATACTAAATAAAAATCATAGAATTATTCTTAGGCTACATAAACCCCATCTAACTCTTTAAGCATCCCCTCAACATTGTTATTTATATAATAACCACTATCTAGTTCAATATCACCCAGTTTTGATTTAATTGTAATTGACAATTCTCTTTTACCTTGATTTTTAGATATTATCTCAAAAATATCATATAATATTTTGTCATCATTTGAAAATGGGATAGAGATATGAAGTGGAGGTAATACTTTTTCAACTTTTTTCCCTTTTTTAAGTTTTTCTGTTTTTGCTTCTTTAAGAGATTCTATTTTCAGTAAATTAAATTTTACACCAAAGTCATCTATTTTAGCTCGTACTTTAAATGCAATAGGTTTACTTAAATCAAAATCTTCATTGAGCTCTTTAATTCTATCTTCAAAAAGCATCAACTCAATATTTCCATGTAAATCCATAATTGTAGCTATTCCAAATTTATTTCCTTTTTTAGAAATCTTTTCTACAATCCCTTCTATTTTTCCTATTAAGAGTGCTTCACTACCATCATTTAAATTATCAATTTCACTACTAAGTGTATAGTTTATCTCATCAAGAGTTTCTCTATACTTATCAAGTGGATGTCCAGATACATAAAAACCTAAACTTGCTTTCTCAAACTCCAATATCTCTTTATCATCATATTCAGGTCTATTATCTAAACTAACCTCAATAGTAGTCATATCTTCATCATCACCAAATAAACTACCAACAGCTTGTTTTTTTGCTTGTGCAGCTTTCCCAGCAGCTTCTACTATCTCTTCAATTTGCTCTAATAAAGCTCGTCTTGAATATTCAAAACAGTCAAATGCTCCTGATTTTATAAGTGTTTCTATAACTCTTTTATTTACTTTTGAACTATCAATTCGACTTACAAAATCACTCAAATCTTTAAACTCACCATCTTTTCTAGCTTCAAGGATAGATTTTATAGCTACATCACCAGCACCTTTTAAAGCACCCATACCAAACATAACTACTTTTTGTCCATCTATAGTATTTGAACTAAACACTAAATCTGATTTATTAATATGAGGAGGCACTAGTTCAAAGCCAAGTCTTTTTACCTCGTCCACATATTTTACAACTTTATCTGTATTGTCTTTTTCACTTGTTAAAAGTGACGCCATAAAATCTGTAGGATAATATTTCTTTAAATAACTAGTATAAAATGTTACCATAGCATACGCAGCACTATGAGATTTATTAAACCCATACCCAGCAAACTTTACAATCAAATCAAACAGCTCTTCACAATGTTGTCGGTTGTATCCTTTTTTGACACCACCATCTGCAAATTCACCTTTTAATCTATCCATCTCCTCTTTAATCTTTTTTCCCATAGCACGACGAACTAAATCCGCACCACCTAAAGAAAATCCACCAATAACCTGAACAATCTGCATAACCTGCTCTTGATAAACAATAACCCCATAAGTTGGTTCAAGTATTGGTCGTAAAGGTTCATTAAACTCATCATAAAAGTAGTTTATCTCAGCGCGACCATGTTTTCTATCAATAAAATCATCAAGCATCCCAGACTCCATAGGACCTGGTCTATAAAGTGCAAGTACGGCGATAATATCTTCAAAGTTAGACGGTTTTAATCTTTTATTCAAATCTTGCATACCTGAAGATTCTATTTGAAACAATCCTATTGTATGTCCAGTTTGAATTAAATCATACACTTCTTTGTCATTTACATCTTCCTCAACAAAGTTGATTCGTCTTCCATCTCTTTTTTCAATCAGTTGTAAAGCACCTTCAATAACTGTTAAAGTTTTCAATCCTAAGAAGTCAAATTTAATTAAATCTACATCTTCTACATATTTTCCATTATATTGTGTTGCTAGTGTATCAAGTCCAGATGGTTTAAAAAGTGGTGTTTTTTTCCATAAAGCTTCATTTGAGATAACAACACCAGCCGCATGAGTTCCTGCATTTCTATTCAAACCTTCTAAAGCTAGTGCATATTCCCACACTCGTGCTGCTTTTGGATCAGAGTCACAAAGTTCTTTTATCTTAGGTTCTTTGTCCCAACTATCTTTTAAGTTTATTCCCAGCTCATCTGGTATAAGTTTTGCCATGGCATCAGCTTGGGCATAAGGCATATCAAGCACCCTAGCAACATCACGAATAACCCCTTTTGCCAAGAGTTTCCCAAAAGTGATAATCTGTGCAACATTTGCCCGACCATATTTTTCAACAACATAGTCAATAACCTCTTGTCTTCTTGCTTGACAAAAATCCATATCAATATCGGGCATCGATACCCTCTCTGGATTTAAGAATCTCTCAAAAAGAAGTCCATAAGGGATAGGATCAATATCGGTAATCTTTAAAGAAAATGCTACTAAACTTCCAGCAGCTGAACCTCTTCCTGGACCCACTGGAACTCCAATAGATTTACCATACGCAACAAAATCCCAAACAATAAGCATATAACCCGGAAACTTCATATTATTAATAATATCTATCTCTACTTGTAATCTATCTTTATACTCTTGATGTCGTGATGGTTCAACTATTTTTAACCTCTCTTCCAAACCTCTCCAACATTCATCTACAAATAATACTTTGTCATTTTCCAAACTGTATTCTAAATCTGGCTCTGGAAGTGTAAGTCCATTGAGTTGTGCTTTTTCTCTTGTAAATTTAAAATTTGGAGGAGTTGGATCTCCTAATTTTATCTCTAAATTACATTTATCAGATATCTCTTGTGTATTTGTTATAGCTTCAGGAATATCTGCATAAAGTCTTGCTATCTCTTGTGGTGATTTTACATAAAACTCATGAACACTATGTCTCATACGATTTGGATCATCATAGAGTTTATTCATAGCAATACACATAAATGCTTCATGAGCTTCTGCATCTTTAGGATTTGTATAGTGTGTATCATTGGTTGCTACTATTTTTATCCCTGTTTCAAGACTTATTTGTATAATTTGTTTATCAATATAATGCTGATCAACAATTCCATGTCTCATAATTTCAAGATAAAAGTCATCCCCAAACATCTCTTTATATTCTAATGCAATTCGTTTGGCTTCATCATATCCTTTTGCACCATTTTTCACATTTCTTTCATTGTTTAAATTTAAGTGCCAGTTTATTTCACCTTGTAAACAAGCTGCTGTACAAACTAAACCTTCGCAATTTTCTCTTAAAAGTTTTTTATTTATTCTAGGATAATAATAAAATCCATGCATATATGCTTGACTTGATAAAAACATAAGGTTTTTATATCCAACATCATTCTTTGCATATAAACACAAATGAAATCTTTGTTTTGTAGATTTATCCCCTATATCTTCTTGATTATGAAGATATGCTTCCATCCCAATGATTGGTTTGATACCCTCTTTTCTCATTGTATTATAAAAATCAATAGTACCAAACATATTACCATGATCAGTCATGGCAACACTAGTCATACCTAGTTCTTTAACTTTAGCAGCTAGAACTTTGATTTTATTCGCTCCATCTAGCATTGAATATTCTGTATGAAGGTGTAAATGTGTAAATTGTGGGGTTTCGTTGTTTGACATAATCCTACTTTTTATAAAAAATTAATATGTGATTATATCCTAATAGGTTTAAAATAAAAAAAGGCTAGCAATTAATTGCTAGCCTTTAGAAATAAAATATATTTCAGTCACTATACAAATGAAATGTAAGCCATTTGTGTAGCATCACCTCTTCTGATTCTAGTTTTAACGATTGATGTATATCCACCGTTTCTATCAGCATATTTAGGTGCTAATTCTGTTACAAGTTTATTTGTAGCAGTTTTGCTTTGTAATGAAGCAAAAACTAATCTATGTGAATTTAAATCACCAGATGCAGCTTTTGTTATTAATTTTTCCATATATCTTTTTAACTCTTTAGCTTTTGGTAAAGTAGTTTCAATTCTTTCTCTTTCAATCATACAAATCGCAAGATTTGCTANTAATGCTTTTCTATGAGAAGATGTTCTACTAAGCTTTCTATATCCATGCTTATGTCTCATTATNCGACCCTTTCTTTTATTAAGCTTTNATTTGCTCTAATTTTTTTCTTAAAGCTGATGCTGTATCTTCAGGAAGGCTACTATCTATTGGATAACCTATCTCAGCAAACTTATCAGAAATCTCTTCTAAAGATTTTTTTCCTAAGTTTTTAATACTTTTTACTTCAACTTCACTCATAAGTGCTAAATCACCTACATATTTAATACCAGCTCTGTCTAGTGAATTAAAACTTCTAGCACTTAGGTTTAAGTCATCAATTTTTACAATTAAATCTTTTAAATCTATTGAGCTTTCAGTAGAGTTAGACTCTACAAGTTTAACTTCTGCTAAATCAAATACCTTATTAAATACTGACATTTGAGAATACATAGTTGTAATTGCTTCTTTAAATGCATCAATAGGAGAAATTTGTCCATCTGTTTCAACTGTAAATACAGCTTTTTCATAATTTGGATTATCTTCTACTAGTATTTTTTCTATATCGTAAGTTACTTTTTTTACTGGTGTAAAATAAGCATCTACAGGTATATAATCAGCTGGAACTAAATCTCTTAAATCTTCACTTGGAACATACCCAATACCTCTTTGTACAATAACAGAAAAGTTTAATGTACAGTCACTATTGATAGTTGCAAGGTGGTGATCTTTATTTATAACCTCAATATCGTCATTTTCTAAATTTGAAGCTTTTATCTCTTGTGCATTACTAAATGAATATTCTATCTCAACTTGCTCTTTATCACCTTTAAGTTTAAATCTTAACTCTTTTAAGTTAATAATAAAAATTGCAATATCCTCAAGCATACCTCTAATAGAGTCAAATTCATGTTTTGCACCCTCAATTTTTACAGCAATTGGAGAATATCCAACTGAGCTACTCATTAAAAGTCTTCTCAATGGGTGTGCTAAAGTAATAGCATACCCACTCTCAAAAGGAAAAGCACTAATTTTAGCACTAGTTTCAGTAATTTGTTCTATCTCTACCTCTGTTGGTAAAAATGGAGCATCTACAAATTTTTTCATATATTTTCCTTTAAATTTTTTATTATTTAGAATATAACTCTACTATTAGTCTTTCTTCAACTGGAATAACAACTTCTTCTCTTGTTGGGATTCTTGTAAAAATTCCAAAAACTTTATCTTTATCAACATCAACCCATTCAACCATACCTGTTTGATTAGTTAATTCTAAAGATCTAACGATTTGAGTGTTAGCTTTTGATTTTTCTTTTACTTCAATTTTTTGACCTGGTTTTACAATAAAAGATGGGATATCAACTTTTTTACCATCTACTAAAATATGTCCATGTGTTACAAATTGTCTTGCATTTGCTCTAGTTGCAGCAAATCCCATTCTGTAAACAACATTGTCTAATCTTGTTTCAATTAATGTAATAAGGTTAGCCCCTGTATTACCTTCTCTTCTTGCTGCTTCTTTAAAGTATTTTCTAAATTGTTTTTCAGATACACCATAAATAATTTTTGCTTTTTGCTTCTCTTGAAGTTGCATACCATATTCTGATAATTTTGATCTTCTTTGTCCATGTTGTCCAGGAGCAAAAGGTCTTTTTTCTAAAGCAGATTTACCGTTTAGTCTTCTTTCACCTTTAAGTCCAAGGTCAGCATTAAGTC
>JGI10211J34971_10001577_pt1 | contig 18764 bp, 30 predicted proteins | sample Etolagsediment_FD_34971 | JGI IMG/M metagenome (IMG submission 34971)
CTTAACTTTTTTAACTATGTTTATTATTACATAGTATTTACTTTGTGTCAACTATTTTTAATTTTTAGATTTAATGCTTGGACAAACAATGACAATTTAGTCTCAGATATGTCATTAAAACTTTCAGCGTTAAGTTTTTCTTTTATGTATTCTTTTGGATTTTTTATACCTGCTTTAGTAGCTACAGCAAAATACATCTTTCTTAACTTATCCATATCTACTTTAGATGTATCTTTATTTGCCTCATTTTTGGTTTTTGCGACATTTTCTACTGTGAAGTCATACATTGGTATTCCTGAAGGTGTTTTTGCGTTAGATTTTAATTTTGGCGCTTGTTTTACTATTTTTGCTTGTTCATTTGTATCTGCGTCTTTAGAGTCATCGATTGCGAATAAACCATTAAGTGCATATTTTCTAGCATAAGAGGATGTAGCACCTGTAATTTGTGCGTCATCCATTCCTTTTTTGTCTTTAGGTTCACGAGCAAATGCAGATGAACTTGCAGTATTACCATCTTTATCAGATAACACTGCGGTTGCTTTTACATAATACCTATCCCCTATTAATACTATCTCATCATTAACTATAAGTGATATCTCATCTTTACCGTCTAAATATGGTTTTACAGCTTCTAAGATATCTTCGCATGATCTGTAGTTATAGTTTCCGAAATTATTACGTTGATTTTTAGGAGCTTTAAGTTCCTTTTGTATTTTTGCTAGTGCTTTCATTATTTTGACTTTCCTAATCCATACTGGGCAAGTTTATGTTTTGCTCTGTTAGGATCAATTGCATTTAATTTAGTTAATTTATAAACTCCTGGTAGAGTGAGTCTATAAGATGCTGTGCCATTTGATCTATGTGTTACTTCACCATAGCATTCGTATACATGGTCTACTTCATACTGTGAGTTATAGTAAGTACCGCATTTGTTGCAAAATTTATTCATTAGGAAACCTTTCTATTAATTTTATAAATGGATTTGTAGTTAGCAAGATACCACTCGGTCATATTAGCTATGATCTTTTTCTCGTCTAACTCATATTTGCATTGAGCCATGTGAGATCTAATATCTTTAACTTTTTTAAACTTGAAGTTTTGGGCAACACTATACTTCATAAAACCTCCATAAATTTTTAACTACATTAAATATACATCGTATATACGAAGTGTCAATAATGATAAAATATGACAATTAACAAGTATTGTATAATTACTGCAATTTATAAAATTACCAGGAGAAATATGTTAGTAGATTTATATATAACTGTATATCCATATTTACAATGGATGTGTGTTGGATTAATTGGTTATGGAGTAGCAAGTTTAGTTTTAGAAAATAACACTAAAACTTGTGAACATGTAACTTACACAAGACAACAATTTAAAAATTCCGATAAAAAGACATATAATAGATATACATGTGATAATTGTGGATATGTTTGGGAGAAAAAAGTCGGAAGACCAACCAAGAAAAAATTATAGAGTAAGATATCCAGCGAAAGCAGGTTATAGACATGACACAAAAATTAATTTTAAATCAAAAATGGAAGCCAATATATTCCGTTGGCTCAAAACTAAAGAATTCGATCAAGTCGAATACGAACCAGAGATATTTTATTTTAGACCGAACAAGTTTGGAATTAAAGCATACGTTCCTGACTTCAAAGTTTATTATGGTAAGAGATTTCATTTTTACGAAGTTAAAGGGTATTTTGAAAAATCGGATTACCAAAAAGCTTGGCTTGTTCGAAGAGATTACAGTTGGATAAAAATATATTTTATAACTGCAAGAGAATATAAATTAATTCAAAAATTTTACTCAAAAAAAATACCACACTGGGAGTGATATAATAATTTTGGGGATAGGATTGGTTTAATAAATTCTATAGCATAGTAACTTCTGAACCTATCCCTTCTATAATGCTTTGAGTACAAAATGTTTCCAGACTCCCCTACTCTACCCCACCCCTCTTCTCCGGTACAAAACATGGCTATATAAGCAAAAAGAGAGACACACTAGCAGGGTAGGGGAGAGGTTGATAAGTAATAACATATAGTATCTAATATATAAAATCCCTAACCTAAGTTAGGGATTTTTAGTGTGAGCTGGTTGTTCGCAAACTACACTTGAAATTCATTTGCACACCATACCTCTGTAACTGTGTCCGGCAAAGTTACATTATCAATTCCGCTCAAGTAACATTATTGCATTTAAGGAGGAGTCAGTCGTTAGATAACCTCCCACTCACAATTTCATTTTATAAAATCTTGGATATAAGTCTAGACACGTTTGTCATATTAAAATCTCCCTCAGAGGTGTCAGAGGGAGATGTGAATAAAAAAAGTTTCATAGTCCTGCCCATTGGAATATGATGTTTAAATTATAATTAGTTACTAAAAAATTTACAATACATATTTGTCATAAAAAAACATAATTTAACCCACTTGACGATAACATACAAGTGGGTTAAAAATATAGTTATGAGAAACTATACTGCCATTATAGCAGAGGATGATTTTGAAGTGTTAAAAACACTCCCATCATTCTCTACTAAATTATATATATTTTTGATTTCAAATTTTTCTACAAATGATGAAAATTACATACCTATTACACTTACAAACTCTCAAATAGGAAATGTTTTTAATAAAAGACCTGAAACTATATCTAGATATTTATCATTACTTAATAAAAATAATTTAATAGACATTTCATATATTCCTACAAAAAACGGAATAAAAAGATTTATAGATAGGAGAAATATATGAATAAAGGTTTTATTATTTTACATCGTAAGATGCTAGATTGGGAATGGTACGATGATAAAAATACTAAAATATTATTTATACATTTACTATTAACTGTAAATTGGAAGAACAACAAATGGAGAGGCAAAACAATTAAAAGAGGCGAAATCATTACATCAAGGGAAAAGTTAGCAAAAGAAACACTTTTAAGTATTCAACAAATAAGAAGCGCACTAAATAAGCTAAAATCAACCAACGAAATAACCATCAAAACAACTACACAATATACTCATATAACAATAAATAACTACAGTGAGTATCAAGAAAATAACCAGCAAACTAACCAACAAATAACCAACAAACAACCAACAAATAACCAACAAATAACCACAACTAAACAAAGTAACAAAGAAACAAAGAAACAATATAATATAAATATAGGACAGTCCGAGGACAGTCCGCGAATTGAAATTAGTAAACCTTTAAATGAAATTAATTATTTTATTGGACTCTTTGAAAAAGTAAATCCTAGTTACAAAAGACTATATGCAAATAAAACTCAAAGATCAGCATTAGAGAGAATGATTAAAGAACATGGTGAGGAAAGACTCCAGGAGATTATAGAAAAACTTCCGGACATTGTAACAAAACCTTACGCACCTAAAATAACTACACCAGTGCAGCTGGAAAGAGATTTTGGAAAACTTATAATCTACATAAAGCAAAATCAAACAAGTAATAATTTAAAAAGAGGAGGAGTATATGTTATCGAAGAATAAAGTTATCATTGAATACTGGGAGGTAGATTGCGGTGATCTTGGTGTTCACAGAATGACTACTGCACAGTTAAACGAAATTATGCAGGCAGAAAATCGCAACACAAGATTTATTAAATTTAACGACCTTGTAATTAATATTGCATTTATTAGAGGCGCTAAAAAGATTGTTAAAAGATTTTCAGAGCAAGATCTTGTTTATAAGACAATAGATAAAAGAGATGTAAAATTTATAACTTATGATGAGAGACCAAAAAAAATAAGCAGAAGATTCTATTTAAACGAGAACAATGAAAAAATAATTATTGAAAATAATTAAAGGTTAAGTATAATCTTTGTATGCCCGAATTTGTAAATACAAAACGATTTAGACAAAAACTTGCAACCGTAGTTTCTGAAACTATAAATAAGCAAAATGAAACATTAATATACAATGAAAAACACCCTAATCAATCTTTTTTTATTGTAGGCATAGATGATTATCTTAAAACCCTAAAAATATCACATCAAAGCGACAGAGCTAAAATCTATGAGTCTGAACTTAATAAACTAGAAGAAGAAAGAAGTGAACGATATAGAAAATTAGTAAACAGGAGATATGAGAAAAAACTTTAACAAAGACAAAGATGTATACCTAACAGTAGGAGAAACACTAGTTTGTTTTAGAAAAGATTGCGCTCATTATGAACCAACAGCATCAAGATCTATTGCTTGGTTATACGAAATGTTTTTAACCAGTGTTGTAGCCATAAAAAAATCTAGAAAATTTTTTGAAAGTGATGAGGAATATAATAAATTTACTAAATTATTGAAGGAGAAGATTGATGATAATTTATAAACTTATAATCTTAACTGTAATACTTACTGGAACTTTTATTCTGTTTAGAGTTTCTAATCAAAATGCATACAATGCAGGATACAATGCTCATAAATTGCAAATGAGTGATTCACCAGCAGTCGGTAATTATGCAGATATTAGATACATCGCAGGAACTTACAAAAGACTTTATCAAGAATGTGCCGGAGAAAATGCTAATATTAGTCCTGATTTAGAAAAAATGATATTAAATTTAAAATTAGGAGAAATATGATTACATTAAATCAAAGACACATAATTACAATTATCGACCTTCTAAAAAAAGAAGAAGATAAACTAAAAAATAAAATTACAATCAGAAAACCAGGAACTATCACTATTGATAACTGGCAAGAAGATGAAGAAGAAACATCACTAAACCCTGAAGCAGATCACTACAAACAAATAAGAGAACTTCTAGAAGCTGAGATGAGCAAAGCAACATTTACTTTTGGACTAAACGAAAGGATACAAAGTCTAAATGATTAAAGTATTTTTAGAAGACAACAAAGTTTTAGCAAATATATCTGATTTAAAAAATTGGGAAAACAATCCAAGATACATCAAAGAAGAAGATTTTGAACAACTTGTATTAGATTTAGAAAACGAAGAAATAAAACCAATGCTAGTTTTAGAAGATGGAACAGTATTAGGCGGTAACATGAGACTAAGAGCATACAAAAAAGCAGGAAGAGAAAAAGCATGGGTAACAATTATTTCATTAAGAGATGATGGAGAACTTACAACAGCTTATGTTAATGGTGTTGCAGATAAAAAGAAATTTCAGAGTAGGGAAGACGCAATGCTTCATTACTCAACAGTTGATAACAGTAGTTACGGAGCAAACGACCCTGACAAATTAGCAGAATTATTTTACAAATCAGCACTTCCTATTGAAAACTATTTGGTAACAATGGGAGAACCACAACCTATTTCAGATCTTGTTAGTGATGTTTCTGAAGATATATCAGAACCTAAAGAGAAGAAAATAAAAAAATTATCATGCCCTAGTTGTGGTCATGAGTGGGAGGAATAAATGCAACCTAAGATAGCATTAATTACCGGAATAAATGGTTTTATAGGTAAAAACCTTGTTAACCATTTAAAAAATAAAAATATAATGTCAGTAGGAGTTCCAAGAGAACTACTAAACAATCCTGTCGAACTTAATAAATTTATAACTGATGTAAATCCAAACTATATATATCACTTAGCAGCATACGGTAATCATCATGATCAAAAAGAATTTGACCAAACAATAATAACTAATCTTATTGGTACTTATGCACTTCTTAGAGCAAGTCTAGAAATAAATTATGAAGCATTCATTAACATATCAACAAGTAGCGTATATGGTAAAAAGACATCCGTTATGAGAGAAACAGATACATTAGAAGCTGATAATTTTTATTCATGCACAAAGATAGGTGCAGAATATTTAGCTAGAGCGTTTGCATTAGAACATAATAAAAATATAGTCTCTGTACGCCCATTTTCAGTCTATGGCGAGTTTGAAAAAGAAAACCGACTGATACCCACTGTAATTAGAAAACTCGTTAAAAACGAACATGTGGACTTAATAGAACCACCTATGCATGATTGGATATACATAAAAGACTTTTTACTAGGAATAGATGTACTTATAGATAACATAGATAAAGTTAGAGGAGATTCAGTAAACATAGGAACAGGTAGGCAAAGAAGTAACAGAGAAGTTTATGACATTATTTCTAGCATCATGAGATATAAAACAAAAGTTAAAGTTACAAAAACTCCAAGAGATTACGAATCACCAAGATGGCAAGCAGACATAACTACAATGAGACTATTTGGATGGAAACCTAAATACAGCTTAGAAACAGGACTTCAAAAAACAATAGAACATTTTCAACAAAAGTATGAATCAAACATTAAAGAAGGAGATCTATCTACAATAATGGAAACAACTCTTGGACAGTTTGGTGTTAAATTTGAGGATATAAATGAAAAACCATTTAGCTAAAAGAAAAATAATCGAAATAAGTTATAAACATAAACTAAGTCATTTAGGATCTGTACTTGGAGCAATAGATACAATTTACGACATCTACATTAGAAAAAATACATACGATAAAGTAATACTATCAGCAGGACATTGTGGTCTTGCATTATATGTAGCATTAGAAGACTTTGAAAACTATAGTGCAGAGAAATTACTAAAAGATGGTGGTATACATCCTGATGCATTATATCAACCAGTAGATTGTTCTGCAGGATCTCTTGGACATGGACTTGGTATTGGAATAGGAATGGCAATTGCAGAACCTGAAAACATGATACATGTAATCACAAGCGATGGAGAGTTAGCAGAAGGATCTATGTGGGAAGCATTAGAAGTTATCAGAAAATTAGGAATAACTAACATAAAGATATATGTACTAGCCAATGGTACTAGTGGATATAATTTTGTTGGACTAAATCACTTAAAAAATAGATTAAAAATATACGATGAAGTTGCTAACTTTGCTAATGATGTAACCGGTATGACATACAAAAAACATGAGTTTATTCATTTTATAGAAACAGATGTATCAAAAGAATTTCCATTTTTAACCGGGATAGATGCACATTACCATGTTATGACAGAATCCGAGTATCAACTTGCATTAGAACTAACAAATTTACAATGAAAAAAATACCTGACAAAAAACTAAAAGAGATTAAAGATAGAAAAGTTGAATTAATGAAACTTGGAATACCAGGAGATTTAATTCCAGTAGTAATTTTTATGGAGCTTTTAAATGAAACAAACAGAACCACACAATAGCATGCGAGGTTATTTTGCTTGGCATTTATACGATGAAATGGAAATAAATCCTAATATATATGTAATAACTGCAGATTTAGGTTACGGAATGTTTGATAACATTGCAGCTAACTTTCAGGATAGATTTATAAACATAGGAGCAAGCGAGCAAACAGCATTAGATATGGCTGTAGGACTTGCTATGAGTGGTAAGATTGTTTTTGTTTACACAATAACTCCATTTTTTATTAGAGCTTTAGAAACTATTAGAACTTACATAGATCACGAAAACATACCTGTAATTATGGTTGGATCAGGTAGAGATAACGATTATGCACACGATGGATATAGCCACGATGCAACAGATATTAATAATTTATTAAATGTTTTTGACAACATAAAACAATACTATCCGGAAGAAAAAGAAGACATAAAAGAATTACTGATTAAAGTAATAGAGAAAAAGCAACCAACATTTATATCATTAAGGAGATAACATGGAAAAGAAAATGACTCCGAAACAAAAATCCTTTATTAAGGAATATATATCTACACTAAATGCTACAGAAGCAGCAATGAGAGCATACGATGCTAAGAACAGAAATGTTGCTAGAGTTATAGGAACTGAAAACTTAGCAAAACTTAGCGAACCTATTGCGAGAGTGCTAGAACAACAAGGCTTAACAAACGAGTACATAGCAAAGAAAATCAAAGATAAAATGGAAGCTAAAAAACCAATTATAGCTAATGGTAAAATGTGGCAAGCAGAAGATCATCAGACACAACTAAAAGCTACAGAACTTGCAGCAAAACTTAAGGGACTACTAAAAGACAGCGTAGAGATTTCAGGAAAGGGTGGGGGAGAGATAGTAATTAAAGTTAAAGAAGATACAAGTTTATTAGATGTAAGAGAAGGTGAGGTTGTAGATGAAAGTGAAAATTAAAATATATACAGAATATCTTGGTTACTTATTATCACACAAATATTTAGTAGCTAAGATGCTTATGCAAAGAAAGTTATGGCTTCTAGCAATAGTTCACGACATATCTAAGTTTAAACCTGATGAATTTAGTAAATATGCCAGGTATTATGCAACTAATAAAAGAATGCCAATTGAAGATGCCTGGCATAGACATTTACACAGAAACAAACATCACTGGCAATATTGGTTATTTATAGACAATGAGGGAAACATGAAAGCATTTGAGATGCCTGAAAAGTATGTAATAGAAATGATTGCAGATTGGTATGCAGTTGCAATTATGGAAGGTGGTTATAACAAGTTAGAACAAAGAGTTGCAGAGTGGTATTTTTCAAGACAAAACAAAATATTATTACATCAAAATACTAAAAAGTTTGTAGAAGATAATATATCAGTATACATAGAAGAATAATGGTTAGACACTTTTACCTACAGGGTAAAAGTATTTGCTCATTAACAATCTAAGGAGAGAAACATGTACTTCATATCTGTTGTGTTCGTTGTGCGAGGTAACAACAAAAACCAAGCACAAATTCGTGGCTTTTACGGTACATCGTTTGAGGATTGCATTCAAAAGATGCACAAATCCAAAGACGATCTGCGCATAGCCGGTACACCGGTAATTCAGCACACAATCATCGATGTCGAGTTCAAGGAGTAGATCATGGAATGGGTTGTTCATTTCACCTGGAAACACAAAGGTTTCTTTTGGTTTCATGAGACCAAAGTCTTTGAAGCCAAGAATCGTATAGGTGCAGTGAGCCAGGTTCTGCGCCACATCATCGTTCGTGAAAATGATGGTTATCACTTCGTTTCATGTCAGCTTGATCAGGATCAGAATCCAACGTATGAAACGTAAAGCAATCAATGTTCTGCGTGCAGAGATTGACACAATCTTTACCAAGTCTGACGGAACTGTAGTTACAACTTACAAAGTGAACGTGCTGATTCGCAGCACATTCTTTGTGGTTGATTTCTACACCGAAAGAAGCACAAGTAAGGTTGTGTCTTTTTACTGCAACAAACCGTTGCTCGAGCTTTATGGAGTTTGCATTGCATACTTCGGTAAAGCACTCACCAGGCAGCAAGGCAGGAACGCAAAACACAATGCATTTACTGCCGATCTGTCCGAGTCAATTGCAAACTATCTTGAGATTAAAGGAGTTAATGATGACTCGTTAACTTAAGGAGGCTATCATGCCATTTGCAAGATATCTCAGAAAATCCTGGGGAGCAAAACGCAAATGGAAATGCGAAAAATGTGGTGTTAAGTGGTCAGATGGTTGGCTACTAGAATTTCATCACATATTACCGACAAGTGCTGGCGGTGCAGACACAGAATCAAATGCAAAACTATTGTGTTTGTACTGCCATGCAAAAGCGCATGTAATACTAGAAACACAGAATGTAGGACATCGTTCAGCAAGTATAGTTCTTGCCAGATTAGCGAGAACGAAAGGAAGATGGAAATGAGCATTGGCTCTGTTGGTATAATATCGGCAGAGCCAGTTTCGTATATGGAAATAATATTAAACATAAAAAATTTTGATAAACAAAAAGAGATATTCCAGGATCCTCACAGATATAAAATAATATCAAAAGGAAGAAGGTTTGGACTTACAAGAGGTATGGCAAATGAGTACATAATGAGAGCATTACAAAGTAAGTTTAAAAAAGGTTTATGGGTAGACACAATTAACGCAAACATTGATAGATACGTTGAAAGATTTATGATTCCGGAACTTAGAAAACTTCCAAAGCAAATACATTGGCAATGGAAGAAACAAGCAAGAACTCTACTTATAAAAGATTCATACATAGACTTTAGATCATCTGATAATCCACAAAACATTGAAGGATTTGGATATGATCTAGCATTTCTAAATGAAGCAGGAATTATATTAAGAGATGAGTATTTATGGCACAACGCAATCCAACCAATGCTTATGGAATATCAAGCAGAAACTATTATTGGAGGTAATCCAAAAGGTAGAGGATTATTCTACGATTTATATCTTAAAGGTTTAAATCCTGATAACACTGATTACAAATCATTTCATGTTACAACTTATGATAATCCATATTTACCTAAAGAAGAGGTAGATAGAATGGTTATGGACATGCCGGAAAGAGTAGCCAAACAAGAGATATTTGGACAATTTCTAGAAGACGAGGGTAGCGTATTTAAAAATGTTAAACAGGTTATGGTAGCAATGCCTGAAAAACCAATGCACACTAAAAGATATATTATGGGTGTTGACCTTGCTAAAGTGCAGGACTACACAGTAGTTGTTATTTACGATGCAGAATCACATCATCAAGTTTATCAAGCAAGATTTAAAGATTTAGACTGGGTAGCACAAAAGAAAAGAATATTTGCAATAAATAGGTATTACAACAGTTGTCCAGTTGTTCTAGATGCTACAGGAGTTGGTGATCCTATTGCAGATGACTTTTTACAAGAAGGCATTGCAGTTATTCCGGTTAAATTAACAAACGAATCTAAGAGAGAAATCATAGAAAAACTAGTATTATGGATAGAGCAGGAAAGACTTGCCATGCTAAATCTAGAAGAAACACTAATAGAATTTACTGCTTTTACATATGATATCTCAAGTAGTGGTAAAATAAGATATAACGCTCCACCAGGACTGCATGATGACATAGTCATAGCACATGCATTAGCTGTTAAAGAGTTGTTTGGTACTAGAAAATTTACGACCAAAGAACCAACTCGTATTCAACAAGCAATACGGTCAAAACTCAGAGGTCAGAAAGATGAAGAATATGACATCATCGCCGTCTAAAATTAATATCTTAGAAGAAATGCAACAAACACATCAAAAAGAAGAAGTTAGTGCATTATTTGAAGACACAAAACCAGTTAAAAAGGAAATAAAAAAAGAGGAAAAAATATACCCAAGTCATTATGAGCTAACAGATGCACTGTTTTGGATTGAAGATATATTAGGCAGAGGACTAATTAATTTTTGTTTAGTAGGAGATATTGCAGATCAAATAAGAAAATATAATGATCCTACCCTTGTTGCAGATAAAATAGAAATAGAAATATTAAGAAAAAGATTTACAAGATCAGGAAGAAACATGATTTCATCTTGGATACCAAATGCTAAAGATGACACACTTAATGAATTAAAAATAGATTACAAAAATGTTCCAATCCATATTAAAATTATAGATAAGGATCCAGGTTACTTACAAAACACAAATACAGTGTTTTACTACGTAACAGAATTTAGAGTACCAAATCCTTACGAGGTTTACTTAAATGCTAGAAATAATAACAATTAGTACATTAGCAATAATACTTATAACTTTACTTGTTTATCATGTAATAATAGTTAAAGAATACAATAAACAAATTAGAGAGTTAATGAAAATAAATAAAGCCAAAAACCTAACAGAATATGCAGTCAACGATAAAGTTAAAGAAGAAGTAGTAAATAACGAACCTCCTGAATTTATACCTAGTGAGAGTATAGATGAAGATATATTTCAAAAAATGATAGAAAGGCAATTAGATGGCTCTAGATAAAAGATTATCACCTAAAGACAGATTAGGAATGCAGATAGATGAAATGCTATCTACTTTAAAAACAAGAAGAAGAAAGTTTGAACAAAGATGGTATGACAATAATTTCTTTGATGATGGTTATCATTTTAGATATGTAAGTAGAACAACCGGTAAAGTATTAGATGTTTATAACTCCAACACTAATGATCCGGTTAGAGCAATTCCAAAAGCATCAAGACAAATAAGAGGTATAGCAAATCTTATTATGGGTACAGATCCAATTCCTGTTGTATATCCCGATATAGCTAAAGGTATGCCACCTGAACTTATAGAAAAAAGAAAACAATGGGCAAAAGCATCAGGTCTTTGGATAGAAAAAGAATGGAAAGACAAAGACATGAAAGGAAAACTAACACAAATGCTAATACTTGCTATGAAGCATGGTGTTAGCTTTTTACAAGTTTACCCTGATTTTGTAGAAGAAAAGATAAACATGAAAGTTTATGATGCATTTGATATATATGTTGATGGATCACAAACAGACATTGAAGACAGTCCATACGTTATAAAAGCAATACCAATGTTAGTTTCAAAGATAAAAGCAAATGAAATGTTTGATGAAGAACAAAAGACAAAGATATCTCCTGACTGGAAATATGCAAACTCAGAGATAAAAGATGCTTACATGCAAACAAGATATGGTAAAGGCAGTAATGATGACAACAATGCAACAGTTATATTAAAAGAAGCATTTCAAAAGGTTTATTTAAATAAAAGTAACTTCCCATTTATAGCGAGCAAGTATCCTGAAGCAGTTAGAGATAAAGATATAGGAGATGTAGTCATGAGACATACATTTGTTGCAGGTAATGTTTGGTTATATGATGAATACTTACCAAATGAAGAATACCCATTTATAGCGCTTACAATGGAACCTGGGCCACTTTATCAAACACCACAGATTGAAAGATTCATTCCAGCTAACAAGTCTTTAGATCTTATTATGAACAGAATAGAGAAATACACTAACACAATGACAACAGGTATTTGGTTAAAGAGAAAAGGTGAAGACTTCAGGCCAACTAACGTACCTGGAGGGCAGGTTATAGAATACACAGCAACACCACCACAACAAGCTCAAATGGCATCACTTCCTGGGCATGTTTTTAATTTTGTTAAGTTACTAGAACAATTTATAGAAGAACAAGGTGCAAGCACATCAGCACTAGCACAACTTCCTCCTGGAGTTAAATCAGGAATTGCTATTGAATCATTAAAAGCAACAGAGTTTGCTAATCTTAAGATTAACACTGACCAGTTTAAACAAATTGTAGAAGTCATAGCTCAAAGAATGCTAGATATTGCAGCAGATCATTTCATTACACCACAAACAATAAGAAGATTAGAAAATAATGAACCAAGATATTTTGAGATTGTAGGACAGATAGGAATGGAAGCAAGACAAAGAATTGGTGAAAACTTACCTGAAGACATAGCTATAATATCAAGAGATGCAAAAGTAGATGTAGAAGTATCAACAGATGCAGCATTTACAATGGAAGGTAAAAGAGAAATAGCACAACAAGTAACAGCATTCTTCTTAGAACTTGCTAAGATTGGATACGTTACACCTGATCAGATAGATGTTGTAATTAAATCTTTGATAGATACATTTAAGTTTGGAAACACACAAGAATTCTTAGAGGCTTTAGACAGACCAATGCCTGAACAACCACAACAACAGGCAACTAACACAGATGATATAAAAGTTGCTATATTAGAAGTATTAAGAGATGTAGGTTTAGTACCAGGTAGTCAACAAGTTCAAGGTGGCGGTATGCCACAAGGAGGTATGTAATGCCAATGAAACAAGGATACTCAAATAAAACAGTATCAAAAAACATATCTATGCTTAGAAAAGAGGGTAAACCTCAAAAACAAGCTATAGCAATTGCTTTAGAGATGAGAAGAAAAGCAAAGAAAGGTAAATAATGTCTAAAAATTTAATGTATAAAGAATACGCATTTATATTTGATCCAGCAGAATCATTTCAGTATATGTATGAATTTGAGGCAAAATTAGATGATTTCTTTGAACAAACAGGTTATGAAGTAGAAAAGATAACAAACAGTGATTTTGGTAAATGCATTGTATACATAAGAAAAAAAGACATAATGGAAGAGATGCAGGAAGCAGAAAGCGAGATGGACTACAAACCTGAGAAAGCTAAGATTAAGTTAAAAGTTAGAATACCTCAAGATGGCTGACCAATATGCAATTCAAGATCAAAATAGATTTCCGGCTTTAACCGGACATTCAGGAACTGCAAACGATGCAACAGTAAGAAGAATAGTTGTTACTGATGAAGGTGCAGTTAAGGTAGATCTTGGAACTGCTATTAGCGTATCAGTAGGTACAATTGCCGAAGTTTCACAATCTTTTGACATAGATGTATGGAATGTAAATGATATAGAAGAAGCTTCTACAACTGTAACTTATATAGGACAGGAAGATAAAGCAGGTAATTGGTATTTAAAAAAAATAGATACATCATCAAATGTTGCATTTGGACATGCAACAGTTACAAACAATCCAACAATATCAAGTTATGGTAGTGCTTGGGCAGGTAGAGGAACAATTACCTATCAGGACTACTCAAACGCATTTTAATGAGTTTAAGAATAGATAAAGTAGTCAAAGGTAATATAATATTTCACGACCACCCTGGAGAAGATGTAAAGGGAGGAAGTGTTGGTGGTGTTACACCTATTGATAATGTTGTATTAGATACAAGCTATACTCCCACAGGTTCAGAATCACAAGGAACACTTTATTGGAACTCAGTAGATGGAACACTAGATGTAGTTTTAAATGGTGTTAACCTGCACACAGGGCAACAGTTATACTTTTATGGTAAAGCAAGTGGCGGCATAACAAAGGGCGCTTTGGTGCAATTCGCAGGGGTTCAGGGCGACCACATACTAATGAAAGAGTGCGTAGTATCAGAGATACAATCAAATCCTACTTATCTTATTGGAGTTGCATCAGAATCATTAACTAACGGAAGTTTTGGTTATGTATGCTGGTTTGGTTATGTTAATGAAGTTTATACAGATACACCAGATAACGGAGATAGTGTAGATTGGGCAGTAGGTGATATCTTATACTTTTCAAACACAACAGGGGGTTTAACAAATACACTACCAACAAAACCAGATACAGAAATCGAGGTAGCGGCAGTAGTTAAAACTCAGACAGGAGCAAGTCAAACAGGAAGAATATTAGTAAGACCAACAATTTATCACAAGTTAGAAGAAGCAAGTGATGTAGATGTATCAGGCATTTCAGATGGAGATGTTTTAGTATGGGACAACACAAACTCAAAATGGGTTGTTGAAAGCAGGTTATCAAGTTCTGATATTGGTGTATCGGTTCAAGCATATGATGATGACCTAACAGATATTGCAGCACTTACCCACACAAAAGGAAACCTTATTGCAAGTAATGGAACTGATTGGGTAAATGTAGGAGTTGGTAGTAATGATCAAGTACTAACAGCAGATTCAGCACAATCAGCAGGAATTAAATGGGCAGATGCATCGGGCGGTGGAACTGCAACAACAACAGTAACAATAACAGCAGGAGAAACACTAGCAGAAAAAGATTACATATTTATAGATCCTGATGATGGCAAAGGTTACAAGTTAGACATTGACTCATCACCTGTTAAAACAAACTCGCTAAGAGGTTTTGTTACAGAAAGTGGTGGCATAGCAACAGATGCAACAGGAGAAATTACAGTTATTGGTGAGATAACAGGACTTACAGGACTAACACCCTATAAAGAAGTTTATGCAAGTTCCACAGCAGGTGGGTACACACAAACAGTACCTGTTCCTAACAAAGGCAGTAACCAAATTGCAGTAATACTTATTGGAGTAGCGACAAGTTCAACATCACTACACATTATTAACAATCAATTCGTTCAGTATATGAAACGAGATGATGTAGCAGATGATGGTAAATTAGTTATAGAACATCAAACAGATGTAACAGGTTATGGAAGAAGGCTTTATGGTTTTGTTAATGCACAATCCACAACAACAGTAGTTGCAGAAAATGATGAAACCAATAGAGATAGTAACTTAGGATTACAAGGACCTGAGTATGCAGGTGGTAATCTAGATATATCAGCAACAGGTTCTTATGTAGTAGTTGGTACATTTTCAAATACTTTAAATTACAGACAGGCACAACAATTTTCAGCACCAGCAGATGGTGCAATAACAGAAATATCAGTACCATTTAGTACGGACTTTAACTCACCAACACCTCCTTGTACTTGGGAGATTAGAAGTGATAATTCAGATGATCCTGATACATTACTTGCAACAGGAACATTTACTGTTGTACCAAATTCAGAGAACACACTAGAAATAGATGGGCCGATAGTTACAAGTGGTACAAAATACTGGCTTATCTTCCACTCAGTAGGACAAGCAACAAATACTTTTCACAGTTGGAGAGGTAATACATCATCAACTTATGCAGGACACCTTTGTAAGTATTCTGTTAATGGTGGATTAAGCTGGACAACACAAACAAGAACTTGTGATTTTAAAATTACAGTAGGTGCAACAGTAACACTAACAAAACTTGCACAATCATTTCAACCAACAAACAACGGTAATGTTGGGAAGATTAGATTGTATTTAAAAAAGATAGGTTCGCCAACAGGAACACTTACAGTAAGTATTCAAACAAACAATTCATTAACAGTACCCGACAAACCAAGTGGAACGATAATAACCAATGGTACAGCAGGAACTATAAGTGCAAGTTCATTAACAAGCAGTTTTGCTTGGGTAGAATTTAATTACACATTAGTACCAGAAGTTAATGATTTTACAAAATATTGGATTGTTTTAGAAACATCAGACAGTCAATCAGACACAGATTATGTTCAATGGGCAAGTGATAAAACACAGAGTTATATTGGTGGAGAGATGCTTGGATTAGATGGTGGTACTTGGACAAGTCAAACAAAAGATGCAATATTTGATGTTGAAACACAAAGTGAAAATTACATAGAACCAATAAATGATGGATACAGCGAGACAACAGGGACAGACAGGGCTTTATTTGCACATCACGATGGCGATTACTTATACCCTACAACTAAAAGTGCAATTAAAAATATTAGTGGAGGCACATTAGATATTACATTTGTTGTAACAGTTTTTGAAGAAGAAACAGATGATTATGGCTCAACTATATATTCTCCTACTTATAATACAAACCTTAATAGTTTATTAGATGTAGATGATACCAATTTATCAAACAACGATAACCTCATTTGGAACGGAACTACAAGCAAGTGGGAAATGGGAAGTGTACTTGAACAAGTAAGAGATGAAAGGGGAGTTGCAATATTAACCCACACAGTATCAGAGAATACAGCACAACCACAACATGTTACAGGCTGGAATCAAAGAGAAATAAACACAATAAATTATGACCCAGAAGGATATGTTACTTGGGACGCATTAGGCAGAGATGCGTTTAAGTTAGATGCAGGAGATTACATAATTGAAGTTATAAGCCCATCTTACAGAATTGGAGTAAATAAGTTAAGACTATACAATGAAACACAATCACAAGATGAAATTGTTGGTTTAAGTGAGTGGAGTAATTTTACTTATGCTGGTGGAACAAATGCACATCTTGTTGGAAAAGTAACAAGTAATGGTACAGATGTTTTTAGGGTTGACCATTATGCTCAATACTTTTCATCAGGTGCAAGATTTGGATTTCCCACAGATGCAACAGGTTATGATGAAATTTATTTATTTATTAAAATAAGAAGAATATGACAAATAACGAATTTATAAAAGCAGTAGGAATAATTTTTAAAGATAATAAGTCGCCAATATTTGTTAGTGGTGCTAAAAGAGTGGTTAAAAATGATATAACAGGGGAGGATTTAACTCCCACGCAGCAGGAACTAGAAGATGCACTTGTAATAGCAAATGAACGGGACAAGATACTTGAAATATACGAAAACAGAATAAGAGAATATGGTGAAATAGGTAGTCAGTTAGATATGATTTATTGGGACAAAGTTAATGGTACAAATACGTGGGAAGAACATATTACAAGTATTAAAGAAAAATATCCTAAAATTTGACCAGCAACTCTATTACCCTTTAATATATTAGCAGTATAAGTTTCGAGGTGTTAATCCTCATTGAACATTCCTATTATAGGAGATGTCAGGAAAGGTATATATGGCACTATTTGAAAAAAATAATGACCAGGATCGTGATGTAGTACAAAATTATAAATTTGGAGAGGAAGAATATACTCAAGAGCAATTAGAAGAACTCGTTAACTTTGGTAAACTTGCCAAAGAAGCAGAGGAAAGATACGACACAAAAATTGACAGAGTATATCCTGAATTTACAAAAAAGTCTCAGCTAATAAAAGAGTATGAGCAGAAAATTCAAGACTATGAAAGCAAGTTTAAAGAATTTGAAACAAAAAATACACAGCCAGCTTACCAAGATGATGAGCAAGTTAGGCTCGCTAAAGAAGCGGCTAAAAAAATAGGTCTTTTAACCAAAGAAGACATAGAAGAACTTGGTTTAATCACTAAAGATAGATTTAATCAAGAATACAATCAAGTTAGACAAGCCGAAAAACTATTAGATGGCATGAACAAATATTCTAAAGAATTTGATGGTAGTGATGGCAGACCTAAATTTGATGTAGATGAAATATTAGAGTACATGAACGAAACAGGTATTCAGGATTATAAAGTAGCTTATAAAGTTAAATATGATGATGAATTATCTGCATGGAAATCTAGAGAATTAACAAAAGCTAAAAAACCAGGATTATACACAGAACAAACTTCAACTTTATCAGATAAAGCACCAAGAGAAACTAGAACAACTAGAGATAACTTGTCAGATTCTATAAGACAAGCATTAGAAGGTAGATTATAATTGATTCATAATATTAAATTTACAGACAATGGAAAGGCGGTGAAAATAAATGTCAATAACAATCTCTGATG
>JGI10211J34971_10001578_pt1 | contig 18762 bp, 15 predicted proteins | sample Etolagsediment_FD_34971 | JGI IMG/M metagenome (IMG submission 34971)
ACCGGGGGGTTTATTGCGACCTTTGACAAAGCAAAGTCGGATCTTGAAGCACTGGAAGTTATTGCCACCCAATTGGAGGGAGAATCTGAAGTTCTCGCCCGTATGCAAAAGCAGATCGACCGGTTGTACGAGGATTCTTTGAAAGAAGCCGGCATGGACGAATGGACCGTAACAAACGACCGCCTGAAAGAAATTATTCAGCGATTTACGATTTTCACCCACAAGCAGCACGCGGGAGATATTGCAGGGTTTGAGGTGGAAACCGGCGTCGATTCGGGAGAAATCACTCTTTTCTGAGTGGTTTGAACGGGAGAGCGCGTGTATCGCCATTATCACCACAAACTCAAGCGGAATGTGGTCATCATACACCCGGGCGAATACCTCTCTACCAGAGAAAACGTCGTAATCTCAACCATACTGGGAAGTTGTATCGCGGTAGCCATCCACGATCCGGTTGAACGAATCGGTGGGATGAACCACTTCATGCTCCCCGGCGAGTACAATTCCCGCGGCCATTTCTCCGGAGAGAACGCCCGGTACGGGATGTACGCAATGGAAATTCTCATCAATGAACTGCTAAAGCTCGGAGCGAACCGGAGCCGTATTCGTGCAAAAGTATTTGGCGGCGGGCACGTCCTGCACCGCTCCACCAGCAGCCACATCCCGGACAGCAATATCGCTTTTGCACTGGAATATCTGGAAACGGAAGCGATTCCCGTAGAAAGCAGCGACGTTGGCGGTTCACAGGCGAGAAAACTGTTCTACTTTCCTCAGGAGTTTCGGGTACTGGTAAAACGGTTTGGTGGCGCCGAGACCGTGAAGCTGGAAACCGAAGAAGAATCGTACCTGGAAAAACTGCGGAAGCAGAAAACGACGACTCAGGATTCGTCGGTTACGTTCTTCTGAAGGATGAGCATCCACAACGCTTCGGCAATATAGGTTCGTTTCAGATCCGGGGACCGAACCCAATCCAGCGCGTGCGATTCCGCGTACGCATACACCGGGGCGTACTCCAGGACGGCGCGCTCCAGTGGTTCCCGCAACGCGTCATCCAGCGAACCGCTCTCCACTACGGAGTACACCGCCCGGGTATAGACTTCCGCGAATGAATCCTCCCGGGCCTGATACCGCTCGGCGTACGTTCCGGTTTCCCGGCTCAGGGGGAATACCGCCTCCCTTCCCTCGAAACCTTCGGATCTACCGATCTCTCCGGGACTTTCGGTTCTTGCCGCCTCGCCATGGATGACCTGAACCACCCGGTCTCCCCGGCGGACAATCAGGCTCCCGCGACCGGCGCGTATACGGACCTCGTCGAAATCCCGCCGAATAACCGCATCGGCGTCTCCCGAGATGGTGAGCGAACCGCTGCGTATGACGAGTCCGTCGTCTACGCCCGTCCGGAGCACGCGGACCGTTCCGGTCAGAAGCGTATACTCCATCGGACCGGTAGCGATGATGTGCGTGCCCGGTTCCAGGCGCGTACCCCCGATCCCGTCTACGGTCGCCGCGGGACCACTGCCGGCGTCACGACCGGGTATCATAACCCAGTCGTTTCGCATCAGTTCAATCGGGTTCCGGTCGGACGCTGCCGGCAGGACCATCCCTGCACGGATGAGGCGCGGCGCGTTCGCCGGACCTCCTCGTTCCAGAAAGAGACCGGTTGGCTGGTAATCGGTAAATAGCGGCGGTACAAGGTCAACGGACTGAGCGACAAAGGTTATTGAAAGAATACCAGCCAGAATGAGCACGATTCTTTTCATCGATCAACCCCCACAACATCGCGAATATGGACCGGCCGCAACACATCGCGTACCGACTGTTTCTGTGTGACCGGCGCTTCGGCATAGACGTTCTTCCATACCGCTTCACTTTCCATACAGAGATAAACCGCAGTCCTCGGAAGCGCTTCTTCCAGCAACGCGCGCATCCGGCGGTACATTCCGGACCGGATCGGCTGAAGATAGCGCATCTTTCCGTCACGGCTCCGGACGAACTCGTGCGCGGCGTATCCGGCATCCTGCAGATACGGCTGGAGTGTCGGGGGAAACCGGAGCGTCCCAAGGCTCACCCACGCAACGTCTCGGTCACGAAACCGGCCGAGTTTTTCGACAACACCGGCGTACGCGGTTTCCCATCCCGGCACGGCAATCATCGGATCAAAATGAAACGCAAGACCGTATCCGGCGTCGCTCGCCCGTCGTGCCGCCGCCAGCCGTTCATCAAGGCGTGCGGCGTAACCTTCCTCGGTATCGACGATCGATTGCGGATTCACGCTGAAGGCAATCACCGCCCGGCCGGGATCGGGAATATCAAGAAGATGGTCCACATAGTCGGTTTTCGACTTCAACTCGAAGCGGACGTTCGGAATCTTCGCAAGCGCTTCGATGTATCCGCGGGAAAGGTCAAACAGCGGATCAAAAAGAAGACTGTCGCCAACCTCACCCGTTCCAACCCGGATCATCTGATCGGGATGCAACGCTGCCACCTGCCGGATATGTTCCAGAGACTCTCCGGAATCGATCTGCACCACCAGGGTCCTGTTCCGCAGATAGCTTTGCATGATGCAATAGGAACACCCGATCGTACAGCCGACGTACACGTCTACGGTAAGATAATTGCAGCACAAGTGGCCATGAGTTCCCGGGCATCGACCGAACATGCGGCTTGTCGGCGGGCGGACCAGGATCGTTCCCGCGTTCGCAAGCTCCGGCGGAGGTTCCCATACCCCGTCGGGAGGATCTTCTATCTCTATCTGTTCCGCGTGTTCGAGAAACTTCCGCGCCCGGTGTACCGCCGGATGATTGGCGAGGCTCTGCGTCCAGACGATCGCGCGAACGGTATCAGAATAGTATTTCCAGGAGTTCATCGACTCCCTCCTGTGCGTTCGCCAAAGCCTGTACGCGACGATCATACTCGCGCCGGGAGCGGAACGAAAACGAAACGTCGTAGCTGTCCCCTTCAAAAGCCGCCGGCGGCGAAAACCGTATGCCATGTCCGTGCAGGTAATTACGGGTAAATGTTTTAATGACTTCTTCCATCCGGGAGCGGACGGGATAGCGGAGTCGGGTAAGAAGTGCCTCCGGTTCCGCGTCCCGCAGAAGCCGGGCAAGGAGCTCCGTCTGGCGCCGGAACGGTTCTGTGTGCGCCGTATCGGTCTCACGTGCACTCAGTTCCGCGAAGCGAACCAGGAGGCTCTTCCGGCGGCTGAACGAGAGTGGCGCGCCCAGGTCGTTGAGAGATGAAAAAACGGCGGCACCAAGGTTCCGGCAGATTTCGGCCGTTCTGATATCGATAGCTTCCGCGTTCACCGCTCGCTGGAGGTGTTCCGGAAGAGCGACGTACCGTTCGATCACGCCGGTCGGGTCGCCTTCCGGCGCGACGAGTGCAAGTATTTCGTCGGGCAGCCGGTTGCCCGGAAAATCGGCCCGGAACGAAAAAATCTTCGCTTTTTCGCGCCACCCGTACGCGCCCGCACGTCCTTCGGCCAGCAATGCGTAGCGCAACTCACCTTCGGTTCCGGCGGGTGTAAAAGCGACCGGAACGGTAACCGTCCCGGTTGCTCCGGTACGGTCGGCCGCTTCGCGTACCCTGGCGTACCGTGCAACGGAGAAACCCCAGATCAGCCGCGTTCGGTCGGCCGAAACGACGAATGGAACCAGGCCGTACGCACCCCGTTCCAACAACGATTTTTCGGTTCGGTCAAAGAGATCAAACCGGGTATCGGCTTCGAGCAGAGAGATGATACGGGGTATCGGCCATTGGGTGTACTCCACCGGGTCATCGTATCAGACCGAATCGTCGGTTACCAGCATCAATGGCGGTCGCGTTGACAACGAGGCAGGATTTGCATAGGCTCCCGGCTATGAGTCGAGCAATCAAAATAGCGCTTATCGGATGTGGAACGGTAGGAGGAGCGACCGCTACCATCCTGTTGAACGATCGCGCACTCATCGCCGAACGAAGCGGAATTGATATTGAAATCGGGGCGATTTATACACGGGACTTCGCGCACGCACGCGAACTGGGTATTCCCGAGTCGCTCTTTGAAACGGATCTCGAGCGCATTCTCGCCGATCCGGAAATCGAGGTCGTTGTAGAACTGATCGGCGGAACGACCGATGCCCGGACGATCATCAAACGTGCCGTTGCCGCCGGAAAGCACGTGGTTACCGCAAACAAAGCGCTCCTCGCCCACCACGGCGAAGAACTCTGGGCGGCCGCCCGGACGTACGGCGTCACGATCGGATTTGAAGCGAGTACCGGTGGAGGTATCCCGATTATCCGGGCGATTATCGACGGCCTGATGGCGAACCGCATCGATGCGATCTACGGAATCGTAAACGGGACCAGTAATTACATTCTCACACGGATGACGCAGGAAGGCACGACGTACGACGACGCGCTTTCGGACGCGCAGGCCGACGGCCTTGCCGAAGCGGATCCGAGTCTGGACGTTCAGGGCACCGACTCGGCTCACAAGCTTGCAATTATGGCTTCACTCGCCTTTGGACTGAAAGTCGATTTCGATACCATTCCCGTCTCCGGAATCGATACGCTCGAGAGCATTGACGTCAAATTCGGCCAGGATCTCGGGTACGTCGTCAAACTCCTCGCGGTTGCCCACCGGACACACGAAGGAATTACCCTGTGGGTCCGGCCGGCGTTTATCTCGCGGGAACACCCGCTGGCGTGGGTATCGGGACCGTTTAACGCGGTAAGCGCCTACGGCCACGCGACGGGCCACACGTTATACTACGGACGCGGCGCCGGCGGTCATCCGACGGCAAGTGCCGTCATTTCGGACATTTCGGCGATTGCTCTGGGGACGCTCCCGGCAATCTTCAACAACACCGGCTACTGGCAGGATAAAAACCTCGATACCCGGCAGATCAACGTCGAAGAGACGAACAGCCGGTTCTATATCCGCATCATGGCGAAGGACCAGCCCGGTGTTCTCGCCGAAATCGCCCGGATTTTCGGTATACATGAAATCAGCATAGCCAGCATGCTGCAACCGGAGACGACGGAAGACGGAGAGGACACCCTCGTTCCGATCGTAATTACGACCCACTCCTGCAAGGAACGCGATCTCCGCGCAGCGCTGAAGGCGATAGATTCCCTGACGACAACCGACAATACCAGTGTTTCTATCCCGATCGCCGAAGAACACCCCGAAAAATTCGGGAGCGACGTAACAACCAGCGATTCCCGTCGGTTTGAGAATTCCTGAGTATCGACGGAGTCCGGTTTCCATTATCTTATCCGTAACAGGGGGTACCCTTTCCTATGAACCTGATCCAATTCACCGTAAGCCCGCAGATTCCCCGGGCGCTGAAGCCTCTTGAAGAGCTCGCCCACGACCTGTGGCTCAGCTGGAACCACGATGCGTTAACCCTTTTCACCCGTCTTGATTTTGACGCCTGGGAAAAGAGCAACCAGAATCCCGTCCGGATGCTGGGAATGGTTGACCAGGAGCGATTCGAAGAACTTGCGAATGACGATTCCTATCGCGCATCATTGGAATCGATTGTCGAACGGTACCGGAGATACAAAAGCGGGAAAGATACGTGGTACCGCGGCAGCAAAAAGAATTCCATCGCGTACTTTTCCATGGAATACGGACTGGACGTCAGCCTTCCGATCTATTCGGGCGGTCTGGGAGTCCTGTCCGGCGACCACATGAAGTCGGCCAGCGACCTCGGATTGCCGCTTGTCGGTGTGGGACTTCTGTACCAGCAGGGATATTTCCAGCAGTACCTGAACGCCGACGGATTCCAGCAGGAGTCGTACCCGGAAAACGACTGGTACAATATGCCGGTCAGCAAAGTCCTGGATTCGGACGGTGAAGAGGTCAAGATCACCGTTCGCATGGCAGATTCCGAAGTAACCGCCCGGATCTGGGAAGTTTTTGTCGGCCGGGTAAGCCTCTTTCTGCTGGATACGAATATCGACGAGAACCACGAAGCCGATCGCGCCATTACCGCTTCTCTGTACGGCGGCGATCGTGAAATGCGCATGAAACAGGAGATCCTCCTGGGAATCGGCGGCATCCGCGCGCTCCGGGCGATGGGNATCAATCCCGCGGTAACCCATATGAACGAAGGACATTCCGCGTTTCTGGGNGTAGAACGGATCCGCGAATATGTCCGGAACCACAACATGACCCGCCAGGAGGCGATGGCGGCACTGCGACCGACGAACGTCTTCACGACCCATACACCGGTACCCGCCGGCAACGAACGGTTCGGCGTCGATCTGCTCCAGAAGTATTTTCACGCGATCACGGACGGCACCGGGTTCGAGTGGGATGAATTTATTGCCCTCGGGAGAGAATATCCCGGCGACGCCCACGAGCAGTTCTGCATGACCGTCCTGGCTCTGAAACTGAGCGCTTCAAGTAACGGGGTGAGCGAACTCCACGGTGCGGTAAGCAGAAAGATGTGGAACAACATCTGGCCGGGCCTCCCGGAACGCGAAGTACCGATCACCCATATCACCAACGGTGTGCACTCCCGCAGCTTTCTGGCGCCGGAGATGAAAGACCTTCTGGACCGATACTTTGGCCCCCGGTTTTACGATGAACCAACCAACCTGGAAATTTGGGATCGGATGGACCGGATCTCCGATGAGGAACTCTGGCGGACGCACGAAACACGAAAAAACCGACTGGTTTCGTTTGCCCGGCAGCGGCTGAAAAACCAGCTCACGCGCAGGGGAGCAAGCCACTCACAAGTACTTTCCGCCGATGAAGTTCTTTCGCCGTATGCCTTTACCATCAGTTTTGCACGGCGATTCGCAACGTATAAGCGGGCGACGCTTCTGTTTCGCGATTCCGAACGACTCAAACGTCTTATCACCAACCCCGAGCGTCCGGTTCAGATAATTTTTGCGGGGAAAGCCCACCCGCACGATATCCCCGGGAAAAACCTGATCAAGGATATCGTCCATTTCGCGAGTGACCCGGAAATCCGGAGCAAGATCGTATTTCTGGAGAACTACGATCTGGAGATCGCGAAATATCTCGTATCCGGAAGCGANGTATGGCTGAACACGCCGCGGCGCCCGATGGAAGCGAGCGGTACGAGTGGGATCAAAGCCGCAATCAACGGCGTAATCAACTGCTCAATCCTCGACGGATGGTGGGCCGAGGCGTATCAGCCGGAAGTGGGATACGCCATCGGCGCCGGTGAAGATTATACCGATGAAGAGATGCAGGACGAGGTTGAGAGCAAACTCCTCTACGACCTTCTGGAACGGGAGATCCTCCCCAGCTACTTCGATCGCGGGCGTGACGGCATTCCGCACGACTGGACCAAGCGCATGAAGTGCTCCATCCGTCACATTGGCGGGCAGTTTTCGACAAGCCGGATGCTTCTTGACTACGCCGAGAAATTCTATCTCCCCGCGCTGAAAAACTACGAGCGCATCAGCAAAGACGACTGGCAGCAATCGCGTGAACTGGCGACGTTCATGCAGAAGCTTCAGGATAACTGGGCTGATGTGGCGATCTTCGACGTCCAGGGAGGGCAGACAAACACCCTGAAGGTAGGAGACGGTTTTGCCGTACAGTGCAGAGTCACACTCGGAGACCTGGAACCGGATCACGTCGTCGTTGAAGTGTATTCCGGAACGCTGAACGCCGACGGTCAGATTCAGGAACCGGGTACCATGGCGATGAAACTCGTCAAGTCGGACGATCGAGGCCACGTCTATTCAGCACGGGTAAAATGTCGACAAGCCGGACGGCAAGGCTACGCTATCCGCGTTCTGCCGGAATCGAGCAAGCTCGTCCATTCATACGTTCCGGGGTTGGTGCGCTGGTCGTAACGGAACGAGCCGCCCCGTTACATTACGAAGGCACCGATCCACGGATCGATAACGACGAACAATACGATCACGATCAGGGCGGGCAGAAAATCCGCCGTCCTGATCTTTCGCAAGTCCAGAAGATTCAACCCGATCATGAGCACCATCGCTCCGCCGACTCCGCTGATTTCCGATAGAAGGAGGTCGGAAACGAGGGGACGGAGGAGGCCGGAGAGGAGCGTCAGCCCGCCCTGGTAAATCAGGATCGAGATCGCGGAGAAACCCACACCGACTCCGTATGCGGCAGTGAGCAGTATCGCCATGAAACCGTCCATGACCGACTTGGTCAGGAGCAGGCCGTAGTTCTGTTCGACGCCCGCCTGGAACGCCCCGATTATCGTTAACGCGCCCACGCAGAAGAGGACCGTTGCGCTTAAAAAGCCCTCGGCAAAGTGCGGGTTTCCCCCTTCGATTGCACCGGGACGGGTAAAACGCCGTTTGAGCACCTCACCGAAGCCGAGGATTCCGTCTTCGATCCGTAATGCCGTTCCAACCAGACCTCCGACCACAAGCGAAAGAGCGAGGTAGAGAAAGCGGTGCGTTTCGAGCGCCATGGACATTCCGATAATCAAGGTGACAATTCCGACTGCGGTAAAGACCGCTTTCTTGAACGTTTCGTCGATGCTGTGTTTCACGATGAGACCGATGACGGTACCGAGGAGGATGGCAACTGCGTTGATTATCGTAGCGATCATGCGGGAGTCTACCTCACCGGACGTCCGGTGCTCAAGGTTGATGATGCGCCGTTGAACATGATAGATTGAAGGGGTGAATCGAACATATCGACTGAAAATCGCCCTTTCCGGGCTCGTCGTTCTGGCACTTGTATTCTCGTGCCAATCGGTCCCTGACGAAATTCCTGAAGGACTCTCACAGGCAGAGATGTTTCAACGAGCCCAGGAAGCATCGGACGCCGGTCAATGGGATACGGCGCTCAACTACTACCGGACATTTATCGAACGCTTCCCGGACGCAGTCGGTCCGCACGCGGAAGCGCGGTACGAAGTCGCATTCATTACCTATAAACGGGGAGACCCCGAGCAGGCCGTTGACCTCTTTCAGGCGCTCATCGACGACTACGAGCAGGACAGCACGGGAATTCCCGATTGGCCCATCGTCCTCGCTCGGACATTGGTCGAAAAAATCCAATCGGAAGCGCGTCCGGCACGTTCGGCTGTTCCGCAGGCCGGTTCCCCGGCCGATTCTGAAGGGTAAACCACCCCGTGCGCGTTGAGTCCGCCGTTTTTCGGGCGGCAGTCCAGGATTATTCACCGCGTATTACCGCGCTGAACGAACAATTCGCCCGCCGTTTCTCGACGAAACCGTTATTTACCGTCTCGGCTCCCGGCAGAGCCGAACTCATCGGAAACCATACCGACCACAATCTCGGAGCCGTCGTCGCGTCCGCGATCAACCTCGATACCCTCGCCGTCGTCGCTCCAACCGATGACCTCCGCGTAACGATCTATTCGCACGGATGGGCACAGCCGTTTTTTATCGATCTTTCCGAGCCGGCTCCCGCGCCGGAACACGACACGCAACGGCTGGTACGGGGAGTCGTTGCCGCATTGACCGAATACGGAATGGAACCGCGAGGCTTTCACGCGTGTATGGAGAGCCGTGTCAAACCGGGATCGGGGTTGAGCTCGTCCGCATCGATCGAAGCGCTGTTTGCGGAGATCATCCTCTACCTGAACGACGGTTGGGACCGGATGACGATACCCGAGATCGCGCGGACCGGCCAGTATGCCGAAAACCGCTACATGGGCAAGCCTTCCGGTTTGATGGATCAGCTGGCGTGTACGCATGGCGGAACGATCTTCATCGATTTTGGCGTAACCCCGCCGGAGATTGTGCCCCTCCCCTTCCAACCGGAAAAGGCCGGTCTGCAACTGGCGGTTGTCGCGTCCGGCGGCGACCATGCAGATCTCACTCCCGCGTACGCCGCCGTTTTTCGCGAGATGCACGCAATTGCCGAGGCAATGGGTACCGATACCCTCAAATCGGTTCCGCGCGATGAATTTCTCCGCCGGACGGCCGATCTCCGGAACGGCGACGGTGGCGACCGGGCACTGCTGCGAGCCCTGCACTATTTTTCCGAGAACGAACGGGTCCGCGCGTTTGTCGATGCGGCGCAACGGACGGATTTTGCCGCGCTGACGACATTGCTGAACGCAAGCGGCTCCTCCAGCTGGAGGTTGCTCCAGAATGTCGACACGGGGATTGACCCGGGCCGGCAACCGCTTTCTCTGGCGTTGGCGTTGACAGAAGAGTTTCTGGTCACCAGGAAGTGCGCCGGCGCCGTTCGGGTGCACGGCGGCGGCTTCGCCGGAACGATACTGACGGTTATCCCGATATCTTCGTTCGACGAATATACCGGGGTGATGGAACGGGTATTTGGCGCAGGAAGCGTGATTCCGCTCTCGATCCGCTCTCACGGGGTAATATCAGCCACCGTGGGCGGCGACAATCAGCCGAAGTAGTCGACAATCAGCCACAGTCGGCGGCCGTCTTACCGGATTTTCCGCGTCTTCTGGATCGTCTCCCACGCGCTCTGCACGTCCTGGAATCGACGGGTTGCGTACTCGACGAATTCCTGTGGCATACCCTGACCGATCACCGCATCCGGGTGGTACTCCTGGACCAGTCGGCGGTACGTAGAGCGGATTTCGTCGTCGGGAGCGTCAGGAGAGACACCGAGTACCGCGTACGCCTGTTGCGCGTCCCCGATAAACTGCTGTCGGAGGCGGGTAACTTCGGCGGATGAAAACCCCAGAACACCGCCGACGGTTTCAATCATCTCCTCTTCTACCCGGTTCAACTCGCCGTCGGCCATCGCAATTCGGTAGAGCATGTCCATGAGGCTCGACCGCAAGTGGTCCTGACCACGCGTTGCATCGGCAAATTGCCCGGCAAAATCCCGGACGGTAAAGCGGGAGTTCTTTGCCTCGTTAAAGACTTTGATCGCGAAATCCCGCTCCTGTCCCTGGATATTCATCTGGTTCAGAAACCCGATCAGCGCGTCACCCTCGGCTTTTGAAACGGTACCGTCGGCCTTCGCCACTTTTCCCAGAATCGAAAACAGCGCGAGAAAAAAGGTCGCCTGCCGCTCTTCTGCCTGGCTCGATCGTGGCGTCGTTCCGTAATCGCGGTCGATTCTGCCGGGTCGACGCTCTTTCTGGTTCTTGTCGAACAGGTGGTGACCGACGGCGGCGCCGGCAATCGCTCCAAGCGGCCCCCCGATCATCAGACCGACCGTACCTCCAACCATTTTTCCAAACCAGCTCATAGGTTTACCCCATCTCCTTCTGTATCCGCTCGGATACGACGTTTCCCGATATCATGCTCATCGTGGTGCCGGTTCCGGGAACGGTATACTGGCCCGCATAATAGAGGTTGTTCACCCGTTTTGAGCGGTTGGCGTGGCGAAAGTACGCCGTCTGGAAGAGCGTCTGGCCCAGTCCGAATGCGTTTCCCTTGTACGCGTGGTAGTCCCGTGTGTAGTCCGACAACGAGTAACTCTGTTTGAAAACGAGGTGCTCCCGAAGCGACTGCCCGCTGAGCTCCTCGATCCGATCCATCGCCTGTTCAAAATACCGCTCCCGCTGTTGTGGAGTATCGTCCAGGCCCGGTGCAACCGGGACCAGGAGAAACACCGCCTCGTGTCCGGGAGGTGCGCTTTTCGGATCGGTAATGGACGGAATGTGCAGATAGAAGAGCGGCTTTTCGATCCACCGCGCGTCCCGGTAGACGGCGTCAAAGTGCGCGTTCCAGTCTGCGTCAAAAAAGAACGTATGGTGCGAGAAACTCTTCAGCCGGGTATTGAACCCCAGGAAGAAACTCACCGTGGAGGGAGCCAGCGCCGCACGGTTCCACCGCTGAGCAGATATTGACCGGTACTCCTCCGGCAGGAGCTGCGTTTCCACGAAATGATAGTCGGCGTTCGCAACGACGACATCGGCTGAGAATGTTTTTTCGCCTTCGGGCGTGGAAACCCGAACCGAACGTACCGTCGCATCGGTCCCCGCGACATCGATCCCGGTTACCTCGTGATTAAAGTGAAACTCCACTCCCTGTTTCTGCGCGACCTGCTGCATGCTCCTGACAACCTGCGCGAACCCGCCCGCGGGGTACCACGTGCCGAGGTTGAAATCGATGTGGTTCATGAGTGTGTACATTGCCGGTGTTCGGCGGGCATCACTTCCCAGAAAAACGACCGGGAACTCAAGGACCTTGCGAAGATATGGATGCTTGATATAGCGGCGAACGAGGGCTCCGTAACTCGACAGGATATTGAGCCCCGGCAGGTTGCGGATCGCTGCGCCGTTCACAAAGTCAAAGATCGAGTAGTAATTCCGATAGATAAAATTTTCCATCGCGAACCGGTATTTTTTACCCGCCTGATCCAGATAGCGCTGGAGTTGAGCGCCGGCGCCCGGTTCATATGATTCAAAGACCGCTTTCGCCGCGTCCGGGTCCGCGGGCATAGAGAACTCGGCAGGTGTCGTCGGTTTCCGTCCGTCACCTGGCTGATCGACGCTGCCGAAAAAAACTTTATAGCTCGGGTCTACGCGACGAACGTCGTAGTACTCCTCCCGTTTCTCGCCGAAATCCCGAAACCAGCGGTCGTGCTCTTCGGGCATCCAGTACCAGCTTGGCCCCATATCAAACCGGAATCCTTCGGATTCGAGGAGGCGCGCGCGCCCACCGACCCAGCTGTTCTTCTCCAGGCACGTGACGGCGTATCCCGCCCGCGCAAGATATGCTGCAGCCGAAATTCCGCCGAATCCGCTGCCGATTACCAGTGCCGTTTTCATTCCTGTTCCATATAGAAAAACGGAATTACATCGTCGTTTGTCTCCTGAAGGTCATCAGGCCGAAACGCGTCACGCAATTCCCTGCCGTGTGCTTCCGCATACGCAATAAATCCGGTCAAATTACACGTGCCCGGTCGTGATTCGTCGTGAGCATCGAACGCCAGTGCCTCTGCGATGCCGAACGAAGTCTTTGAAGACGGCTCGTCGGTGTGCATCCAGCTGCCGGTTTTCAGGTCGAATCGATACTCGCTCAGATAATACAGTCCAAACTCAGCGGCGATCTCGATGGCACGGCAGAGGTACTCAAACTCCTCATCGGTGATGAGGTAGTGAAAGTTCAGCCGTACCCACCCCGGTTTCAGACCGTTGAGTCCGTCACGGATGTACTGTCGGTAGATTTCGGACCGCCGGATATCGATCTCCAGAAGGCGGTGGCCGTATGGACCGGCACACGAGCACCCTGCACGTGCCTGGATACCGAAGAGATCGTTTAAAAGCCGAACGACGAATCGCGGGTGAAGGTATCCGTTTCCGTGAGAAATGTTGAACGAAAATATCGAGAGGCGGTCCTCGGGCGGAGCATCGCCGATGATCTCTACGGCAGGAATCCGCGAAAACCGTTCAACTGCACGCCGAATCAGATCCGTTTCGCGAGCTTCAATCCGGGAGAGCCCAAGATGGTGTTGCAGATCGATCGCCAGGGCGGCACGCATCGTCTGCAGAATTGCCGGCGTTCCGGCTTTCTCGCGCTCTTCGATATCATGGACGTAGTCCTGCGTCTCCTCGTTCACGAACGAGACGGTACCGCCGCCGCTCTCCGACGGAGGAAGGTCGGCCCGATAGAGGGCCTTCCGCAACACGAGAATCCCCGCCGATCCCGGCCCGCCCAGGTATTTATGGGGCGAAAAGAACACGCCGTCGAACGAAGACTCATCGTCGTGTGCAACGTCTATGTCTACATAGGGAGCGCTCGCGCTGAAATCAAAGAAAGCGAGTGCACCGGCCGCGTGGAGAATCCGTGCGACTTCATAGACGTCCGTCTTGATACCGGAGACGTTCGACGCGGCGGAAAACGAACCGATCCGCTCCCGGTCGGCGTACTGCGGTAACGCGAGTTTGTATCGCAGATCATCCAGGTCCAGATAACCGCGTGAATCCAGATTGATTTCCACAACATCGGCAAGACCCTCGCGCCACGATATCTCGTTTGAGTGGTGTTCGTACGGTCCCACGAAAACGACCGGAAGCTGGTCCCGCATCACCTCGCGGAGATTTTTCCCGACGGTTTTGGCCAAAGCCCGATCAATCCGGTCCCGTCCGGCCGGTGAAAGGTAAATCCCCAGTATTTCCTGGAGACGGTTGATCGCCGCCGTCGCACCCGCTCCGAGCGCGATGATGACGTAGTCTTCGTTTGCGTGTAAGTGATTCTTGATTATTCGCTCGGCTGCAGCGAGGCGCTTGCTGGTTACCAGTCCGGTCAGATCGTCNTCGGTATGCGTGTTCGCGTACGTCTGCATAAGATTCCGGACATAGTCTTCTACAAAGGAGACCCCGCGTCCGGACGCCGTGTAGTCTGCGTAGGTCAGGCATCGAGTTCCAAATGGTGTTTCAATCGGTGTCCGGTTTCCGATAATCCGGGAACGGACGTAGTCCCAAGTCGTTTCCATGGGCGTATCATAAACTACCCCATCACCGAAAGACAACAAAAGTGCAGGACACTACCTAGTAGACGTACGTCGCTCCGACCGTGAAACGTATGCCGCCCGGATTCTCTATGTTGAATACATCACCTTCTCCGCCGGTCTGAACGGAGGCGTACGCCCGGAGCGAAAGCTCCTCGTATATGTTCCAGCTCATTCCAAGAGTGTTTGCCCCGGAACGGTCTACCGGAGAGATCACCGAGGAAAGCGACCACGTCTGCGTTCCTCCGGCGTTGAACGTGATTGACGGGTACATGAAAACCCCGAGCCCGCGGGATTCGTCTGAGTCAAAGGATGCTCCGGGTTTCACCAGCGCCTCGACGCGCCACGCAAGATTCATGTCATAACCGATCGGGTGATCGTTGAACGCGCCACCGGTGATAATCCAGCTCTCTTCGATCGTGCCCGTTGAGAAGGTATCCCGGTCGGTTGCTGCCGACGTCGTGACATACCAGTTCACCGGTGAGAACCCCTCCAGTCCCGCGTACGCCCGGTGGCCAGTCTCGCCCAGGCCCGCGATCCGGTCGCCCCGGAAGAGATACCCCGACTGGAATAAAACCGGCCCGGCATCCACGACGAAACGCGATCCAAACGACGGGTCTCCGGTTGCGCCCGCGATCGTGGCGCTTCCCGCGGACTCGATATTCCCCGGGAGAACGATCAGCTCCACGAATGAGAATGCCCCCAGCGGAATTTCCACGTTCGTCAACCACGCGGTTTCCGAACGGGGCTCGGCGGTCCGGGTATTGAAGTCCACCGATTCGGAGCCGAAGATGATATCACCGGCGTTGAATGCCATTCCGGCACCCCACGTGCTCCGGGTTTTGCCAAGAGAGACGAGAACCGGGCCGAAGCCGGGCCGGATATAGAGTCGTTTCAACTCCGGGGTTTCGGACTGCGGCGAGAGGTCAACGGTAAGCTCTCCCCGTATCAATCGTGATTCGCCGTTCCGGAACGTTACCGATGCGGTTCCTGACTGGAAGTAGTCCCAGTCGTCGGTACCCTCGACAGTGGTCGCGGTGTTGATAAACTCGGCCGCAACCCGAAGATGAACTTCCGCGTATGCCGGTTGCGATGAGATCACGACGAGTGAAATCGTCACCGCGAATACCGCGGATCCAGGCGCCCGCCTCGGTCTATTCCGCATCAGTCCATCCGCAGGTTATCCGGAATGCTCTGCTTCAGCATTCGGCGCGTGGGGAAATATGCCGCGAAAGAACTGATGAGCACGGCGAGGACCCCGCCGGACACAAATGGTTTCGCCGACCAGACACCTTTCATGTATGAATCAATCACCAGACCGCCGAAATCTACGAAGTCTTTGTCCGAGTGCAGCATCGCACCATAATTGAGCCCGACACGTACCAGAGGAATATTAAGCAGCGCGCCCAGCGCCAACCCGACCGCCGCGCCGACGAGGCCGATCCCGCCCGCTTCCAGGAAGAACATCACCTGAATTTTCCGGTCGGTAAATCCCTGCGCACGCAGCATTCCGATTTCGCGTCGGCGCTCAAAAATCGCCATCATCATCGTGTTGGATACGCCCACCGCCGCAATGATGAAGACCAGAAAGAGCATAACGCCGACAAAGCTGTTTTCGATCTCCGCCATCGCCATGAAGTCGGAAGCGATATCCTCGTATCCAAGAAGACGGTACTCCGCAGGTAACCGTGCATCGAGCTCCCGCAATGCGGTTTCCCCGCGCCGGCCCCGGGGAACCTGAATCGAGAAGCCGGTAACCGCGCCTTCCATCTCGAGATATTCGTCCGCCGTCTCCATCGAGATAAAAACACCGTGGAGGTTGACCAGGTGCGCTTCGGTCTTGACGATTCCGATCACCCGGGTATCAAGGATCTCCTCGTAGCCTGGTTTCCCGGTGAACTGCAACCGGATGGGGTAACCCACCTCGATATGCAGCTTCTCTGCCAGTGCATTCCCGACGACAACNCCNTCACTTTCAGCGGTAAGAAACGCCCCTTGCGAGTATTCGTGGTCGATCGCGCCCGCAAGATCGAAAATGCGGGCGTCACGTTCCGGATCGATCGCGACGACTTTCGTCGGGTATACGCCGTCCTCGGGATAGGGATTCCGGTAAAATATCAGATCGGCGGCGAACTCCGTCCGTGGCGTGTACGAGATTGCCAGGTCATCGAGCAGAGTGGTGATCTTTCGGGTTTCCTCTATCGACAGGGACAGGGGAAGCCGTTCCCTGTCGTCCCACCAACCGACAGTTACGATTTTTCCGGACGCCACTTCGTAATTGATGAACTGGTGCTCGGTACTCCCGTACCAGCCGGCCAATAGTGAATCGATGAAGATATAGAATATCAGACCGACGGCGATCGCGATTGATGTCATAAGCGTTCGCCGTTTCTGCTTGAGCAGATTCTTGAAAGCCATCGCAATTACCAGCATAAAACGTCCTTTCCCGGCCGGAGTGTCGTCGGATCGTCGGATCGCATGATCACCGCGTCAGTTCCCTTCGGGTAAACAGCGAATCGGGGATGATCCCGTTCAACTCGACATCCTGAACAAATATCTCCGACGTCACGCCGGTCCGGACTTCGTCGGTCAGGAGAATATCCACCGCCATCTGCACGCCGTCGTATTCCGCGACCTCTCGAATCTCCATCGTTTTCAACGGCTGGTTGTTTCGGGTAAACATCTCTACGCGCCAGATTGTATAGGTATCCCGGGCAATCCAGACCGTCTGAACCGGGTATGCGACGCGTTTGCCCCGTTTGACCTGCATATGTATGACAAAGCACGGTACGCCGCGTATCTGTTCCTCGCCGGCCAGAGAGACGTCGTAGGTATCGAGCAATTCGTTCTCGTCGGTAATATCGTCGTACGAGATCAACCCGAGAATCGAATCACCCCGGTTTTTCGTAAAGACCGACTCGGAATCGGGAAAAAAGTGATAAATTCTGTCACCGGTTCGCAGGATCTTCTGCCCATATTCCGCATCACTGGTGAACTCCATGAGAAAATTCGTGCCGCTCGCCCAGCCCCGATACTCGATTATTTTAGCGCCGAAGCGGTCGGTATTCACCATCCTCGCTTCCATGTACGCTGTTTCGTAGTCCATTACCCCGTCGGCTCTTCGCACGATATCTTCCGCGCTCTGTGCCGCAAGAATACCAACCGGCACGGTCACCAGAAGTACCAATACAAATCGTTTCATTTCGGACTCCTCAGGTCGCCCGGATCGCGTCGACCGGTTCTATTCTTGCCGCTTTTCTACTCGGAACAAGACTGATAAGCGCAGGAATCGCGATGGTATAGATCGTCATGAGGATCACGTGTCCCGCCGTCAGAACCGGGTGCAGGATACTGGAAACCTCCATATTCATGTTGCCGTACGCGGCGCTGAAATCCATTCCGGTTTTTTCCAGTACGAGAACGAGCCCCGACCCAACCGTCATTCCGATGACGGCGCTGATTATCCCCGCGAAGAGCGCTTCCAGAAAAAAGAGACTCACCAACTCTTTCGGTTTCATACCCATTGCAGCGAGAATGCCGATCTCCCGGAAGCGTTCATAGACAACCATCATCGTCGTGTTGACGATAACCGTTGCGCCGAGGGCAAGAAAAAAGATGACGATACCGTTATACATAATGTTCGCAAGACCCATAATCGCGTAAAACTCACCCTGGTTTTTCCAGAATTTCGTTGCCAGATACGCGTACCCCGCGTCCGAGGACAACAGGCCGTCGATCGCTTCCCGCTGGATTTCGGCCGTTTCGGGATTCACAGTCGTCACCAGCACCTCCTGAGCGCCGCCGTCCATCCGAATGAAGTGCTGCATCGTGTCGAACGGAAGAATGAAATGGCTCTGACTCATCCCGCCCGAAGGGAACTTGACGGTACCGGTTATTTCGAACGTCATCGCGTTTACCCCACGTTCGGCAGTCGTTGTCATGAACGCAAACTTTTCGCCGACGTCGAGATTCAATTTGTCCGCGAGTCCATAGCCGATTACGACTTCCCGGCTTCCGGCAATGGGTAATCGCCCGGAAACCAGCAGCGATTCGGGATCGAGTACGCTCCTTTCTTCGGCGAAATCTATTCCCAGTGCTATTGCCGTATACTGCTCACCGGGAATATCGTCGTCGGGAGTTTCATCGATATAGATCTTTCCGCCGGCGGTAATCCGGGACACGGATCCGGTTATCCCGTCAATCTGCATCAGCCGTTCACGCAAAGCCATCTCGTCGTGGACGTACAGGTGAACCGGATTGAGGTAGTCGTAGGTATCGTAATCGCCGTGCCGAATCTGGACCGATCCGGTGTAATACGCCAGGATATTTTTTTTCATGTCCGCTTTCATCCCTGAAATGAGAGAGAGCATAAAAAGGCCCAGGACGGACGCAACCAC
>JGI10211J34971_10001579_pt1 | contig 18751 bp, 18 predicted proteins | sample Etolagsediment_FD_34971 | JGI IMG/M metagenome (IMG submission 34971)
CAGATCACCTGCGATTACTTTGGTGAGGGTTGTTTTCCCCGCCCCGTTTCGCCCCACAAGGCCGACTTTGTCGCCCTTGTCCACACGAAAAGACACGTCGTCCATGAGAACGCGTGCTCCGATGCGGATTTGGAGGTTCTTGACCTCAAGCACAGGGTGCCCCAGCGGAAGGCGTTGCCCAGTGCGACGTTAGATGGAGAATCCGAGCGCCCTCATCATGTCGCGTCCGTCCTCGGAGATTCGTTCTTGACCCCACGGTGGCATCCAGACCCAATTGATCCGGAAACGCTCCACAACGCCGTCGAGGGATTTGCCGAGCTCCTCCTCGATCACGTCGGTCAGCGGGCATCCCGCGGAGGTGAGAGTCATGCTGATGATGAGAGCGTCCTCGTCCCCGTCCCACGACAAGTCATAAATCAGGCCGAGATCGACAATGTTCACGCCTAATTCAGGATCGATGACGTCCTTGAGGGCTTCTTGAACGACGTCAAATCGCTCGTCACTCAGTGCAATGGTGGACATAGAATCTCCTCTCCTGCGGTTCAGGCAGTGTGCTGCGTGTAGCGGTCGTAACCCTCCGCTTCAAGTCGGTCGGCCATCTCAGACCCACCACTTTCGGCTATTTTGCCCCCGACCACGACGTGGACAAAATCAGGCTTGATGTAGTTCAAAATGCGGGTGTAGTGGGTGATGAGGAGGACGCCGAGATCGGTGGACTCTTTCGCCCTGTTGACACCTTCAGCGACGGTCTTCAGCGCATCCACGTCCAGACCAGAGTCTGTCTCATCCAGAACAGCAAACTTGGGCTTCAGGAGCTCCAGCTGCATGATCTCGTGGCGCTTTTTTTCTCCCCCGGAGAAGCCCTCGTTCACATTACGTTCGGCAAACCCGGGCCCCATTTTGAGGGCGTCCATCGCGCCCCGAAGGTCTTTGACCCATTCACGCAGTGCGGGGGCTTTGCCATCGAGAGCAGTCTTCGCAGATCGAAGGAANTTTGTNACGCTGACCCCAGGAACCTCCACCGGGTATTGCATAGCGAGGAAGATTCCAGCCTTGGCNCGCTCGTCCACTGTCATCTCGAGGACATCCTGTCCGTCCAGGTCTATCGAGCCTTCGGTCACCTGATAGCGAGGGTGGCCGGCAATGGTGTACGCGAGTGTCGACTTGCCGGAGCCGTTAGGCCCCATGATTGCGTGTGTGTGACCCTGCTCGAGGACTAAGTCGACACCTTTCAGGATCTCTACAGGACCCTGCTCGGTTTCAATAGAAACGTGCAGATTGGAAATGGTGAGAGTGTTCATTGCTGTCCTTACGCGTCGTCGGGAGTGGTCTTGGGGGTGGGGTCGACATACACCACACCATCGGTAATCGTCACCGGGTATACGGGAACTGGCTCAAAAGCTGGAAAATTTTGGGGTGCACCTGTAGCGAGAGAGAACTTTGACCCGTGTGCCCAACATTCCAGGCTGTCGTCTTCGACAAACCCCTCGGAGAGCGAGATCTCACCGTGGCTGCAGGTGTCCCCGATGGCATGAATCTCGCCAGCCGAATCTTTGACGAGGGCGATGGGGACTCCGTCGATGGTTACCTTCACCGCGCTGGAGACGCTCAAATCATCGACGCCGCATACTTTGACCGCGGCCATTTACTCCACCTCCGTGCGCGACAACTTCTGCTGAATCTTATGGGTCAATTCAGATACGAGGGCGCTGTCGTTAATCTTGGAAATCACGTCAACCAGGAACCCCATCACGACGAGCCTCCGTGCGTCAAGCTCCTCGATGCCTCGTGACTGAAGATAAAACAACTGCTCATCATCAAAACGCCCGGTGGCACTGGCGTGACCCGCTCCCGCGATATCACCAGTCTTGATTTCCAAGTTGGGAATCGAATCCGCTCGGGTCCCGTTGCTGAGCACGAGGTTGCGGTTCTGCTCGTAGGAGTCCGTTCCCACGGCATCTGCTCCAATGAGGACATCGCCCACCCAGACGGTGCGTGCCCCTTTGCCGTGCAGCGCGCCCTTGTAGGTCACGCGCGAAATAGTCTGTGGACCTTGATGGTGAACATAGACGCGGTGCTCGAGGTGCTGCGTGGCGTCGGCAAAGTAGGCCCCCCAAAGGTGTCCGGCAGCTCCTGCGCCGACAAGTTGGGTGGACGGGTTCACGATGACGACATCGCCACCAAGTGAGACAACGATGTGGGTGAGGGTTGCATCCTTAGCTACCGTCGCAAAGTGCGCCGCATAGTGGATTGCCCCAGGATTCCAGTCCTGGACATAGACGACCTGGACGCTCGCGCCATCCTGGATGTCGAACTCGACATTCTCGGCCAGCAGAGCGTCACCCGTGGATTCCAGAATGAGTGTGGCGTGGCTGTTGGCGTGAGCGCGGATAATCGTGTGACCAGCCCGCGCGGTGCCTCCCAACGCTGAGCGACCCAAGCGAAGGGGTTCCGTGTGCTCCCCGGAGATGTCAACAACGAGAACCTCGGTGGTGCTGGACCAGGCATTGGCGGCAATCCGATCCTCCGCAAGGCCTGCGACTCCGCGGGGGGCATCCTCGGGTGAGACCCAACTCGTGCTGAAACCTTCGGAAGGATTGGTGGAGAGGTCGTAGCTGCTGCCGTCCAGCTCCCCATCAAGGAGGCCCCACAACTTGGTTACGGGGCTGAGTTTCCACTCGGTTTCTCGCCCGGTTACGGGAGCGAAGTCGTCAACATTGCCCGAGGCAAAGCGCTCGGAGCGCGTTTGTACCGGGACGTCGTTACCGACACGTGTTTCTTGCGGCGCAAGCGTTGCTTGCCCGCCGGTTTCCTTTGAGCTCATTTAGCCGACGGAGCCTTCCATGTTCATCTCGATCAGCTTGTTCAGCTCCAGCGCATACTCCATGGGCAGCTCTCGCGCTATCGGCTCGATGAACCCCCGCACGATCATGGCCATGGCCTCATCCTCTGCTAAGCCACGGCTCTGGAGGTAGAAGAGTTGTTCTTCACTGACCTTGGATACCGTCGCTTCGTGCCCGAGCTGGACATCGTCCACACGAATATCGATAGCGGGATAGGTATCGCTGCGGGAGATCGTGTCCACCAACAGGGCATCACAGCGCACTGTGTTTGCCGAGTGATGGGCAGTGTCATCGATGCGAACCTCACCGCGGTATCCGGCACGACCGCCACCACGAGCAATCGACTTGGAGACGATGGATGACGTCGTGTGAGGAGCCATGTGGATCATCTTGGCTCCGGCGTCCTGGTGCTGGCCGGGGCCGGCGAAAGCGACCGACAGGGTTTCCCCCTTGGCGCGCTCCCCCACAAGGAAAACAGACGGGTACTTCATGGTGACCTTGGAGCCAAGGTTTCCATCAATCCACTCCATGGTGGCGCCTTCGTGAGCGATCGCTCGCTTGGTCACCAGGTTGTATACGTTGTTGGACCAGTTCTGAATGGTCGTGTAACGAACGCGGGCGTTCTTCTTCACGATGATCTCCACCACAGCCGAGTGCAGTGAATCAGAGGAGTAGACAGGTGCCGTACATCCCTCGATGTAGTGCACGTAGCTACCCTCATCCGCAATAATCAACGTCCGCTCAAACTGTCCCATGTTTTCTGTGTTGATTCGGAAGTAGGCCTGCAGCGGAATATCGACGTGGACACCCGGGGGTACGTAGACGAACGAACCCCCCGACCACACCGCGGTGTTCAGGGCAGCAAATTTGTTATCGCCAGAGGGGATCACAGTCCCGAAATATTCGGTGAAGAACTCAGGGTGCTCCCTGAGGGCGGTGTCGGTGTCGAGGAACAGCACTCCCTGCTCCTCCAGGTCCTCGCGAATCTGGTGATAGACCACCTCTGATTCGTATTGCGCCGCGACACCCGCGACCAAACGAGAGCGCTCAGCTTCGGGAATTCCCAGACGCTCGTAGGTGTTCTTGATTTCTTCAGGAAGCTCTTCCCAGGTGGTGGCCTGACGCTCAGTGGATCGAACAAAGTACTTGATGTTGTCAAAGTCGATGCCGGAAAGGTCTGCTCCAAAAGTGGGCATGGGCTTCTTGCCAAACAGCTGCAACCCTTTGAGACGGGTCTTGAGCATCCACTCGGGTTCATCTTTCAAGGCAGAAATCTCGCGGACGACATCTTCGGAAAGCCCCCGTTTAGCGAGTGCTCCGGCAGAGTCAGCGTCGTGCCAACCAAATTCATAGTTCCCCAGGCTTTCAAGCTCCGGGCGGTCGAGAAGTACGTCGGACATGTCTTTCCTCCTCATTCTGCGATGGGTGGGTGCGTGCGTTCCAAGGTGCTCATCAGGATGAGCCACGTAGACTTTGTCTACATCTTTACAGTGCCGTAACCCCACCAGATAAGCATCAGTGCTCGTGCGTGGACCTCCAGTGTATCTGTAACTATCTCTCTCGTGAAGGGATGAGCCCGTGAAAACCCTGTGGAATTGGCTACCCAGTGTGGTCGATCGCCGTGTCCGCATCGCGGCTTGGGCTTCTCTGGTGAGCCAGATTTTGATCATTGGAACAGGTGGCGCCGTGCGGCTGACCGGGTCCGGGCTGGGATGCCCCACCTGGCCGCGCTGCACGGAAGACTCTTTCGTTTCCACCCCAGAAATGGGTTTCCACGGGCTCATCGAATTTGGCAACCGTCTGCTGACCTTCGTGCTGATCATCATTGCGATTGCCATGTTCGTTTTCGTTCTGAAGATTCGGAAAGAGCGTCCGGAGCTCTTCCGAATGGCCCTCGGCCTGGGCCTGGGAATTCCAGGGCAGGCCGTCATTGGCGGAGTGACTGTTCTGACAAATCTGAATCCTTATGTCGTCGGGCTGCACTATCTTCTGTCCGCTGTTCTGGTCGGAGTAGCTGCCGTTCTGGTCTATCGGGTTCGACGAGGACCGAAGCGAACGGGTTGGGGTGTTGTCCCGCCAGTGCGTGCGATGGGTGGCGCCCTGATAGGTGTCCTCGGAATATCCGTCGCTATGGGAATCCTCACCACCGGCTCTGGACCTCATGCAGGGGACGCTGGCGCCGCCAGGAATGGCCTCGACTCGTGGCTCTTGCAGCACTTCCACGCGTGGCCCTCCTACATTGTGCTGGGCCTTGTGGTCACCCTGACGGCTCTTGCCTGGTTTGCGGGAGTGGGGTCACCCGGTTATCGACGGGCAATTACCGGCTCGCTCGGTGTGACCGGGGTCCAGATCCTGGTCGGACTCTTCCAGGCCAACTATGGCCTCCCAGTCCTTGCCGTCGGCATTCACATGGTCTTAGCCGCAGTTCTCGTCGCGTTCGTGGTGACGGCCCTGCTGGCCCAGCGAGAGCCTGTTAGAGAGGAAGCAATGGGTCAATCCCCACTGCGAGGAACAGTAGCGTCAAGTAGCTAATACTTGAGTGGAACACTCTCATGGGGGTGAGCTCGCCGCCACGGAGAGAGCGCTGATACAGCCGATGTGACTCGACAATGAACCAGCCGCCAGCGACCACGGCGACCACCGCGTAGAGCACGCCCATAGGTGCCACCGGAATCAGCAGCAGGGACGCAGCCACTGTGGCCCAGGCATACAGAATGACCTGCAGGCCGACTACGGGTGCTTCACGAAGAACCGCAAGCATCGGCACGTCTACTCGCGCATAGTCTTCCCGGTACTTCATGGACAGCGGCCAATAGTGCGGTGGGGTCCATAGAAAGACCACGAGGAAAAGAATCAGCGCTTCGAGACTCAGGGAACCGGTAACGGCAGACCAGCCGATCAGAACGGGGAAACAGCCCGCAATGCCACCCCAAATAATGTTCTGCTCACTGCGACGTTTGAGCCAGAGTGTGTACACAAAAACATAGAAGAGGATGGCGCCCAGAGACAGTAGAGCCGCGAGCGGGGTGGTAAAAACCCAGAGCCACGCGACCGACAGTGCGCCCAGGACCGTGGCGAAGACGAGTGCAGCTCGGCCGGAAACCTCTCCAGTGACTAACGGGCGAGCGCTGGTCCTGCCCATGTGCATATCGATGTCGCGGTCGATGAACATGTTGTACGCGTTGGCGCTACCCGCGCTGAGCGCACCGCCAAACACTGTTGCCAGCACAAGCCAGAGGCTGGGAAGGCCCCTCTCCGCCAGCACCATCACGGGAACAGTGGTGACCAGCAAGAGTTCGATCACTCTTGGCTTCGTGAGCGCCACATAGGCGCGCAGAACCGAGAAAGCACTCCGTGGCCGCACTCGAGCAGCGGTGGCTGAAGTCATAAAAGAGTGGGTCCTTTAGCTAACGAGACACCGCCAGTCTAGAGAGCAAAGCCTCTAAAGGGCTGAGTGCGTCACGCGCTCAGGCCCTTTTCCACCCCCGATATACTGGGGCCCTCGGGGCTTCGATTGCTGGCCTCTTTCACGAAATCTCCTAAGGACGGCCCTCCCCCATGGGATCAGTTTTCACTGAAGTTGACCACGAAGCAGTAAATATCGCCCGGGTTTTAGCAGCTGATGCCGTCGAGAAGGCCGGACACGGCCACCCCGGTACCGCGATAAGCCTGGCGCCGGTCGCTTACCTGTTATACCAAAAAGTCCTGCAGATTGACCCTAATGATCCGCACTGGCTGGGGAGAGACCGTTTCATTCTCTCCGCGGGTCACTCCTCACTGACCCAATACGTTCAACTCTTCCTGGGCGGTTGCGGGCTCGAACTCGACGACCTCAAGGCACTGCGCACCTGGGGCTCGCTCACCCCCGGCCACCCCGAATATGGTCACACCGACCACGTGGAGATCACAACGGGTCCTCTCGGTCAGGGAATTGCGTCGGCAACCGGTTTTGCCTATGCGCAGCGTTTTGAGCGCGGATTGTTTGACCCCGACGCCGCACCCGGCGAGTCGCCCTTTGACCACCACGTTTACGTCATCGCTGGTGACGGTGACCTGCAGGAGGGAGTCTCCGCAGAGGCCGCGTCGTTGGCTGGCCACCAAGAGCTCGGCAACCTGGTGGTCTTGTACGACGCAAACCAAATCTCGATCGAGGACGATGTCGATATTGCCTTCAGCGAGGATGTAGCCGCCCGCTACGCATCGTATGGATGGCACGTCCAAACCATCGACTTTGGAGACGCCGAGCACTACGTGGAGGACGTTGATGGTCTTCTTGACGCTGTAACCGCCGCGCAACACGAGACCGGACGACCTTCCCTCATCATCATCAAGACGGTCATCGGTTGGCCATCGCCCACGAAGCAGAACACGGGCAAAATTCATGGCTCGGCACTGGGCGCCGACGAACTAGCCCTGTTGAAGACCGCAGTAGGCATGAATCCCGAAGAGACCTTCGTTGTTCCCCCGCACGTGTTGGATCACACCCGCGCACTGCGGGAACGAGGAGAGAACCTCAGGGGTCAGTGGGACCAAAAGTTTGACGCTTGGGCCTCGGACAACCCCGACCGGAAAGCCCTGCTCGATCGACTCCTTCGGGGCGAGGTTCCTGATCTCGAGGCGTTGCTTCCTGATTTTTCCGGTGTTGAGTCCATGGCCACGAGGGCCGCTTCAGGACAGGTCATCAACGCCCTCGCGGCATCCCTCCCCGAGCTGTGGGGAGGATCTGCCGACCTGGCTGACTCCAACCTGACAACAATCAAGGGGCGAGCCTCCTTCGCCCCTGCCCGACGCTCCACGAAAGAGTTTTCCGCCGACCTTTATGGCTCGGTGTTGCACTTTGGAATCCGTGAGCACGCCATGGGGGCGATCCTCAACGGGATAGCCCTGCATGGACCGACGCGACCCTTCGGTGGCACTTTCCTCATCTTCAGCGACTATATGCGCCCTGCGGTTCGGTTGGCGGCCCTGATGGGGGTGCCGGTGATCTACGTCTGGACTCATGACTCCATTGGACTGGGCGAGGACGGTCCTACCCATCAGCCGGTGGAACAACTCGCCACTCTCCGCGCTATTCCGGGTCTGGATATGGTTCGGCCCGCGGATGCACACGAGACCGCCTATGCGTGGAAAACCATGATTGAGCGCCAGAAGAACCCCGCGGGCATTGCACTCACTCGGCAGGGCATCCCTGTGCTGAGCAGAGGCGCCGATGGTGCCTCTGGGTCAACCCTTGCCCACGCGCGTCACACCGCCCGGGGAGGGTATGTCTTGGCCGAGGCAGAAGGCGACCTCTCCGTCATCCTCATCGCGACCGGGTCTGAGGTTGCTATTGCACTGGAAGCCCGTGTGGCTCTTCAGGAAAGCGGCGCAGGGACAAGGGTTGTGTCAATGCCCTGTGTTGAATGGTTTGACGAGCAGGATGACTCCTACCGACAGATGGTTCTGCCCCCAGCGGTCACTGCACGCGTCTCCATCGAGGCAGGTATCGCCCAGTGCTGGCACCGGTTTGTCGGCACTGCCGGTCGGACAGTCTCGTTGGAGCACTTNGGTGCATCAGCTGATTATCAGCGCCTGTACCAGGAGTTCGGTCTGACATCTGCTGCCGTGGTTGCGGCAGCGCAAGAATCCCTAGCCCTNTCAGGAAAGTAGACCCATGTCCCCCACCNCCAGTGNCCAGATCAGTGAGGTTGGAGTCAGCATCTGGCTCGACGACCTCTCGAAAGACCGTTTGACGTCGGGGTCCCTACAGTTGTTGATGGANCAGCACCATGTGGTCGGGGTCACTAGTAACCCCACGATTTTTGCCAGTGCTGTGTCNGNTAGNGATTCGTATACCNAGGATCTGGCGGCCATGGCTCGCGGTGGGGCTTCTCCGGAAGAGGCCGTGTTCGAGGTCATGATGGGAGACATTCGGGGTGCGTGCNACCTGTTGCGCCCGGTGTTTGACGCCACTTCTGGCCAGGACGGTCGGGTTTCCCTCGAAGTGTCCCCCCTTCTCGCCCACGACACTGCGGGGACTATTGCCCAGGCCATCGAGCTGTGGGAACGAGTAGATCGCCCCAATTTGATGATCAAAATCCCTGCCACCAAGGCTGGAATTCCCGCAATCACCGATGTTATTGGCCAGGGCATCAGCGTCAATGTCACCCTTATCTTTAGCCTCGAGCGTTACGGCGACGTCATTGACGCCTATTTCGCGGGGATTGAAAAGGCCCTCGCCCATGGTCATGATGTGTCGAGCATTCGTTCCGTTGCCTCATTCTTCGTCTCTAGAGTCGACAGCGCAATTGATGCTCGCCTTGACTCCCTCGGCAGCGAAGCAGCCATAGCAGTCCGATCTCAGGCTGCTATCGCCAATGCGCGGTTGGCCTATGAACTCTTTCAGTCGGAGCATGCCAGCGACCGTGCCCGCACGCTCATGAGCGAGGGAATGCACCACCAGCGGCCCTTGTGGGCTTCCACCGGTGTCAAGGACCCCGCGCTTCCTCCCGCGTACTACGTGACAGAGCTCGCGGTGTCATCAGTGGTGAACACCATGCCCGAAAAGACCCTCCTCGCTCTCGAATCAGATGGCGTCGTCGCTGGGGATCGGGTTTCTGGCCACTTTGAGTCAGCCCGGCACACTCTGCGGGCGCTGGAAGAACTCGGCATATCTATGGACGCCGTCACGGACGAGCTTGAGGCTGATGGTGTCGCAAAATTTGTTCAGTCGTGGCATGAGCTCCTCGACACGGTCGCACAGGCTATGAACGGAGCTGCGTGACGTTCTCTGTCGACCTCAGCGACGCGTTGGCTAAGGCCACACTGGCCGCCCGGAGGAGGGTCGCATCGTCTGGCTTCATGAGCTCACTGCTGAACCAGGACTCAACTCTGTGGGGACCCGCTGCGGAACCTGAAGCATCAATTCGCTTGGGCTGGACTGTTCACCCCGGTGTGTGGTCAACAGTGGCATCCGAGGTTATGGAGTTCCGGTCTGAGCTTGTCGCCGAGGGCATCACACGGGTCGTTCTGTGTGGCATGGGTGGTTCCTCACTGGGGCCTGAGGTCATGGCGGCGTCTGGCTCCCTCCCGCTCACGGTTGTTGACTCCACCCACCCTGATGAGATTGGGCCCGAGCTCGCTCGCGACCTATCCGACACTGTTATTGTCGTCTCCTCCAAATCTGGAGGGACCTTGGAGACGGATTCCCAGAGGCGAGCGTTCGAGAGTGCCCTTGTGACACAGGGGTTGAGTCCCACCCGCCACATGGTGATCGTGACTGACCCAGACTCACCGCTGCATCTCGTCGCGACCGATGCCGGATATCGAGTTTTTACGGGCGATCCCACCATTGGAGGCCGCTTTTCGGCCATCTCGCCCTTTGGGCTTGTCCCGTTGGGGCTCGCGGGCCATGACCTTAGGGACTTTCTCGACAGTGCAACGGTTGGGTTTGAAAGGTGCCACACACCCGGCGAAGAGAACCCAGCGGTGGTGCTGGGAGTCGCGATTGCTCACGACAATCCCGCAGTCAACAAGCTCTTACTGCGGGCGGACCCCGAGCACCCCGGGTTTGGCAACTGGATTGAGCAGTTGGTTGCTGAATCCACCGGGAAAGAGGGGGTGGGAATCCTGCCTGTCGTGGAATCCAGGATGACAACCCTGCCCGATGCGCGGAGCGTTGGTCCTCGCGGTTCGGGCAGTGATGTCGAATTGTCGGGCTCTCTCGCAGAACTGATGCTGGTCTGGGAATATGCGACTGCTATCGCATGCGCTCAGATTGCGGTAAACCCTTTCGACCAGCCGAATGTTGAAAGCGCCAAAGTAGCGGCGCGGGAACTACTGGAGTCGCCACAGGTTGAGGGCAGACCAGAAAAACCCCTGGATGGTCTCTCTCTCTTCGCTGAACCCGCGCACCCAGGGCTCCAGGCAGTGAGTGACATTCCCGTACTCCTGAAAGATCTTGCCGGTGAGCGAGGTTACATCGCTCTGTGTATTTTTGCGCCACGAGGCACGGAAGAGCGGTGGCGGGAGTGCGCGCAGGCCCTCGAGCGCCGCACCGGTCGCCCCGTGACCCTCGGATTTGGCCCGCGGTTTCTCCACTCGACCGGCCAGTTGCACAAGGGTGGTGCGCCAGAGGGGGTCTTTCTCCAGGTGATCGAGACGAGCACGACTTCCGTGACTATCCCCGGAAGAGACTTCGACTTCTGGTCGTTACTGGAGTCCCAAGCTCATGGCGATGCGCGGGTGCTGGCAGACACCGGTCAACCGGTCATCAGCCTGACGGGAACGAGTAATGACGTCGATCGCGTTATCGCAACCCTGACATCGCAGGGTGGTTAGGCGCGACCCTTTTTCTTGCGGAGGCGGGTCAGGGCATCCTCAAGGATTTGCTTCGCCTCTTTGTCCGTCCGGCGTTCTTTGACGTAGGCCAAATGCGTCTTGTAAGGCTCATTTACCGGCAATTCCGGTGGGTTGTCCTTGTCGCGTCCAGCCGGCATACCGGTGGTGGGCGAGTCGATCATGTCCGGAATCTCTTCTGGCTCGATGTGTGCCGAAAAATACCGAACGGTCTCATTCCCCATCGCATCCCAGTAGGACACCGCTATGCGGTCAGCCTGGATGCCGCGATCCTGCTCGCCCATGGGACCGGAACCAACCCGTGTTCCCCTAATTGCACTACCGCCAGATGCCACCGAGAACTCCTTTTAGATATCGAAACGTGTAAACAGACCAAGGACAACGATGCTGGATACCCAGATCAACGCGACAACCACCGTGATGCGGTTCAGGTTTCGCTCCGCAACACCTGATGAACCCAAATTGGAGGTGACCCCACCACCAAACATGTCGGATAGCCCGCCGCCGCGACCACGGTGGAGGAGGATCATCATGGTTAGCACGATGCTGGTCAGCGCCAGAAGCACCAAAAACACTACGCGCAGAATTTCCACATTAACCTCCCGAAGCCCTCACCACTATAGACGCTTGGCACCGATTACTAATCAACACTCACGTGCTGGGGGAATCGAGCAATAGCCACAAACTCATCCACATCGAGGCTTGCNCCCCCCACTAGCGCTCCATCGATGTTCTCTCGCTTCATAAATCCGGCNATGTTGGTGGATTTCACGGACCCGCCATAAAGGATGCGGGTGCTTTCCGCAGCCTCTTGGCCGTGGAGAGACTGAATAGTCTCTCTCAGGGCGCGACACACGTCCTCCGCTTGGTCAGGCGTCGCCGCTTGTCCGCTCCCAATAGCCCACACGGGCTCGTAGGCAACAACGATTTCTGAGCCCCGGGGGATGATGTTCAGCACGGCACTCAGCTGGTCCACGGGCACCTTGCGTGCTCCGTATTTCTCCAGATCCTCTGTCGTCTCCCCCACGCAGAGAATGGGAGTCAAGTCGTTGCGCAGGGCGGCCTGCACCTTGCCCGCGCAGATTTCGTCGTCCTCGTGGTGGTCTGCTCGACGCTCAGAGTGCCCCACCAGGACATACGTGCAATCGAGCGCTGAAAGAAATAACCCGGAGATGTCCCCGGTGTGAGCACCGTCATCGTGAACCGACAGGTCCTGGGCTCCCAGGGCGAGAGGAAGGTCATCGGCATTGATCAGAGTTTGCACGGAGCGAAGATCAGTGAAGGGAGGGAACACCCCCACCTCCACCTCCTTGTCGTCGAACTTCTTGTCTTTGAGTGCCCACGAGAGTTTCTGGACGAACGCGATGGATTGGAGATGGTTCAGGTTCATCTTCCAGTTACCAGCAATTAGGGGGCGACGGGTGGTTGCCATCCGAGAATCTCCAATCCAGGCAGGTGTTTTCCTTCGAGGAATTCCAAACTAGCTCCCCCTCCGGTGGAAATGTGGCCGAAGTCATCATCGGCAAAACCCAGGGCCCGCACCGCGGCGGCAGAGTCTCCCCCACCGACAACAGACAGGCCGTTGACCCTACTGAGGGCAGCGGCCACAGCTCTTGTTCCGTGGGAAAAGGCTTCGAACTCAAAAACCCCCATCGGCCCGTTCCAGAACACGGTGCGCGACTGCTCGATGGCTGAGGCGAATGAGGACGCCGCTGCGGGCCCAATATCCAACCCCAGAGCGTAAGCCCCCGCGGGACCTGATTCGAGCTGGTCCACGGGAAGCGTTACGTGGCTGGCATTCGGACTAAAGCTCTCGGCCATGACGATGTCCTGGGGAAGAACAATCTCCACACCGAGTTTCTCGGCCGTCGCAAGAAACTCCCGAACAACGTCAACGCGGTCAGATTCCAGCAGACTCTTGCCGACCGCGTGTCCCTGAGCCGCGAGCACCGTGAAGACCATCCCACCACCAATGATGATCCGATCCACGGTGGGCAGGAGCGCTTCGATGACACCGAGCTTGTCCGAGACTTTGGATCCGCCGAGGACCACGGTGTAGGGGCGCTCCGGCTGAGAAGTGAGGCGCTCCAGCACGCGGACTTCTGATTCGACCAGGAAACCCGCATACGCGGTGGTGAGGTGTGGGAGTTCGTAAACGCTCGCTTGCTTGCGGTGAACAACGCCAAAGCCATCAACCACGGTCGCATCAACGTGGGACGCCCATTCCGTCGCGAGTTCGAGGCGCGCGGGGGNATCCTTGGCGGTCTCACGGGGGTCAAACCTGAGGTTCTCAAGGAAACACACCTCCCCCGAGGCTAAGGCCTCTAGCGCCTCCCACACAGCCTCTCCCGACACCCCAGGCAGCAGTGGCACCGAACACCCCGCCAGCTCTTCGGTTCGAGCCGCCACGGGAGCAAGACTTAAGTGCGTGTCACCGGGTCCATCGGGTCTCCCGAGGTGGCTCGCCAGGACGACCGAAGCACCCTTCTCCCTGAGGAACTGGAGCGTCGGAAGAAAAGCGCGAATCCTGCCGTCGTCGGTGATGCTCTGGTTATCGAGTGGCACATTGGCGTCCACTCGCAGCAAAATCACACGACCGTCAAGGTCGAGCGCGCTGCCGAGTGTAGTAAGTGCCACTACTTAGAGCTTGGACGCCATATACGAGGCTAGGTCAACCAAGCGGTTGGAATAGCCCCACTCGTTGTCGTACCAGGAGCTGATTTTTACCTGATTGCCGATGACTCGAATGAGACCCCCATCCACAACAGAGGAGTAGGGATCTCCGACAATGTCACTCGAGACAATGGGTTCTTTGGTGTAGCGCAGAATTCCTTTGTAGGGGCCTTTGTCGGAGGCTTCCTTGAATGCTTTCTGCACTTGCTCCAGGGTGACGTCCTGACGCGTCTCGACAGTCAGATCAGTGATGGACCCGGTCGGGACCGGGACCCGCAGTGCGAAACCATCCAGCTTGCCTTTGAGCTCCGGCAGAACGAGCCCGATGGCTTTCGCTGCACCGGTCGACGTAGGAACAATGTTGACTCCCGCGGCCCTTGCCCTGCGCAGGTCGCTGTGGGGGCCATCCTGCAGGTTCTGGTCCGCTGTGTACGCATGCACAGTGGTCATGAGGCCCTTTTCGATGCCAAAGGTGTCATGAAAAATTTTGGCCATCGGAGCGAGGCAGTTTGTGGTGCAGGAGGCGTTGGAGACGATGTGGTGATTGGCGGAGTCATAGTCCTCGTGATTGACACCCATCACGACGGTAATGTCCTCACCACTCGCAGGCGCAGAGATGATGACCTTCTTGGCGCCCGCGCTGAAGTGGGCCTTCGCCTTCTCGGCGTCAGTGAAAAAACCGGTTGATTCGATCACGATATCCACATCGAGGGTGCCCCACGGCAGGTTGCCGGGGTCACGTTCCGCGTAGACCGTAATGGCTTTGCCATCGACGACAATAGAGCCCTCTCCAGCCTCGACGGAGACAGGCAACCTTCCCCCGACAGAGTCGTACTTCAGAAGATGCGCGAGGGCCTTCGGATCGGTGAGGTCATTCACAGCGACAATCGTGATGTCGTGTGTACTAGCGAGTGCTGCACGGAAAAAGCTTCGTCCAATTCGGCCAAAACCGTTGATGGCTACGTTAACCACAGGGGTCCCTTCACACGGAGTGTCAATGGAAAAGGCCGGGAAAACCCCGGCCCATCCCAGAAGTTCTTACGCCATCAGACTAGCAGTGACCCGCCTGCGTTGGCACGGGCAGCAGCGAAACGTTGTGCAACATTGTCCCAACTGACGATATTCCAGAAGGCCGTGACGTAGTCGGCTTTCACGTTCTGGTAGTCGAGATAGAACGCGTGCTCCCACATGTCCAACTGCAGGATGGGAATTGTGCCCTGCGCCGTGTTGCCCTGCTGGTCAAACAACTGCTGAATCACGAGCTGTGATCCGATGGGGTCCCAGGAGAGCACGCCCCACCCGGATCCCTGGATGCCCAGAGACGCGGCCTGGAAATGAGCCTTGAAAGCGTCGAACGAGCCAAAGAACTCATCCAGGGCTGCAGCGACCTCTCCTTCCGGAGTTCCCCCCGCGCCCGGCGCAAGGTTGGTCCAAAAAATCGAGTGATTAACGTGCCCACCGAGGTGGAAGGCAAAGTCTTTCTCGAGCCGGTTGATGTTGGCAAAGTTGCCCGACTCTCGAGCTTCCGCCATCTGGGCGAGCGCGTTATTCGCTCCATCTACATAAGCCTTGTGGTGTTTCGAGTGGTGCAGCTCCATAATGCGAGCACTGATGTGGGGCTCAAGAGCCGCGTAATCATAGGGAAGTTCGGGTAGCGAATAAGTCATGACAACCTCCAGGTGATGTAAACGTATGGCAGCAGTCTAGGCCTGGTGCCTTGGTGACAGCCTGGGGCTCAGTCGACCTCGACGGGCACTGCATCGAGGGTGTTAGGGATTCCCAGGTCTTCAGCGCGCTTATCTGCCATGGCGAGGAGGCGCCTGATTCGGCCGGCCACTGCGTCCTTGGTCAACGGTGGGTCGGCGTGATGACCCAGCTCGTCCAGACTCGCATCTCTGTGGGTGAGGCGCAGATTCCCTGCGTAGAGGAGGTGATCCGGGATATCCTCCGCCAGAATCTCCAGGGCTCTCTCCACTCGCGCACACGCGGCAACCGCAGCCTGCGCTGAGCGTCGCAAGTTCGCATCGTCAAAGTTCACGAGTCGGTTGGCCGTGGCCCGAACTTCGCGGCGTTCACGCAGCTTCTCCCATTCGGACACAGCTCCCGGTGCTCCCATGAGGGTGAGCAACTCGGAAATTGCCTCACCGTCACGGACCATGACTCGGTGCGCCATTCGGACTTCACGCGCCTTGGACGAGACGCCAAGCCGCGCGCCTATGCCGACCATGGCCATCGCCGCTTCGCCGGTGGGAGCGACAATCTCAATGGCCGCGGACCTGCCCGGCTCACTGATACTGCCTCCCGCGAGAAAAGCTCCTCGCCAGATTGCCGGAAGGTCACCGATGGGTGATGTTGTCAATTTGTTCGGCAAACCCCGCACCGGGCGCTTTCTCGGATCGAGCAAGCCGGTCTGTCGAGCCAATGTTTCACCGCCCTGCCGCACGCGCACGACATAGAGCGGGTGGGTACGGTTCCCCGCGGGCTGCATGACGGCCGCATCGGTCGCCATACCGAAGATGTCCCTGATGTCTTTCCGCACACGTTTGGCTGTTTCGAGGTGATCAAGCTCAACCTCGACCGCGATGTTTCCACCAATAACGTGAAGACCACCGGCAAAACGCAAGATGGTAGATAACTCCGCGACGCGCTGACTGGTCAGATCTGAGTGGTGAGAGACCAACTCGTCTTTGACGGCAACAGTCAGGGAATGCATTCTTATGTGTACCTATTCACGCCCAAGGTCACGGTGTTTAACCGCGACTTGAACATCAGCTCGTGTAGTCAGTAGTGCGCCTAATTCTTCGGCCATTGCAACGGATCGATGCTTGCCTCCGGTACACCCTATCGCAATGGTTGCGTAGGTCTTGTTCTCGGAAACGTACCCGGACAGCACGGTGTGAAGGGTGCGCTCGAATTGCTCGAGAAAGTCCCCTGCGAGCGGGTTGGAGAGGACATACTCGCTGACCGGCGCGTCCTTACCCGTGTTATCTCGAAGGGATTCCTCCCAATAGGGGTTAGGCAAGAACCGCATGTCCGCGACCATGTCAACGTCCGAGGGAAGACCGTACTTATAGCCAAAGCTCATGATGGTGAGTCGGGTTTTTGCCTCGCCTGGCTTGCCATAAGCACTCGCCACTGCCGTTGAGAGCTGGTGGATGTTCATCTCGGAGGTGTCAATAACGAGATCACTTTGCTCTCGGATGGGGTGCATCAGGCTGCGCTCTCGAAGAATGCCATCCAAGAGGGTTCCATCTTCTTGGAGCGGATGAGGACGACGCACTTGCTCGAATCGTCGAACCAGTGCATCGTCGGTCGAATCGAGGAAAAGGACCTGGACGTGTGCATGTTCAGCCAGAGTCTCAATGACCTCACTCGCGTGCTCAAAAAGCGAGCCCCCTCGCACATCCATAACGGCCGCGAGTTTCTCCATGTGACTTTCCGGCTCATGGGCGAGATCGACGAGGGGCTGCAGCATTTGTGGGGGCAGGTTATCCACGACATACCAACCCTGATCTTCGAGCGAATTCGCAGCGGTCGAGCGTCCCGCACCGGACATTCCCGTGACAATGAGCACTGTCGTGTCATCGCGCGTCAGCGGTGTCATCGCTCCCCCGTCCCTTGACGACATCGTACTGGGCGCATCTCAGCTCCCACTGAAGAATGAGTGAATTATGTCCGCGAGCCTAGGGCCAACTCCTTCAACCTCCAGAAGCTCCTCCAGGGACGCCTTCTTGAGCTGGGTAACAGACTTGAAATGCTTCAGAAGCACGGCAGCCGTCGCGTCTCCCACCCCCGGTATGTCGGTGAGCTCTGTGCGCAACGTCTTCTTCCTCGTGCCCCGCTGGTAGGAAATTGCCACTCTGTGAGCCTCGTCGCGAACGCGTTGCACAAGAAATAACCCCTCGGAGGATCGGGGCAGAATGAGGGGAAAAGCGGCACCTGGCAGCCATATCTCCTCCAGTTTTTTGGCAACACCACACACAGGGATTAAGACCCCCGCCTCTTTGAGAGCTCGGGCAGCTGCATTGACTTGCGGCAGTCCGCCATCCACGATCAGCAAGCCCGGTGGATACCGGAAGCCCGAATTGGTGTCACCAGACTGACCCTCAGAGGGAGCAATTCGCGCCACCCGCCGAGCGACCACCTGGTGGATGGCGTCGGTGTCGTCGCGGACTCCGTCAAGCCCGAACTTCCGATAGTGCTCACGTCGGGGCAAACCGTCCTCGAACACGACCATGGAGGCCACCGGATTGTCTCCTCCCAGGTGGGAAACGTCGAAACACTCGATTCTCAGTGGTGCGTCATCGAGACCCAGAGCATCGCGCAGCTCGGCGAGGGCGTGCGACCGCGCCACGGGGTCGCTGGTGCGGTGGGAAAGGTGCCCCTGGAGAGTGTGTCGGGCGTTCAGCCCCACAGAGGCTCCCAGTTCTGCCAGTTCACCCCGACGGGCGGTCTTCAGCGTGACAGAGCCTTCCTCGCCGGCGGACCGCCTCACCTCGGTGAGCTGCTTCTCCCACCAGTCGGCGTTGGGGGGTAAATCAGGGACCACAACAGTCCGTGCCGGTGGTTGCTCGTCAAACCCGTCACGCAAAATCATTTCCACGAGGCTCTCTCCGGATTCCGTGGAGGGCGTCTCCACGACGAAGCCCTTTGCTCCGCGTATGCGTCCACCCCGGACACGAAAAACGTGGGCCGCTGCCACAAGACCGTCTGCCGCAACACCGAAGACGTCCGCATCGACGCGTTCGTCCAGAACCATGGTGTTTTTCATGAGGATTGTCTCGATTGCCTCCACCCTGTCCCGAATCTTTGCAGCTCGTTCAAATTCCAAGTTGGCCGCCGCATTGTTCATGGCGGCGCTGAGATCTTCCACGACGCCTTTGTCATTGCCGGCCATG
>JGI10211J34971_10001580_pt1 | contig 18738 bp, 15 predicted proteins | sample Etolagsediment_FD_34971 | JGI IMG/M metagenome (IMG submission 34971)
GTTGCACACTGGCGTGTTACTGAATCTGAAACTGTTGGTGACGAAACATTCACTGCCTCTGCATACGGCACTGTAGGTTTTACACCTGACGCTGACGACCCTTCATTTGTCGCCTACGACAGTTTAACTGAGGCTGACGTACTGGCATGGGTACACGCAGAAGTTGACCAAGCGGCTACTGAGGCGGCTCTGACAGCTAAAATTGAGGCAGACAAGAATCCTGTCACTGGTTCTGGAATGCCTTGGTAAACCATAAGGAGTAGTCATGGACTCTGTAGATGAAGCATTGGCACGTTTAGATAAACATGAAGCTGAGTGTGCCTTACGGTACGAGATGATTCAGCTACAGCTTGACGAACACAATCGCCGCTTTGACAAATTAGAAAAGATGATGCAAGGCGGCTTTGCTTCCATTGCTATGATCGTAACTGTAGCTATTGCCATTTTGGAGTTTGCCAGATAGTGGACATCAATGAGTCAACAGACGTAACTATTCCCATTCGCAACTTAATTGCTATGGTTGCCGCTACGTCTATTGCAACGATGGCTTACTTTGGTATTCAAGAGCGTCTCAACAAACTTGAGCATTCTTTGGACAAGTCTCAAATAGAAATAGAGCGTAACACTGAGTTTCGTATTTTGTGGCCTCGTGGAGAACTTGGCTCGTTACCTGACGACGCTAGGCAGGACATGTTGATTGAAGGTGTGCAGATGGATGTAGAGGATCTTAGGGCAATACAGAAAGACGTCCATAATCTAACCATCCGCATTGGCACGATGGAATCATTGTATGCACAGGAGCCAGAATGATTGAGTCACTCATAGGGCCTGTTACAGGGCTTCTAGACAAGTTTGTACAGGACAAGGACCAGAAGGCTAGGCTGGCCCATGAAGTTGCTACAATGGCTCAGAGACACGCTCAGGAGCTTGCTAAGGCACAGCTAGAGGTTAACAAAGTAGAAGCAGCACACAAGTCTTTGTTTGTCTCTGGTTGGAGACCTGCAGTAGGCTGGTGTTGTGTATTAGGTATGGCAGGTAATTTTCTTGTAATACCTATGTCTAATTTTATATTAGCTTTAATGGAAGTTCAAGTTACTGTACCACTAATAGATTTAGAAACTATGATGCCAGTTCTTATGGGCATGTTAGGTTTAGGCGCTATGCGCTCTTATGAAAAAGTCAAGGGCGTATCAAGGGAGAAGTAAGAAATGTCGAAAAAAAGACAGACACGAAATACTAAAAAGTTTAAAAAGGCTGCTGCGTCTAAAAGAGCTAGGATGCCTATGCAAAAAGGCGGTCAAATGTTTGCAGGCGGCACTTCAAACTTTAATGAGCGTACAGGAGGTGTAAAGCCTGCTCCCGATCCAAAACGTCGAATTGACGAATCAGCGCCTCGCCCTACGCCAACTTCTACTGGAGTATCAACGCGCTCAGATAATACAACAGGAACACTACCAGAGTTTACAGGCACTGTTCCAAATACAACAGAAACTAATCGTACAATTCAGCCTAACACAACTACACCGGCTCCTGCAGGCGATAATACAAATCAACTTCCTCCCAGCGATAATAACAACACTACGACAGGTAATCAAACTGATTTTTCAGATTATCCAAACCCTGAAGACTATCGCCAAGGTGCAAATGATCCAGCATATAGACAGGCTCTTCAAGAGTGGAATGAAGCAAATCCAAATGCTTTTAGAAATATCGCGATTCCAAACACAGATACAAATGGTGACGGCATGCCTGATACTTATATTCCTACGGGAAATACAGGCACTGGAACAGGGTCTAGTCTCCTATCTGGCGCTCTTACAAAAGCACCAACAGACTTAGCAATTAATCTTCCTGATCGCCCAACCTTGCCACAGGTTACTCCCGAAGATGTAGCGTATGGCCCAGACTCTATGATTTATAGAATGGCTGATACCGGCGATGCAACAGCTACAAGAGCCACAGCAACAAGTGCAAGAGCACAATCAGACGCAACTGCTGCACAAGCTGCTACGCCTAGTGATGCCGCTGCTGCTCAAATGGAAGCTGCTATTGCTGAAGGTATTGCTCCCGGAAAAGCCGCACAAGGTCAAGTAAGCGAAGGTGCTATTGCACAAGTCCAAGAAGGCACTATTACTCAGCCTGCTGTCGCTGCTAAAAGAGATGTATCTTCTGAAAAAGACGCAACTGCTAGGGCGGCTCAAAGACCTAAAGCTCGTGATTATGCTGAAGCTGCTACAACTGATAAAAGCTTTGAAGTAGGAGATGTTAAAGGCCCAAAAGTAACTAGACGAACAGGACACGTAATTTCTGAAGACGAGCTAAGCGCTTTAAGACAAATAGCTCAAGGACGAGGAGTGCCACTTGAAGATCTTCCAGAGTATAAACTTGCACGAGAAAGAGTAGCACAACAAGGTGAAGCAGCTACTGGTGAGTTTGAAAATCGTCTTAGTGAGGCTCCACAGGCTGAAGCAGCACAGGCAATATTTGAAGGTGTTAATATTCTACCTCAGGGCGAAGCAGCAACAATTGCTGATGTTCCAGAGTTAACAGCGGCTCAAAGAACTGCTGCACAAGCCGAAGAAGTTTTAGCTCCTGATGCAGCACAAATGACAGCGGTTGGTGATGCTGCAGCACAACAAAGAGACGCAATTACTGCTGAACAATTAAAAGGCATTGATGCGTCTCAAACAGAACTTGATAAACTAGGAGAATTTGATTTAGCTGCTAGGCGCATTGCTCAATCTACTCAGGCTGCACAAGGAAGGGCTGCTCAGTTAGGAGCTACTCCACAAGCACAAGCTGCACAAGCATCTTTTTTAGGTGCTGATTTTACACCACAAGCGCGTCAACAACAAATTGAGCAGTTTGATCGTTTTGATGCTGCACAAAGACAAGCAATTACATCAAAAGGTGTTTCTGCTCCTGATGCTACACAAATAGAAGAACTGGTTAATGCTGTAGCTCAAGAAAGACAAGCTATAACTGCTGATCAATTAAGTCCTGTTATAGCATCTCAAACAGATATTTCACAGCTTGGAAACTATCAACTTGCTGTTAGACGTACAGCACAATCTGCTGAAGCCGCTACAGGAGCAGCTGCACAGTTAGGCGTAGCCCCAGAGTCTATTGCGGCTCAAGCTGCATATGTTGCTGCAGGTCAAATTCCTATTGAAGAAGCAGCAGATATTGATAACATTCCAGAGTTTCAAGTAGCAGCTCGACGAACTGCATCTGTAGGTGAAGCCGCACAAGCTATTGCGTCTCAATTAGGTGAAGCACCTTCTGCAGACCTTGAAGGTCGTGAAGCTATTCTTGGAGAAGCACCAAAAGGTAATGCTTCTCAAATTGGCGGTATTCCTACTGCACAAGCCGCGCAAATGCAAGCCGTTACTGGAAAAGAACGTCGAATGGCGGCTGCAGACATGGCACGAGTTACTGTAGGCCTTCCTGAAGAAGTAACAGCTGTTGTTATGGAAGACCCTGCAACCGTTGAAGCACAGTTAGATAATGCACCACAAGAAGTTACAGCGGCTGTTGCAGCATTACCAGAAGAAGCGCTTGTGTCTACACAGATGGAAGGCCTTCTTGCGGGTATGGAAGATGGTGAAGTTCCAGTGTGGGCACGACCTGCTGTAGATGCAATCAATGCACAAATGGCTTCTAGAGGCCTTAGCACATCTACTGTTGGACGGGATGCGCTGTTTAATGCAATTATTCAAAGTGCGCTTCCAATGGCTCAAAGCAACGCTCAGGCCCTTCAACAACGTGCTGCACAAAATTTAGGCAATCAACAACAAGCAAATCTTCAGCAGTCTCAACAAATTGCTCAACAACGCTTAGCAAACCTTGCTAACAAACAAACAGCTGCGTCTCAAACAGCGCAAATGGCACAGCAAGTTAACATTAAGCAGGCTGAGTTTCAACAACAAGCTGAAATTACAACTGCTCAACAACGTGAACAAGCGCGTTTGACTGAAGCTCAGTTTGCACAGCAAAGAGCGCAACAGACTTCACAGCAACAACAACAGGCTGCTGTGCAAAATTTATCTGCAGCACAACAAATGGATCTTGCAAACTTGCAAGCCATCAATGCCTCTGCAACTCAAAACTTAACAGCGGAACAACAAACTCGTCTTGCATCTTATCAGGCTCAAGTTAATCGTACTATGCGCCAAGCTGATTTGCAGCAAGACATGGAAAAAGCAAATTTAAGCGCCTCACTTCAAGTTGAAATGGCTAACTTAAATAATCAGAATCTTGCAGCTAGAGATTCTATGTCTGCTGAACAACAAGAAAGACTAACTAATCTCCAAACTCTTGTAGACTTCCGCAAAACAAACGCTACGTTAGCACAACAAATGGATCTTGCTAATCTTAGTAATGATCAACAAATGCGTTTGGCTAACCTACAGCGCAAAGCTGAAGCAGACCAAGCAAACTTTACAGCAGAAAATCAATTTGAACTTGCTGAATTAAATTCAAAAATTCAACGAGCTACACGTCAGGCTGAACTTAAGCAAGACATGAGCAAAGCTAATCTGAACACTGCGCTTCAGGTTGAGTTATCTGAGTTGTCCGAAAAGAACGCTACTGCTCGTGCAAACATGACGGCGGAACAACAGACTAGACTTCAAAATCTTCAAACACTTGTAGATTTTAAAAAGACTAATGCACAGCTTGCTCAACAAATGGACATGGCTAACATGTCTAATGAACAACAAATTCGTCTTGCAAATCTTGCTGAAAAATCTGCTGCAGATGCTGCAAACTTTACAGAAGGAAATAGATTTGAACTAGCTAGACTTCAAACGGCTGCTCAAGTTTTATCTGAAAACACGCAGCTTAGACAACAGGCTGATTTAGCGAATTTAAGTTCTGATGAGAAAATAACTCTTGCAAATTTAACAGCAGAAAACCAAGCATCTTCTGATAATCTTAATTCTGCACAGCAAATTGAATTAGCTAATTTAAATCTTCGTCTTCAAAGAGCAACGCAAAATGCTCAAATGCGTCAACAAATTATTACACAAACATTTAGTCAAGACCAACAAACAGAACTTGCAAACTTAGAAGCTCTTAATCGTGCTGGAACAGAAAACCTTAATGCTGCTCAACAAGCAAAATTAACGGAATATAATGCACAAGTAAATAGAAAAATTCGACAAACAGAATTAAATCAAGACATAGTTAAAGCAAATTTAAATACTTCTCTTCAAGTTGAGCTAACTGAGCTGTCTGAAAAAAATGCAACTGCTCGTGCAAACATGACAACAGAGCAGCAAACACGACTTGCTAATCTTCAGACGCTTGTAGACTTTAAGAAAACTAACGCACAGCTTGCTCAACAAATGGATATGGCTAACATGTCTAACGAGCAGCAAGTAAGGCTTGCAAATCTTGCTGAAAGAGCTTCAGCAGACGCAGCTAATTTTACTGAAGCTAATCGGTTTGAGCTAACTAGGCTTCAAACAGCAGCACAAGTGTTGTCAGAAAATACTCAGCTTCGTCAACAGGCTGATATTGCAAACTTAAGTTCAGAAGAAAAAATTACGTTAGCAAACTTAACGGCTCAAAATCAAGCATCTGCCGATAACTTAAATGCTGCTCAACAGGCTGAACTTGCTAACTTGAATGCTCGTGTTCAAACAGAAGTTCAAAATGCTCAGATGCGTCAGCAGGTTATAACGCAGTCGTTTAGTCAACGTCAACAAACAGAGCTTGCAAATCTTGAGGCTTTAAATCGTGCAGGCTCTGAAAACCTTAGCGCTGAACAACAAAGTCGTCTAGCAAGCTTTAACGCTACCATTGATCGCAATGTACGTCAAGCAGATCTTAATCAACAAATGGAAGCTGCTAACCTTGATGCTCGACTTAAAGTAGAGTTGTCAGAGCTTACAGAACGTAATGCAACTTCCCGTGCAAACATGTCGGCTGAACAGCAAACGCGTCTTGCTAATCTTCAGACGCTTACTGAGTTTAGAACAACCAATGCTCAGTTAGCCCAACAAATGGATATGGCAAACCTTGCTAATGAACAGCAAATGGAACTTGCAAACCTTCAAGAAAAAGCTTCAGCAGATGCTGCAAACTTTACTGAAGAAAACAGATTCCGTATGCAAGAGTTAAACAACTATGTTCAAGTAATGTCACAAAATGAACAGTTGTTACAGCAAGCAGACCTTGCGCGTCTTAGCATGGAAGAGCGTATTTCTCTTGCTAATCTTGATTCTAAGAATCGTGCAGATTCAGAGTCTATGTCGGCACTGAATGTCGCAGAGCTTCAGCAATATGAAAAACGTATGCAGGCAGCTCAGGTTAATGCGCAATTGGCCCAACAAATGGGCCTTGCAAATCTTAGCAATCAACAACAAACTGCAATGTTTAATGCTCAAATTGATGCAAATCTTGACATGAAACAGTTTGATGCTAATCAACAAGCTGCGATGGCTAACAGTCAGTTTATGCAGTCGATGACTATGAAGGACTTTGATGCTCGTCAACAGTCTATTATGCAGAACGCTACGGCTATGGCATCTATGGACATGGCAAACCTTGATGCACGTACACGTCTTGCGGCACAAAACGCTCAAGCATTCTTACAAATGGATATGGCAAACTTGTCAAATGAACAACAAATGGCTGTCATGAATCAACAACAAGCCCAACAGACTATGTTGTCAAATCAAGCAGCTGAGAATGCAGCACGGCAGTTTAATGCTGCAAACCAGCAACAAGCTGATCAGTTTATGGCAAGTTTAGCGTCTCAAACAGAACAATTCAACGCTGCTCAAGCAAATGCTATGAGCCAGTTTAACATTTCTGAACAGAATCGCATAGCTGCTCAAAATGCTCAGAACGCCACACAAGTATCTCTTGCTAACGCTCAGATGCAAACAGATATTTCAAAGTTCAATGAGACTATGGATCAACAACGCGAGCAGTTTAATGTAGCAAATGCTCAGGCTATCGAACAAGCAGACATTGCATGGCGACGACAAACTAATACAATTAATACTGCGGCTCGTAATGCAGCCAATCAACAGAATGTCATGAATGCTTTTAACCTAAGTATGGCAGAAATGCAGTTCTTATGGCAAGAAGTTCGTGATAATGCAGCATACACTCGACAGGCTTATGAAAATGATCAGACTCGTCGAACACAGTTATATGCTACGGCTATTGGTAATGAATCTGCAGCAGGCGAAAAAAGCTCAAGCTCAATAAATGCTTTAATTACTGCAGTAAACAATCTGCTAAATCTTGGAGGTTAATAATGGGATTTTTCTCTAAAGTTTTTAAAGGCGTAAAGAAAGTTTTTAAAAAAGTAGGTAAAGGAATTAAAAGCGCTTTTAAATCTATTGGCAAGTTTATGGACAAAATTGGCATTGTTGGTCAAATCGGCTTGTCGCTTTTATTGCCCGGAGTAGGAGAAATATTAGGAGGAATGCTACAAGGCATAGGCAGTAGCGTAGTCAACACCTTAACAGGATACACTGGGGTGGGTTCTTCTATTGTTAACGGGGCAGGAAATTTTCTTGCTAAAGCCGGACAACTAGCTGGTCAAGTAGGTAAATCGTTTAGCAGCATTACTGAAGGCGTTAAAAATGTTGTAGGTGAAACACTTAAGGCTGGTGCAAATGCGCTTGGTTTAGATACAGCTGTTTTAAAAGCAGGCGAAACTTTTGGCTCAGAGTATTTAATGGATCTTGGTGAAAGTATTCGTGCAGCTGATCTTACATCTATTGGAGAGCAGTTTGGCACAAGTGTAGAAAATGTTGTAAATTCTTTTGGTAATATTGGCAAAGACCTTGGAGGCGTTTCTTCAACATCTTCAAAACTTACAGACGGTGCGGTTACACCTCAACCAGAAATTAGCTATGATCCAGATATTGTAACTCCTGATATGCCTGCTGCGGCTCAAGTTAAAACAGATTCTTTGTTAGCTCCTAATGTCAATATAGCTTCTCCTGCAGTTGGCGACCCTTCTGTTATAGGTAATCGTAAGCTTTTAGATCCAAACTACATTTCTGCAGGTACAACTGATTTTGCAGCGGAAGCTGCACAACGGGCAAAGACACTTCAAGACTTGGGCGTTACTTCTGAGATGCAAGCAGAAGCAGCAAAAGAAGGCTTTATTGATAAAACACTTCGTTTAGGTAGAGAGAAACTTCAAGAGCTTCCACAAGAGGCCGTGAATAAATTAGGCTCAACGCTTACTGATATGCCTTCTCAATTTGCTAGAAGGGCCGTTGGGCTTGATCCAGACCCAGTATACAACCAAGTATCTTACGCTACTGTTGTTCCAACAATCCAAGAAGCTCCAATGGTAAGTACGTCTATGGGAATAGACCCCGTACAATACGTAGCTAACAATCAACAATCTATGGGTTTGCAGCCGTTTGGATTTAACGCTAACATGTACAATGAAGCAACATATATGAATCAAATGCGTAAATACGGTTTCGTATAAGGAATACTAAAGAATGAATGAAGAATACAATAAAATAGTCTTAACGGGTGGTAGGCCTATTCCGGGCCAAAGCCTGACAACAGACCCTTCTAATCCTGCGCCTTATGAAAAGCCACCAGAGTATACTTCAATTCACGAAGCTTCTGAAGATATTTTTGCTGGACTTATTGAAGAACAAACTTATAAAGAAATTATGGGTTTGTTAGCTGATGATTTTCCTGTAATGGATATTGTACAGACTATTTTGTTTGCAGGTTTTAGAGAAGGTAAATGGAACCCTGACCTTATGTTAATGCTTGTTGAGCCCGTAGCTTATATGCTACTAGCATTAGCTGAACGTGCAGGAATTGATCCAAAAATTTACACAGGCGAAGAAGAAGACGAGGCCGAAGAGCGTGTGTTTGGTGTTGAATTACAGAAAGAAAAAGTATCACGCATCAAAAAGCTTGCTGCGCTTGGTAAGACGCCTTCAAGTGCTATTACAGAAGAAATGATAGAAACTATTGAAGAGCTTCCTGTGCCTAGTTTAATGGAACAGCCTCCACAAAAACCAAAACAAGAGCCTGCATCACAAAGTTTAATGGCTCCACCACCCGTTGAAGAGGAACAAGTATAATGTCTATTGAACAATTTGGTGAATCTCTTTTAGGGGATATTCGCAAAAGACGACAAGACGAAGCGAGACGGGCTAGAAAGCGAGCAGAGCGTCAAGCGCTATTAGGTCTTGGTGTAAATGTTGCTGCTAAAATAGGCAATGAAATGCTGGCGAATAAAACTAGAGATTTTCTTAAAAGAGAAGAGTTTTTGCTGGCACAACAAGCCCAAAATAAAGCGCTGGATTATTCTGGTCAATTAAATACTCACCGTAATGCAATTGAACAGGGCGGTGAAGGTTATTCTGCTGGAGATACAGTAGGCTATGCAATGTATAAACTACGTCCTGAATTTGAAGCTCGTGCTAAAGAAATTTTATCTAATACATATACAAACGATTTAACTGCTTACAATGCTAAAGTTCGTCAAGAAACACAAAAATTAGCAGAAGCTTGGGCTGCAGATTATAAAGAAGCTATTTCTTTAGCTGATGAAGTCTCTGATAAAGATTCTTATGAGTCTATGGTAAAATTACACGCAACAAAAGCTAAGCCTACAAACATAGGTTCGTATATCACAAGAGGAATTTCAAATCTTTTTGGCGGTAAATCACAAGAAGAATTTGAACAAGAAGCTTTTGAAGCTATTACTGATGAAATGGAAGATGCTGAAGAGCTAAATACATTTATGTCAACATTTAAAAGCTTTGGTGATATGACACGAGCTTATAAATTTACTAAACAAGTTTTTCCTGAAAAAGCTTTTAGTCCAGATAGAACAGAAACTATAGAAGAAACGGCTGATGTTGAAGTGGTGGATGGTAAAATATACGCTACTAAAAAAATAAAAACAACTAATCTTATTACTAAAAAAGTATCAGAAAGAATTGAATTTGAAACAGATGAAATGAATAGACCTGTTCCTTTAGTAGATACAACTGATCCAAAAGAAGCACTTCAAAAATTATTTCAACAAAAAATGGATGACTATAACTACGGTATACGTGCACAAGAAGTATTAAGAACTGAAGCCTTTGAAGGCTTTATGGCGCAAGCAAGAAGAATGGGATTAAAGCCTGAAAGTCCTGACGATCTTGAAGAGTATGAAGAAGTTGGAAAGTTGTTTGCAGCTTGGCTTCCCGGAAATACTAAAAATAAAGCTGATGAACAACTTCAAAGAGAATTAATAGATATAACTACTACTGGTATTATCACCACTAAAATTGCAGGCGAACAATTAAAAGGCTCCCCAGAACAACAACAACAAGCTATAAGTGACATTATATATAATGTTTTAATGGGCACTGGAATGACTATGGATAAATACAAAGGGTCCAGACAGCCAGTAGGCCCCGTAGTTCGAGACTTTAATGATTTAATGCAAGGATCTTTTAGAACTGAATATCCGTTCATTGCTAGGTAAATTAGGAAATAACTAAATATGGCTAGAACCGTAATTACTCCAGACGGTGAAATTTATGGAAATGTTCCAGATAATTATACCGATGAACAAGTGTTTCAAATGCACTTGGAATCAAAACAAGCAGGTATGGTTGCTGGCTCTATTTCTGTGTCTTCACCAAAAGTAAATTTACCTGAAATAGAAGAAGAGAAAGAAGAAAAGCCAGAAGTTCAAGCGCCTAAAGTTCCTGTTGTTGAAAAACCAGAAGAAGAAAAAGAAACAGGCATTGCTACAGATATCGCTAGAGGACTTACTAAGTTTGGCTCTTTTGTGCCTAAGCTTGCAACAGACGTTTTTGGAGTTCCAAAAGGATTTAAAAGTCAAGAACAATTTGTAGGTCAAACTAGAAAAGCTTTTGCTGAATTAGTAACTGATTTTATTCCGGGGGTTGAGCCTGAAGATATAGTAACTGAGGAAGGTACAGTAAAAGAAAGAGGTCTTACTGGCACAGCAGTAGAAGTAGCACCTTATTTAATTGGTGGTAGTGTTGTTGCAGGATCAAAGCTTATAGCTCAATTACCTAATATTACAAAGGCTGCTACGACTACAGGATCTTTAGTTGCTTTAGATCAATTACTATACACAGGAGATGCCGACGATACTATATTTAGATCTTTAGAAGATTCTGAACTTTTAGAAGCTAATCAAGCAGCACAGGATTTTGTAGAATTTATGTCAATTGACAAAGATGATACAGTTCTTGAAGAAAGAATTAAACTTACCGTAGATAATGCTGTAGCAGGGGTAGGCGGATATGCGCTATTAAAAAGCCTTGCGGGTGCTGGTAAAGTTGCGACTAAATTTAAAAAGCCTTTAGAGCAACTAACTAAATCAGAACAAGCAGAAGCAATTATGGATGCGCTAAAAGAAACTCGTTCTAAAATTAAAAGGCCTGAGTTTTTAAAGCCTAAAATAAAATATGTAAATATAGATGATGATGCTTTGCAAGTTTTAAAACAAACTGCAATTAAACCAGACGGTCTTACTGCCTTAGCTACTAGCGGTCCTTTACGCCGATTTTTTCAGCAAGTATTTACTTCGCGTGGTTACTGGTCTCCAAAAGCTTTTAGTGCTTTTAATGATTCGCAGTATGCAGAGCGTCAAATAGTTAGTCAAGCAGAGCATATTTCTAATAGACTGCAAAAATCTTTAAATAATTTAAATGATGGCATTAAAACTAAACGGGCTACTACCCTTGTGCAGCGTGCGTTGTCTGAAGATTTAGACTTTGCACCTGATATGTCTTTTGATCAGCAAGTTAAATTTGTGTCTCAAAAATATAAAATAAATGCAAACATTGCTACAGAAGTCGTAAATGCTCGTAATTTAATTGATGATCTTTCAGCTAAAGTGTTAAATTCTAATGTGCCTTCTCCTGATTTTAAAGAAGCTATTCTTGAAAACATGGGCATGTATATTCGAAGGTCTTATCGTCTTTATGAAGATGCAGGTTATCGCCCTTCATCTGCTGTTCTTCAAAATGCAAAAAAATACTTTAAAGAGTTAGCTGAAAAACAAGGAATAAAAGATTTAGAAGCGATTGAAAATTTTGCTACAGACAAAATTCAAGGCATTCTTGATACTAAAAAAGCTAAAGAGCTTGAAAGCTATTACGGAAGAGTAAATAAAGTCAACACTGAAATACTAAAACAACGTGGCGATATTCCTTTAGCCGTTCGTCAGCTTATGGGTGAAATTGAACAGCCTTCAGAAAACATTGTATTAACAGTGTCAAAGCTTGCAAGGCTTACAGAAAACAATAGATTCTTTAACGAGCTTAATGATTTAGGCAAGAATAAATATATTTTTGATGAGTCTACTTCTACCAGAGGCGCAACTGTAAAAATAACTGGTACAAATTCAATTTTAGACGGTAAGTACACAACTCCAGAAACTTTGTCGGCTATTAAAAATAAAGAGTCGCACATTAGTTGGTTTGACTCTGGTTTGTTCAGGTATGGTGGACAACTAAAAGGTTTTTCTCAAAAAATGAAAACCGTTTATAGCCACATGACACATCTTAGAAACTTTGGCGGTGGCCTTCAATTTGGTTTAGCTAATGGTATAAATCCGTTTTATGGGGCAAACCAAACTAGAAAGCTGCTATGGAATGAAATAAGATCAGGTGGCGATGCTGCGCTTGATAGCATGTATGAACGTTATCTTCGTTTAGGAGTAATCAATACTAACGTCAGAGTAAACGAATTTAGGGCGCTTTTAGAAACTGGTTTTCAGTCTGATGCTGATAATTTTATGTCTAACCTTGCTAAAAGGTTTGGCGGTACAGTCTTGCCTGATAAAGCGTATGTCAAAGGTGCTAAAATTGTTGAAGGCATTGATGATGGTCTTACTGATATTTATATGGCTACCGATGATTTTTTTAAAATAAATTCTTTTGAAAAAGAACTTGCAGTTTTAAAAAAAGCAAAACCCAACGAGGCACTTGAAATATTAGAAGAAGAAGCAGCCAACATTGTTAAGAACACTATGCCTAACTATGATCGTGTTCCAAAAGCAATTAAACAGTTTAGGTATCTTCCTTTTGGTAACTTTGTTTCTTTCCCTGCAGAAATATTAAGAACTTCTGGACACATTATTGCACAAAGTGCTAAAGAAATAAGCTCTGGAAATGTAGAATTAGTTAAAAGAGGTACCGCTAGGCTTGCTGGGTTTAGTGCTTCAATGGCTGGATGGAGTGCGCTTTCAAACGAAACATATCGTTGGGCGGGTTTTGATGAAGAAGAACAAAAAGCAATTCAAAAGCTTTCTGAAACTCCTTGGTCCCAAGCTCCCAGAAATGTTGTTCGTTTTGGCGATACTATCTATACAAACGATACTCAGTTTATTGACTCATATAGTACAGTTAAAGAGCCATTTGCAGCAGCTATAAGAGAAGTAGAGCGTGGTGAACTTCGAGGTGAAGAGCTAGAAAAGCGTCTAGGCCTTGCTATAGCAGAAGCAGGTATAAATCTGTTATCTCCTTACTTTGGAGAAGCAATTGTAACTGAAGCAGTTCAAGATTTAATGTATGCTTTTAGAGGTAATGGCTATACTAAAGAAGGCAGACCTGTTTTTGTAGAAGGAATGTCTTATGTAGACCAAGGAGCAGAAGCATTCCATTTAATGTTTGATGCGTTTAAACCCGGATCAATGGACTCAATAGAAAAGCTTGCAGATGCTGCATTTGAAAAACCTCAAACATTTACAAAAAAGCCACGGGATTTAGGGGCAGAAATGTTTACAAATGCTACAGGCATACGCTTTACTGAATTTGATCCTGAAGAAGCATTTAAATTTAAAGTTAAAAAGTATAATAGATTCAAAAGAAACTTAATTGTTGCTAGGCCTTTTGGATATGCAGAAAAAGCAGACAACCTTGTTGAGCGTTATGTTAGGCGACAAAAAGCATTGCACGATATTCAACAAGATATGTATGAAGATTTTCTTGCTGCTCAAACTTTAATGGGCAATGCACAAGCATTATATATTATGCAACAAAACGGCATAAGTGAAACTGAATCTTCTTATATTGCACAAGGAATATTTTTAGAGGAAGCGCCTTTAACTAATAAAAAATTAATAACTGATTATGAAAAGCTTGTTTTTGATGATCTTCCTTTTGAAGCGTATCAAAACGAACTATATAAAGCTCAAATCAGAATGAAACACACGCCGCTTATGCCTGTAGAGCCTGCAGAATTAAAAGAAGCTTTTGACAAAGATACAATTCAATTGCCTTCAATGACTATGGAAGGCGTTGAAAACTTACCAACCGAAGAAGAAGAAAAAGAACGTCTTGGATATGCTAAAGGAGGCGAGGTCACAGTACCTAATGCGCCTGCTGAGCCTGACGAGCGTATCGACAAAATGACGGGTCGGCCTTACAACATTCAAGCTGGGTCAGCCTTTGTAGATGAAGAAGACCCCGAAAAGCGTATGTTGTTCAAAGAAGGTGGTTTTGTTTCAGAAGCCTTAGGCATCTCTGAAGACGACATTAAGTGGGCTAAGGGTTTAGCTAAAAAGTTTCCAGAGGCTGAAGAGCTAGATGGTCGTGGCGATGCTGCTCGACACTTAGCCCTTGGATGGCTGGCAAAACAATCTAAGTACCCATCAGCTGCTAAATTTGCTGCAAATGCCCGTGAGTTTGTAGAGCTAGATATTAAGGGCGGTCCTATGGATGTTGCCAACAACAACAAAGGCTTTAAGATTGATGCTGATTCACGCGAAGATGCTGAAAAAGAAATCATGAAAATGATTAGAAACAAAGAAGTGTTGTATTACACGCCCAAAGAAAGCAAAGGTAGAAGAGGTTATCAAGCTGGTGGAAGCGTTGAAGATCCTAGCATGTATAGATCAGACGGAAGCAAAAAGTCTGCACAGGGTTTTCTAGGGCCAGTAAAAAACAATGTTGAAGGCGGTATCATGACAGAAGTTTCTGTAGGCATGGAAATAAACGGTCAAGAAATGGAAGTGCCTACCATGGTTCCAACCCTTACTGAAAAAGAAATAGAAGCCTTAGCAAATATGCAGCTTGAAGGAAATGCTAAAAATATTCCTGAGTCTATTATTATAAAAGCAAAACAACATGCTTTAAAGCGAATAGAGCAAGGCCTTAGTCCTTTCTATCAGGATGGAGAAAAATAAAATTGCAAAGACTCATGGAAACTTTAAAGCGCCACGAAGGTGTCAAGTATTATGTTTATAAAGACCACCTTGGCTACGAAACCATTGGCGTTGGACGTTGTATAAAGATGGGTGTTGGTTTGGGACTTACACACGATGAAGTAGACTATCTTCTTATGAATGATATTACACGTTGTATAGAAGAACTTGAAGCAGCCTTTTTTTGGTTTAAAGATTTAAATATGGTTAGACGCGAAGCAATGATAAACCTATGCTTTAATCTAGGGCTTACAAAGCTTCGAAAATTTAAAAAAGCTTTGGCAGCAATGTCAATACATAACTACGACAAAGCTGCAGAAGAATTTTTAGACAGCAAATGGGCTACCCAAGTGGGTCGAAGAGCAATAGAGGTGACAAACATGATTCGTACTGGAGAAATAGATGTCTAAGAAAAAAGATCCAAGGCTGGAAAGGGCAGGAGTAAGTGGTTATAACAAACCGAAACGCACACCTAGCCACAAAACAAAGTCGCACATCGTGGTTGCAAAAGAAGGCGACAAAGTTAAAACAATACGCTTTGGTCAGAAAGGCGCGAAGACTGCAGGCAAACCAAAGCCGGGCGAATCAGAGCGCATGAAAAAGAAAAGAGCATCGTTCAAAGCTAGACACGCTAAGAACATTAAACGAGGAAAAATGTCAGCGGCTTACTGGGCTGATAAAGTTAAATGGTAAAAGGAGATTTTTAACCATGATGAAACCGCAAAAAAAGAAAAAGACTCCCGGAGGCCAGATGCAAGCTGGCGGTCCCGGAGGTAAGCAGCTTCGAGCAAAAAGTGGGCGTAGCGGTCCTGTAGCAGGCGGAATGCCACCACCTTCACGTCGTAAAGCTAGAAGCCCTTTATCTGCACAAAAAGCCCAAGTAGCTGTTACTGGCGGTGGAATGCCACCACCTTCACGTCGTAAAGCTAGAAGCCCTTTATCTGCACAAAAAGCCCAAGTAGCTGTTACTGGCGGTGGACGTACAGCTGCACAGCAACAACGCCGCAAAGCTAAATTAGCAAGCATGACTCCTGCACAACGACAACGCCGTCAAGCTAATATGAAGACTTTGCAAGGCATGACTCCTGCGCAACGTCGCGAACGTCGCCAGAGTCGCCCAGCAGCTTCGCGTCGTAACATGCGAGGCAGATAAAACTAAACGGGGAGATGTTTAAAAGCTCTCCCCAATCTTTTCAGCCGTGAGGCTATAGCACGTCGTGACGACGTTAGGAGAAATACAATGCGTAAGATACGATGCAGAATTGAAGAAATTTTAGAGGACAGCTATGCCCGTTAAAAAGAAAACTAAATCAAAGGTAAATCAGGCTGGTAATTATACTAAGCCTGCTATGCGTAAACGCCTCTTCAATAAAATAAAAGCAGGTTCTAAAGGTGGTAAGGCTGGTCAATGGTCAGCCCGTAAAGCCCAAATGCTTGCTAAAGAATACAAAGCCGCAGGTGGAGGATATAAATAATGCCTCTTAAAAAACCTCAAAAGTCTCTTAAGGCTTGGACAAAACAAAAGTGGCGTACTAGGTCCGGCAAAAAGTCTAGCAAAACAGGTGAGCGTTACTTACCTGAAAAGGCTATTAAGGCTTTGTCAGCTAAAGAATATGCAGCCACTACTCGAAAGAAACGTGAAGATACTAAAAAGGGCAAGCAGCATAGCAAACAGCCGAAGAAGGTTGCCCAGAAAACACGTAGATATAGGTCTAAAAAGTCTTAGTGTTAAGAGCATCAAGCTCTTTTTCTATTTTTTCATGTATACCTTCTAAATGGTATCGTGCTTCCTGAAGAACTTTAGAAACAATCTTCTGTTCTTCAGGCTCTTTAAACACCTTTCTAATTTCTTTTTCAGGCACAGAGCTATATTCTGTCATCAGGTTGCCTGTACTATCAAAGAAAATTCTAAAACCTATCAAATTTCCTTCCCCCTTGTTAGCCACTGCGTGTTTCCATTTCAACGCGAACAATGTCAAGCCCATCAAGATAGTCTTTAGACTCCATCAATAACTTTAATTGCGACTCAATTGCTTCATAGAAAGCGTCATGATCGTGAAAGGCCATAGGATTACTGATAATAACTTCAATTGCCATTGCGTGTTTCTTTATGTCTGCTTCGTAATAACTTTTCATTGTTTTTAGTATTTGAGTTGGATTCAACATCTTTTTTATCCTTAAAAATTCTATCCCAGTTTGAGTCAAACTTTTCTTTGTTTACTTGACGGGGGGACGAACCCTTCCCGCCATGCCATGCGCTCATATTATATCTCGCAGTTGTTGCCTGTGCAAGCTAAAGTCTGTGAACCTTCAGTCATGTCACTGCTTTCTGTTATGTCCCAAGATATTTCAGTAGGAAAGTTAGCAACCATTTCGTTGTACTCTTCTTCGCTAAAAGGCTCATAGGGTGCTTGCTGATAAGTATGTTCAGAGTAAGGCAAGAAACTAATACCGCTAATCTTATCAAACTTATTGTATAGCCACTGGCCTACTTCCAAGAATTCTTCATCACGATAATAACACGTCATGGAGGGCTTGTGTTCGCACCAAAAGTCTTGATAAATCTCCCACAGTTCTAACTGCTCCATAGCACCCATCTCAGACGCTACCACAGCTCCTTCAGGAGATTTTATGGGGAAGCTGAATACCTTGGTAGTGGGTGACATTATGTCGTCTTCTACGGGGATTCCAGCCTGTTCAAGGACTTGGCAGAGTGGGTCTCTTGCGTCTGCTCTAACTCGTCTAATGTACTGATCTGCATATCGAGGGTGGATACCAGATGCAGAATCAACCAGCTGACTAACAGTACCGGAAGGTTTAACAGCAGTAATAGCAGTGCTGACATTAATACCAAGCTTTGCAGCCCAATGCTTGTTAGTTTCAATAGCTTCTTCTTTAAGTTCTGTGAGCCAAGTTTTAAGAACACCTTTGTCTCTCCTTCCTGATAGAGTTGCATGGTCCATGATGCCTGTAAGACTCACTCCCAACAACGCTTCTTCTTCAGTGTTATTTTGCCAGACCTTTCTCAAATACCTAAAGTTTGTGAGGGTAGCTTGTAAAGTTCCAAGGATAGTCGCAACACGTACTTTTCGTTTGAGGTCTGACAACGTATCGGTTGACCTGACGACAACCTCCGACAGATTGCAGAACTGGTAGGGTCGGAGGATAATTTCGCTGCATGGATTAGTTCCAAAATCATAGGTAGCGTCTCGTCGCTCGTTTTTTGCAGCTTGTTTTTGACTTGCAACCCTAGAGAAGACTCCTCGTTCTCCAGAGCGGGACTCGTATAAACTTTTCCACTCATTTAAAAATGCCTCAAAATCAGGTTTCTCTGTATAACACGCACTGTTGTTTGCTAGTCCTCGCTGAGGATTATCTTGCCACCATTGGCCTGATTTGGCTCGTCGGATTCGATCGTCAGTGAGGTTACTGAGACTGATGAGAGCGGATCTTCTAACTCCCCCGACGACGACGATCTGTGCAATCTTACAGCAGATATCGTGACACTCGATGGAGGAAAGCTTACGTCCAGCAGCCTCCCTAAAGATTTC
>JGI10211J34971_10001581_pt1 | contig 18738 bp, 15 predicted proteins | sample Etolagsediment_FD_34971 | JGI IMG/M metagenome (IMG submission 34971)
CGATCATTTTTTCCAAAGACTCCTTTCGCGCTTTTTCGGAAAGGCTACCGTAAACAACATCCGCGGCGATCTCCGGGTCCATGAAACCGATCTCTGCCGTGGGCCATGCCACAATGAAATCAGGCCCGGCCCCCGGCCCGCACATGTTCATGCATGCCTTTCCGTAACTCTTTCGTATGATAATGCTGATCTTGGGTACGGTCACCTGGAAAAGGGCCTGTTGGGCCCTCACCACTTTCGCCCCTACGTTTTTTCGCTCTGCATCCTTTCCCACGAGGTGTCCGGGCGTATCGTGTAGAAATATCATCGGGATATTATAGGAATCGCAGAGGCATAAAAAACCGGTCAGTTTATCTAAGCCCTTTACATCCATGGCCCCCACGTTCACCAGAGGATTGTTGGCGATGATCCCTACGACCTCGCCGTTGATGCGGGTCAGACAGGTGATGAGCATGGCGCCGAACTCGGGCTTCAGCTCCAGATAAGACCCCTGGTCAACCATGCACCCGATGATATGATGCATGTCATAGGTTTGTCTTCTATTCGTTGGAAAGAGATCCAGGATCTTGCTCATGCGGTCTTCTGCGTTTTCGTCTACCGGTTCCACGCGTGGAAGGGTGCTGCTGTTATCGGGCATATAGTCCAAAAAGGCCCGGATCATTTGAAAACATTCTTCCTCATCCGCCACCACCCGGTCAGTCATGCCGGTAATGCGGGAATGGACTTCCCAGCCTCCCATCTCTTCGCCTGAGTAGGATTGACCTACTGCCTTAGTTAGGGCGCGGGGACCGGAGACAGAAATGGCGCTCCCTTTCACCTGGACGACAAAGTCGGCCAAAGACGCCTGAAAATCGGGTATGCCATAGCACTCCCCCATGGCGGCAAAGATAAATGGCTGTTCCCTGAGATGAGTATAGGCCGGGGCCAGGGTATTCACCCCTCCCCCGGAAAGGGTGCAGAATTCTTTTGCCCCCTGACAATCGGGCATCCTCGCTCCACCCGATTCTCCTAACCATATGAGCGGCACGCGTGCCTTTTCTTTGACCTGCGCCTTGAACTGAAGGGTCTTTTTCAGATTCGTCTCGGCATTGGTTGATGCCAATACCGTAAAGTCATTGGCAATCACCGCCACCCGTCTTCCCTTGATCCGCCCGTAGCCGCAGATCACACCGTCCGCAGGTGTCTTCCCGGCCATACCGGGAAACGCCGAATGGGCCAACATGCCCATCTCAAGAAACGAGCCCTTGTCTAATAGCCTGTCGAGCCNTTCCCTAACCGTGAGTCGGCCCTTAGCATGCTGTTTGTGAACCTTATCCGGTCCGCCCATCTGCAGTGCCTGACGCCGTTTTGATCCGAGTTGTTGAAGAGATCTTTCCAGTTCCATCGTATGAAAATTCCGCAAGGGTTCAGGGTTTATAAACCTTCAAACCGTTACTTTCTGTTTTTCGAAAGATTAAACCGACCATCAGCCCGATCAGGATGAGACCTGCGCCGATGGTCCTGATTCCCCACCATGGCAGACCGAGGCAGAGCCCGCCAAGGAACAGGGTCACCCTGAGCCACAGAGGCGCCATACCGAATCTCGGCAGATACCCTTCAAGGGAATAGCTGATGCTGATGACAGATCCGCACACCAGAACAAAGCTTGTGACAATACTCCATGTGGACCCGTGGAGGAGAATGGCCGGGTTCAATACAAAGAAAAAGGGGATAAAATATTTCACGAAACCGAATTGCATGGCCTTGAATGCGGTCTTCATCGGATTGGCCCCTGCCAGCCCGGCGCCCGCAAAGGCGGATAGGGCCACGGGAGGGGTGATGTAGGATGCCATGCCCCAGTACATGATAAAGAGGTGTACGGACAAAGGATAGAGGCCGCTCTTGACTAAGGCCGGCGCTAAGATGAGGGCCAGGAAGACATAGCAAGCCGTGATCGTCATGCCCATTCCCAGGATAAAGCTGGTAAGTGCGCCTAAGATCAACAGCAAAGCGATATTTCCGCCGGCCAGGGCGATAATCTCGCTCGAAAAGGAATGGGCAACCCCTGTCAGTGACAAGGCCCCGATAATGGATCCGATGGCACATAGGAGCGCCACCAACTCGGTCAACACCTTCCCCACAGATTCAATAAATGCAACGACTTTCTTCCAGCTGAGCCGGGTTTCCTTTCGCAGGTTACAGGCAATCAGCAAGATCAGGCTTGCCCAGAAAGGGGCAAGGGTCTCCCAGTGAAGGTATAACAATGCCCAGATCAGGAAAATCAGCCCGGCCATATAGAACCAGCCGGCCCCGATGGTTGCCTTAAAAGAAGGGAGTTGTTCTTTTGGCAGGCCCTTGAGTCCTGCCTTGGCTGCATAGGCGTCGATCTGGAGAAACAGCCCGCCAAAATAAAGGAGCGACGGCACAATGGCCGCGATGCAAATAGTACTGTAGGGTACGGCTAAAAATTCGGCCATGACAAAGGCCGTAACACCCATAATCGGGGGCATGAGCACCCCGCCCGTGGAAGCGGCCGCNTCAATGGCCCCGGCATAGTGGGGGGGGTATCCGGTCCGCTTCATGGTGGGGATGGTCAGAGCCCCTGTCGTCAGGACATTGGAGATGGAACTGCCGCTGATGCTTCCGAAAAATCCGCTGGCCACAATCGACATCTTTGCAGGCCCCCCTCTGAGACTTCCCAGAAGAGAGCTTGCCAGATCAAGGAAGAATTTGCCGCCCCCGGTTGCCTGCAGGGCCACGGCAAAGACCATGTATCCGATCAGGATATTCCCTACGACTTTCATCGGAAGGCCTGTGACGCCCTCCGTACCCATGGTAAAAAAACCGACCAACCGTCTCACATCACACCCATAACCCTCGAGAAGACCGGGCATATGCTGGGCATATAACGCGTATGTCGTGAAAAAGAGACAGATAAGGGCAAAGCTGAGGCCCCCCGCCCGGCGGGCCGCCTCTAAGACCATGACCATCAGGATAAGACCCAGGACATAGGTCTGTATGGGGGGTACGATCTCCCAGCCGTCCTGAATGATCTTGTAGGCATTCAAAAAAAGATAGAGCGGGCCGATGAAGCTCAGGACGGCGAAGAGGAGATCATACCATGGGACTTTTTGATGGATGAGGTCTTTCTTGATGGGTGAAATGAGAAACAGGAGGGGAAGAAACAAGGCGATCAGGAGATAATAATAGGCATCTCCCACCATGACTCCCAAGAAGCTGAAATGGAACAACTGATAGATGGCGACGAGAATTCCAATGAATGAGAAGAGGATAAATATCCACCGCAACGGACCGGTCAGCGTTCGGTATCTGCCTGCAGCAGGTTTTATCTCCTTTTTTTCTGAGGTTGTCATGGTTCTTCTCCTGAGCCCTGAATCTCTTCAAGCCTTAGACGGTTGCGCAAACAGTATGTTCTATCGGTTAAATAGTGCCTGAACGAAATAGCGGGTTGCAAGTTTCAAGTTTCAAGTGACAAGTGACGAGTGACGAGTGACGAGTTACAAGTTGCATGTTGCGTGTTATGTATTGAAAAAACAGCACTCTGTTCACTCAACAGCCCGCAACCTGCAACCCGCAACCTGCAACTCAGGTCCGTCGATGCATGAAAGCGCCACGCATCCTTACTTCGCTTTCTGCATCCTTTCCTTTTCCTGCTTTAAAAGTGCTGCCTGTCTTTCTTCATGTTTTTTTGTCCATACCCCTGCTTCCTTGAAAAATTTCACGGCGCCGGGGTGGTAAGGGCTCAGGAAACGGTTGGTTTCAAGCGCGCCTTCTCTTGTCCACAATTTGAGGGAGGGGTGCATGGGGCTGTAGATGTCATAGCCGTTCCATATCCCCTTGGTCAATTTATATGCCACCTCTTCATCCAAATCCGGGTAGGAAATAAGTCCATAGTAATACGCGGCAATCTGTGCAGGGTCTTCTTTGGATACGCCGGCGCCTTTGGTGGCTTTATAGGGACGCAAATAAGGACAGAACTTATTGAGTCTGGCCCAGCCTGCCTCGTCCCCGGGAGGGGCCGGCAACCAGTGAATACCATGGGGGGAGGCTGCTAATTCAACCGCCTTTGAGGACGCTACAAGACAATGGGCCGTATCAGCAGAACCGTCAATAACGGCCCTCCAGGCGGCTCCCCAGCTCGAGACCGGAACAATTTTCACGTCATCCCAGTCCAGTCCTGCAAACGCCAAGTAGCCTGCATGAAGCGCCTTGCAGGCCGGGCTGGCCGGAATCAGGGCAACCTTTTTCCCTTTTAAGTCGGCCAATGTCTTGATCCCTGAATCTTTGCGAACCATCATTCCGGCGATAGACCCTTCGGGACAGGCAAAAATCAGGCGAAGCGGTTGAGGTCCCCAGCCCTTGGCGGCAAAGTCGCCTAAGCCCATGAGAGCATAATACTGGCCCGCGCCTGTGAATAGAGATAGCTGCATCATGCCATTTTTAAGCGGGAGAATCTTGGCTTTGTCCGTCCCTGCAGGGACCACCTTGACCTTGATTCCTTCATTTTTTTTGATGGCCTCCATAAGTCCCATGGAAGTGGCGTAGCCGGTTGATCCCACCGAATAGGTAGTGCAGCTCAGGAGTTTTGAGGTTTCCTTTGCCATTGAATGGCCCGGCATTGCAACAGCAAGACCGATGCCTACGAATAATAAAATCACTGCCGAGATCAAGAGTCTTTGTTTCATCATCGTTTCTCCTTATGTTTTAGGTTGTTGTGAATCAATATGCCCTACAGCCCTCAGGGTTCTTACACCTCCTTTCGCTAATAATTGCAAATCCCGCCGTTACATCGGAAATGCTTTATTGGCGACTATGAATGCCGCCTATTTCTGTTCATATTTTTTCTCAAAAAGCGGCGTCTTTCGAGTTTCTCTTGGCAATTGTCCCTCGGGTACAAACTCGATCCGAGGTCTGATCTTTATCGTATCGTGGAGGGCCGCAGAGATTCTCTTTTCCAGGTTCGGCAAGTCTGCTTCGCTGACGCCCTTTGCGTATTCAGCTTTTATATGCAGGGGAGGAACGACCCTCGGGGGCTTCTCTTTCAAGACGATCCGCATCTCCCCGGTAACCTCCGGTGCAAACCCGGTAATGATATCTTTGACGGCCACAGGGTAGATGTTGACACCCTTCACGATCAACATATCATCGGCCCGGCCGATCAGTTTTGCCCGTTTCCCCTTGAACCCGCAACCGGGGCACTCTTTGGTATACATTTTGACTACATCACCATAGGCATATTTGATGGCGGGGCAGGCCTCCCGCTCTAAAGAGGTGATGACCATTTCGCCCACTGCACCGTCCACATCCGAATCAACCGGTTCTTTGGTTATGGGATCGACCAGATCGTCGTAACTCGTGCATACATCCGGGGATACGGCATGAAGTCCATGATATTCATCCGAATCGCAGGAGATACCCATGCAGTTGCCGCAGGGGGACCAGTAGTCCCATGCCCTGCACCCGTAGGCCGATTCAAGCCTGTTTTTTATCTCCGGAATGGCGATTCCCACCTCTCCTGTTGTCATCAACCCCTTGAGCCCGAACGCCCCCACCGGTTTGTTCAGAACCTTGGGCGATTTCTCGACGAGGAATTCAGCCAATGACGGCGTGCATGCCAGATAGGTGGGACGGGTCAGTTCGATGAATTGCAGGAGCAGATCTGTCCCGGCCCTTGCATCAATATCAATCGGGAGTGCCCCCAATCCCCTGAGTCCCCAGAGGGTCATGGTGGTTGCATAAATGCCGAGTGCAAAAAAGAAGACGACCCTGTCCCCCTTGCCGATGCCTGCTAATGACAGCCGGTGCCCTAATTGGCGCCCGACAAAATTGATATCCTTTTCGGTAAATGTATAACTGAAGGTCGGGGTCCCTGTGGTCCCTGATGTGGTCCCTGTCAGGTACAGATCCTCAACCGGTGCACACAGGTGAAGACCAAACGGATGCCCATATTTTTCAAGGGACTCCTCGGCGCTCTTTCTTTCATCGTCTTTGACCACGAAGACGGGAAGCTTTCGCAGATCATCTATTGTCCGGATGTCTTGAGGTTTTGCTCCGGCGTCATCGAATTTCTGCCGGTAAAACTCGGAAGTCTGGTAGCAGTATTCCAGTTGCCCGGTGAGTTTCTTTTCCTGGTATCTGCGTATCTCTTCCTGAGACATCCTGTTCAATTCAGGGATGAGATAAAAATCTTTTTCCAAATCAGATCCTCCTTGAGACTAATATCGATTGTTTTTTTGATTTTTCCATAATGGTTGCACTTACATCCTCTATATGCTGAAAGCAGAAGTCCCCCGCCTCCTCGAATTTTCCCTTATCCAGGAGTTCAACAATCTGGCGGTGCTGATCAAGTGTTTTTTTGACCATCGGAGCAGTGGCCTCGACATTCTCAAAGAAATGGATCGACAGATCCACAATGACCTTATGCATCAAGAGGACAATCGGGTTTTCAGTGATCTCAGCCAACATGGTGTGAAATCCGAAATTGGTACGGAGCCTTTTGCTGCTTTCGTTTTCCAAAAAATAGGCATCTGCCTTGTCAACATTTCGGGCTAATCGTTCACAATCTTCCCGGGTAATCTTTGAAGGGATCATCTCGCTCAATATCTCTCTCTCAAGGCATGCCCTGGCCTTGGCCAGATGGGGAAAGGTCACGTTTGTCATTTTCATGGCATTTCCTATCTGGCTGACCACGGCATTGAGGTCTATTTTTCTGACATAGGCGCCCCCTTGACTCCCCTGTCTGACCTCGATAACGCCGAACTGTTCAAGTGATCGGACGGCCTCCCGGACCGTAACGCGGCTGACCCCGAAGATCTCCCCGAGTTCCTTTTCAGAGGGGAGTTTGTCATCCGGCTTAAGATCTCCCCTGAATATGGCTTCAAGGATCTGGTTCACAATATTTTCATACATTCGGTTTTGCTTTATTTTTTGAAACATGGTTTTCACCTTTTTAAGGAAGTTTCGTTTTGCCTTTTTTCTGCACTTGTTACTGAAAATGGTTTATATGTATAATTAACTAACATATTAATGTCAAGCTTTTGATTTGACATAATTACCAAATAGAGAATAGTATGGCTCAGGCTTGTCAGCGTAGTCCTCAAAGCGGTGGTAAAACGCATGAAAAACGGTGTTCTACTTCATTTCACTTGACTTATCTCCTTATTTTTGTACGATTGTCTAAAATAATACAAATGGTGTTAAAATATGGATAATGGAGGCAACAGAATGAAAACCCGTCAGAGGATGTTACGGCCATTTGATCGCATGAAAAGGGGCCTGCGCGGTCTTGTCGTTCCCTTTTTTTCCTCTCTTTGCGTCACAGTTCTCTTGACCTGGTGTGCCACTTTGCCATCCCACGGGAAGGGGATGGAAATTATGGATAACGAGTCAGACGCACCAACCAGTTCGCAGTCATGGTGGGGAGACGAGTTGAACTTGGATGAAGCAGTTGTCAAGCTTACCGAAGCCTTGGTTAAACAGGGAAATCTGAAAGGTCAGCCGGTGCTGATCAGTCCGCACGACCTCTACGACGCCGAGACAGGCTTGAGCCTGCCTTTCGCCAACCAACTGCGCGGCAAGCTGATTACGGAAATGAAAAAAGAAGGGGTCCGGGTTCTGCTGGCCGGCGCGGACGAAGAGAAATTCATGATTCTCCAGGGCGCCTGGCAAAAGCAGGGCGCAGATCTGGCTATCGATCTCAAGGTAATGAAATTAGGTCCCTATGGACCGGAAACCATCGCCTCAGCCTCTGAAAAGATGCCATTCAACAAAATTGATCCCGGTGCCTTGACGCCGGACAGGGAATCATGGGCAAGGTATCTCGTGCGCAAATTAGAGCGAAACACAAAACTCCGGAACAGCCTGAAGGTGTACATGCGCGATTTCAAGGTCAAGAGCAGGACGTGCGGCGACGGGCTTGGCCCCTATCTCGCAGGGTGGCTCAGACCGGCCCTCGCTGAAAGCCGCATGTTTGTGCCTCTGGAACAGCAAAGGGCATTAAAGGGGCTTTCGGTAACAACGCTGCGCACACGGGCGACACGGGCCATTCGGCCTAATCTGCCGGGATCCGGCTCAAAAACCAGTCTTACAGCCGATCTTCTGAAGGCCGATGGAGAGTTGAAGGGCGGGGCCTGGCTCCATAGGCAAAAGGTAGAGGTGCGTGTGAGAGTAACCGACCGTAATGGCCAGCAGATTACGGCTGCATCTGCTGATATCCCGTCGGGGCTCTTCCCCCAAGAAATGCTCAAACCCGTTTCAACCCGACCGGGTCCCGTACCATCTGACCCGGAAGAAGCGTCAGAAGGTATCTCCAAGAACGGGCTCAGGGTGGAACTCACCACGACCCGGGGCGAGGGAAAACCCATGTATCACAAGGATGAACTGATCCGTTTTCTGATCCGCCTCAATCGTTCTGCCTGGGTTTATCTCTTTGACCTGGATCCAAAAGGGAATGCTGCCCTTCTTTATCCGGTAGACGAAACCGGTCGCCTTGCCCGGGGGGGGCAGTGCGGCACCCTGCCTGCACCCGGAACCCCTCTCATTCTGCCGGAAGATGGGTGTTCATACGACCTGGTGGTAACCGAGCCATACGGCAGGGATACGGTATGGGTGGTGGCATCAGAATCACCACTTGAGTTTCCAGGAGACCTCGGGGGCGACTGGTCAAAGGCCGATCTGCTGATAAACCGCCTCAGGAAACAGGGGTTTTCACGTAAAGGCGGTTATGCCGAGGCTCAAGTGGAGGTTGTAACAGGGCCGTGAAGAACCGGTTAATTCAATTCAGGCCATTTCGACTTTCTTTTCTCGTATGTTATTTCTACAACCTGCCGCGTCCCGAATCACTATTTCTGAAATAACCGTCACTTTATCAAATTTTATTGTTGCAGTGTTATATCATTTATGACACATTTTGCAAAAAATCGAGGCCGGGGTCTTTTGCAGAGATCTCGGTGTGAAGACAGGTGTCTATAGATAATGGAATCATTTCTTGAGCTTAAAACGCCGGATGAGGCCTTCGAGATTATTGACCAATGGGGCCCTGTGGGCGAAGAGGTTGTCTCTCTCGAGAACTCATTGGATCGTGTGTTGAGACGGGACCTGAATGCGCCGGAAGATCTTCCGGGGTTTTTCCGGTCCACAATGGACGGCTATGCAGTCAAGGCAAGAAGTACCTTCGGGGCCAGCGAAACCCTGCCGGCCCTGTTTGATATAACAGGCGAGGTACGAATGGGCGGCGGTACCAAATGTGTTGTGGGAAACGGGCAGGCAGTAAAGATCCCCACGGGTGGGATGCTGCCCGAGGGCGCCGACGGGGTCGTAATGAAGGAATATTGTAACCACCTCGATGAGGAGACACTCGAGGTGAGTCGGGCCATATCCCCATTAGAAAATATTATCCAGCCCGGTGACGACTTCAGTCAGGGCGATATCTTATTGAACAGGGGACGCCGGTTACGCCCCCAGGATCTGGGCGTCATGGCGGGGTTTGGCTTGGTTGAAGTCCCGGTTTTTAAAAGGCCAAGAATTGCAATTATATCTACCGGTGATGAAATCGTACCCGTCGGACAACTTCTCCTGCCAGGGCAGGTCAGGGACATCAATCGTTATACACTCGGGGCCCTGTGCCGCAAGGCAGGAGCAGAACCGATCTGTATGGGGCTGTGCCCCGATCGATTTGACATCCTTAAGGAAATGGTTCAAGAGGCCCTTTCTCAAGCGGATTCGATATGGATATCGGGCGGCAGTTCTGTGGGGACAAGGGATCTGACTCTCAAGGTCTTTGAAGCCCTGCCTGATTTCGAACTGCTTGTCCACGGTATATCGATCAGCCCGGGCAAACCTACCATCATCGGGAAATCCGGGACACAATCTGTAATCGGTCTCCCCGGTCATGTGGCCTCAGCCCTTGTGGTGGCAGAGATTTTTATGACACGAATAATTTTCAGGCTTTCGGGAGACACCGGGCTTTCGGGCCGTCCGGGTTGTATTGTAGATGCTGAACTGAGTCAAAACATTGCATCTGCGAACGGGAGGGAAGATTATATCCGCGTCAGGCTGATTGAAACGGATGTGGGCCTGACGGCAATGCCTCTCTTTGGGAAGTCAGGACTTATTTCAACCTTAGTGGAGGCAGACGGTCTGATCCGGATAGATATGAATACAGAAGGACTTTATCAAGGAGAAAGGGTGAAGGTCATGCTTTTTAGTTTCACGGATGGAGGTCTCAGATGAAGAGACAGGTCTATCTCTCGATGAAATCACTTAAAGAGGCCAAAAAGATATTCTTTACCCGGTTCGGTGCCGGGTTGAGGACAGGGATTGAAACCGTCAACAGTCAGGACAGTTCGGGTCGAGTGACCGCAGAACCGATTTTTGCAGAGCGTTCTGCCCCGTCGTATCACGCCTCGGCTATGGACGGCATTGCGGTCAGGGCGGAGGATACCTATGGAACCACCGAACGTTTCCCGAAGACGCTGAAATTAGGGCAGGATGCGGTCTGGGTCAACACCGGGCAACCGCTCCCGGAGTCTTTCAATGCCGTGATTATGGTGGAGAATGTCCGGGAGTTGGACGAAAGTTTACTGGAAATCCGCGCCCCTGCCTATCCATGGCAGCATGTTCGCAAGGTGGGGGAGGATATTATCGCCACCGAGTTGCTCTTTCCCCAGAACCACTGGATACGTCCCTATGATGTGGGGGCGCTCATCAGCGGCGGGGTGTTTTCAGCCAAGGTCTGGCAGAAACCCCGGGTGGCCATTATCCCGACCGGTTCGGAGCTTGTACGCCACAGTGAGATGAAAGAAGGGATGGTCCTGGAAAAAGGGCAGATCATCGAATACAATTCATTGGTTCTTGCCGGGCTGATTCGTGAATGCCATGGCATACCCATCCTTTACGATATTGTGCCGGATATTCAGGAAGAGATCCGGGCCGCACTGACCCGGGCAATCGAGTCCGAGGCAGATGTGGTGATTATCAATGCCGGGTCCTCTGCAGGAAGCAAAGACTACACAGTACATATGGTAGGCGAGATGGGAGAGATCCTGGTCCATGGTGTGGCCATGATGCCGGGTAAACCGACTATCCTGGGCGCGGTAAAAGGGAAACCGGTTGTGGGAAATCCCGGCTATGCAGTTTCAGCTACACTCTCCTTTGATCAGTTTGTAAAGCCGCTCATCTATAACCTTCAAGGTCACCCCCAGCCGAAAATCGAGACGGTCACGGTTCATCCGACCCGGGATATCCCTTCCAAGATCGGGATAGAGGAATTCCTGCGGGTCAACATCGGAAAGGTGGATAAAAGGTATGTTGCGACGCCATTAGCGAGGGCGGCAGGATCGATCACCACCCTGACAAGGGCCGAAGGCGTTCTCCGCATCCCCTCTCTTTCAGAGGGTATCATCCGGGATCAGGAAACAGAGGCAGAACTCCTTGTAGCTGAAGAATCGCTTCAGAACACCGTCGTTGTTATTGGGAGCCATGATATTACCATAGATATCTTAGGAGATGAAGTCCGCCGCGAAGGACGCAATATCCGCATCTCATCCGGCAATGTGGGAAGCCTGGGGGGGCTGCTGGCCATCAGAAAAGGCACATGTCACATGGCAGGCTCACACCTATTAGATACTGAAACCGGCGAATATAACATCTCATATATCAAGCGATATATAAAAGGCATGAAGGTCGCTGTTTTTCACCTGACCCTAAGAGATCAGGGCCTGATGGTTGCGAAGGGCAATCCAAAGGGGATTAAGGGGATTGAAGATCTGACCCGGACCGATATTGCCTTTATAAATCGCCAGGCGGGTTCAGGGACGCGCGTCCTTTTGGACTACAAATTGAAACAGTCAGAAATCGGTTCTGATTCTATTGCGGGCTATGACCATGAGGAATTTACCCATATGGCCGTGGCCGTGGATATCTTAAGCGGGACTGCTGACTGCGGAATGGGGATCTATGCCGCGGCCCGCGCCTTAAACCTGGATTTTGTTCCAATTGCAAGGGAGCAGTATGATCTGCTGATTCCAAGTCACCTGTTAGACCAGCCAAATATCCAGGCGGTCTTGGATACCATACGATCCCGGCATTTTCGAGAACGAATCACATCCTTAGGCGGGTACAATCCCTCAAAGAGCGGGGAACTCTTTACAGAGGTGGAGGAAAACTGATATGGCGGTGCTCAGACTCAGATCGAGGCAATGGATTGTGGATGAACAGGATCGGATCATCATGGGCGAGGGAAGAAAGGAGATTTTGGAGACGATCGAAAAGACCGGTTCCATAAATCAGACCGCCAAGATCATGAAGATGTCATACAAAGGCGTCTGGAGCAAAATCAAAGTCACTGAAGAATATCTGAATCTAACGATCGTTCATGCGGACAGGAAAATGGGAAGCAGGCTCACCAAGGAAGGAAAAGAGCTGTTGAAGAAGTACAGTATCTTAAAAGATGAGTGCCTCAAGGAAGACAACCGGTGCTTTAACACGATATTCGGCGGCAGGTGGCCGGCAAATGGAGAAGAAAAGGAGTCAAAGAAGTGACAGACCCAGCCCTCATCTCTGTGGTAGGCTTCTCAGGGGCAGGGAAGACCACCCTTTTGGAAAAGCTGATACACGAACTTGCATCCCGGGGCTACAACGTGGGAAGCATAAAACATGATGTTCACGGATTCGAGATGGATAAACCCGGAAAAGACAGTTGGCGGCATAAACATGCAGGCGCTGCTGTGACCATTATCTCATCCCCTCATCAGATAGGGATGGTCATGGATGTGGATCACGACTATCACCCGGATGAGTTGAAGCGGTTCTTTTCAAATATGGACATTGTTCTCACAGAAGGATATAAACAGGGGGATAAACCGAAGCTGGAGGTCTTTCGACACAAGCTCCGGGACGAACCCCTCTGCAAAAATGATGATCATTTAATTGCCCTTATCAGCGATACGCGGTTTGATCTCGGGGTGCCTCACTTTTCATTAAATGATGTTAAAGGGTTGGCAGATTTTTTGATAAACCGGTTTAATCTTGATGAGGTGGACAGGCATCGTGAAAAGGGAGCGGTCACCGGAAATTGACGTTGCTGATTTTACTTGAAACCTGGTAATAGTAGCTATTAAAGTAGACGGGACTCGGCTGTTCGATATTCGATTGTTGGAGAAAAAATTTGGGAATCTGCCTCCCCGAAATAATTAACTTAAAACCGATATATGGCAAATATGAGGAAATTTCATGACAACTATCCCTTTGATAAGTCTAATCCCTGCCAGTATTTCCCTTGAAAGCGCTTTTGGTCATGATATTGTCCAGATGATTGTTCACGCCGGTCCCATGGTCAAATTTGTATTGCTGGTTCTCCTGCTGTTCTCGGTTGTCTCCTGGACAATTATTTTTGTGAAATACAGGTTATTGAGTAAGGCCAACGTTGAAACAAGCACGTTTTTGGAGCTTTTCTGGGAAAGCAGGGACCTCAAAAAGGTATATATGGAAAGCGAGGCATTGGACAGCAGTCCCGTGGCCTGTCTTTTCAGGGCAGGTTACGCAGAATTCAACCGATTCACCAAACTTCAGGCCTCCTATTGGGACGATAGCCATACCGGGACCGATCCGTTGAAGGATGGAGAATCGGGGGCACGGGATGGCTCATTGCGAACCCGACAGGCCCTTATGGACAATCTGGAGCGGTCGCTTAAAAAGGCAGCCATTGATCAAAATAAGAGATTGGAACGGTCCTTGAGCTTCCTGGCCACGACCGGAAATACAACCCCTTTTATCGGCCTGTTCGGTACGGTCTGGGGCATCATGGAATCATTCCGGGGTATCGGTCTGAAGGGTTCAGCAAACCTGGCAGTGGTCGCCCCCGGAATCTCCGAGGCCCTTATTGCCACAGCAGCCGGCCTGGCAGCGGCAATTCCAGCAGTCGTCGCGTTCAACTATTTCAGCCAGAGAGTTTCATCTCTCCAGGCAGAGATGGATATCTTCACCACCGATTTTTTAAGCATGGTGGGAAGACAATTCATCAGGAAGCTTTCCCCTCACAGGTGAACCATTTAAGATGGCAATGAGTTTCGGTAGAAATAACAAGCAATTCATGTCTGACATCAACGTCACCCCGCTGGTGGACGTCATGTTAGTGCTTCTTATCATTTTCATGGTTGCCGCACCGATGATGATACAGGGTGTGGAGGTAAATCTTCCAAAGACCACCACCAAGAATATCAAAAACCGGGATGAACCTCTTATGTTGACAGTCAACAAGAAAAAAGAAATTTTTTTGGAGAACCACTCTATCAAATTGGACAGCCTGGAGTTAAAGATCAAGAAGATTTTCCAAAACAGGAGGGAAAAGGAGGTGCTGTTAAGGGCAGACAAGGATGTTTCCTACGGCTTTGTCATTAAGGTCATCGCAAGGGTAAAAAGGGCAGGGATTGACAAACTGGGAATGGTAACAGAACCTCTGGACTGAATCAGATGAAAGGCTTTCAGGCCATAACAGGATCTGATGTATCAAAGGATCAAAGATGGTCCAAGGGTATCGTCTTATCCGTCCTTTTTCACCTGCTTATCTTTTCCCTGATACTGTTTGTGCCGAATTCCATACCCACCAGAAAAATCAGCGGTGCAACCATCTATGAAGTCAATCTTGTGGAGATGCCGACCCGGAGCCGGACGGTTGCACCCAGAGCCTCTGTCGAGAAACCGGGTAAACAGATCAGCAGTTCCAAATCCTCGCCTACTGCAAAGCGAATCAGGCAACCGGCACAGAAAGAAAAACCGGTTGTCATCGGGAAACGGGTCGTAAAACGCAAAAAATCGAAGAAGAAAAAGGCGATAAAACCGCCCAAGCCAAAGGTCTCCCCTTCCAGACTCATCGACCGGGCCGTTTCAAAGATCGAGAAAAAGGTCAAGGCCAATAAAGATGATCACCTTGCCCGTGCTATTTCTCAGATCGAGACCCGGGCCCGAGGAACAGATGACAAGGTCTCTGTTAGAGGCGGTGCAGAGAACGGCATCACCATACGGATGTACCAGTTGGCGGTGGAAGAGCAGATCAAGGGCAACTGGTCCTATCCTGTGGCTCTAATGGATCGGAAGAAACTGAAGGAGCTTGAGGCGATTGTGCTGGTCAAAGTCAAAGAAGACGGGACCATACTAAAATCGTGGTTCAAGAAACAATCGTCCAGTTCCGTCTTTGACGGATCGGTCCTCAAAGCGATCGAACGCTCAGATCCTCTTCCACCTTTTCCCGAAGGGTACAGGAGGAGCTATGACGAGATCGAAATCAAATTTGATCTCAGTGAGATGGAAGAGTTTTAGGGAGGTAAGGTGAATAATGTCATGAATTTAAATTTAGCGTGTCTCGCAGGCATATGTCCTGCTCGTTTTTCATTTGTCAGGATATGGGTCATATTCTTGATCCTGTTTCTCTTCCCGGGTGCGGCCCTGGCCCGGATTTATATCGATGTGAATGCCCCCTCCATTCCAAAATTCAATATCGCGATTCCGGATTTCAAGAATTTGGGAAGCGATCAAAAGCATGCTGAACTGTCAACAAAGCTGCCCGGCATAGTATCCAACGACCTTGAACTTAGCGGTTATTTCAACCCGATGGACAAGGGTGCTTTCTTAGAAGACGAAAGCGCGGGTTTGACCTCAAGGACCATCAATTTCAAGGACTGGTCCGTTATCGGTGCGGAACTCCTCTTGAAGGGGGGATATACCTGTATCGGGAGCCGCTTAGAGGTGGAAATCAGGCTGTTTGACGTCTTTTGGGGGCGTCAGATCCTGGGAAAGAGGGCCTTGGGGGATATGAGTGGATATCGTCACTTGATGCACCGGCTTTCAAACGAGATTATCCTGAAATTAACCGGACATGAAGGCATATTCCTTAGCAAACTCGCTTTTGTGGGAACATCAACCGGAAAGAGGGAGATATATGTCTGCGATTATGACGGCCATAATGTGAGACCGCTTACCAAAGACAACAACATTGCCATGCTCCCCCGGTGGTCTCCTGACGGGAAGGATATCGTATACAATTCTTATAAACATGGCGGACCCATGCTTTATCTGAAAAACATGCGCTCAGGGAATGTCAGGCGGCTCTCCGGGAGGTCCGGACTGAATATTGGGGCCTGCTGGTCTCCCAATGGCAGGGAAATAGCATTGACCATGAGCCATAAGGGCAATCCCGATATATTCACCATCAACCTTAAAGGCAACATCTTGGAACAGCTTGTCAAACACTGGGGGATCGACGTTTCACCTGCTTTTTCTCCGGACGGAGATAAGATTGCGTTCGTCTCCAACCGGTCAGGATCTCCTCAAATCTACACCTTAGATCTTGTGAGCAGGAGAGAGGAGAGATTGACATACAAAGGACGGTACAATACCTCTCCTTCCTGGTCGTCTCGCAACCGGATTGCCTTTGTCTCGATGACAGACGGAAAATTTAATATCTTCACCATGGACGCAACCGGAGGCCGGTTGAGAAAACTCACTGAAGACGCAGGAAACAATGAAGCCCCCTGCTGGTCCCCCGATGGAAGATATATCGTGTTTAGCTCGGACAGGGAAGGCCGTTACCACATATACATCATGAACGCAAATGGTCAGAACCAGAGGAAAATCATTTCTCGAAAAGGAGATCAAACAGCGCCATCCTGGGCTCCCGAATGAGTGTTTCCCATCTCGACGGCAAAGGGCTGTCCGGGAAGGCATTTCAACGTGATAGAAACCATTTTAACCCGAATTTTATCTGCCATGGGCTGATAGAAACAGGTGGATCTGTAGGCGCCCATGAATCCCCCATCCGCACAATCACGTCAAAAATGTAAAAATATATATCTAAACCCTTGAAATTAGGAAAAGGAAATGTTAAAAGGTAACGTGTTGAATCGGTTTTCTTTGGCGTGCACAGCCTTCAGAGGGACCGTGCAGGTAAATTTCATTTTTTGGTTGCAGCCTATCGCCCTTGTTGGATCATGTGGGTTTGAGGCTTGAAGGCGATCGGTAATTTAATATCTTATTTTGGCGTAAACCAAAGAAATTAGGAGGGAAAAAGGATATGGGAAAAAAAGTGATGACTGGCTTGATTGCCATGGCTTTTGTTTGCTGGTCTCTGTTTTTTGTCACTTCATGTGCAAAGAAACAGATTGACATTTCAGAAGGGGTTAAACCGCCTGTTGAGGAAGTCAAAGAGGAAGTTGTGGTGGTTAAAGAAGCGCCCGCGGAAAAGGGTGAGGTTGTGGTGGAAATTGTGGAAAAGGACCTCCCGCCCGATCTTGCAAAGGCCGTAATGGCGTTTCAAAACAAAAATATATATTTCGATTTTGACAAATCAAATCTGAAACCTGAAGCCCAGAAGTGTTTGAAGAAGAAGGCCGCGTTCCTTCGCTATAACCCATCTTTCTCCGTCCTCATTGCAGGGAATTGCGACAATAGAGGCACCGAAGAATACAATCTGGCTCTGGGCGAGAGACGGGCCGCATCCGCAAAAGACTACCTCATGGCCTTAGGGATATCCGGCGATCGGATCAAGACGATCAGCTACGGCGAATTGAGACCGGCAGATCCTGCTAATAACGAGGCGGCCTGGGCCCTGAACCGGAGAGATACGTTTAAATTGTATCAATGATAAGGAAACCGGTCCGGTTCAACTCAGCAGCGTAGAACACATGAGCCGACTTTTTGGAAAACCTCGTTAACTATTGCGCCCGGCCCGAAAGCCGGCCGGGCAACCGTTTACAAAGGCGCCCGTGAGCAGCTATAATCAGGGGGCTTCTGATAAACAGGTGTTATCTCAACGGTTAAACGATGTTTAACAATAAGGTTGGCTCCTCTATTCTGGAGTGTGAGACATGGGAGTTTTTTTCTCGATAAAATCTTTTGCCCTTCAATTAACGTTTCTTGTTTGCTCTATCCTCTGCTTTTCCGCCTGTGTCACAGATAAAGAATTTTTGTATCTCAACGAACAGATTTTGGCCCTCAACAAACGCGTCGACAATCTTCAGGGAGTCATGGACAAAAAACTCTCTACAGAACTGGATTCGAGGCTCATGTCGGTTCGAGAACAGCAGGCAAAAACAAAGGTTGAAATTCAAAAGACCCGGGAAGAAATGCAAGGGGTCTCAGGCCGGTTAGACGAAAACAACCGCCTCGTCATCCGTGCCATTGAAAGGGATACCACCACGCAGGACGAAATGAGCGCAAATGTTATTGACCTGCAGGGTCGCCTATCAGAACTGGAAACAGATGTCAAACGGCTCAATGAATATCTTAAACTTGAGCCGGTTGCCGACGTCCAGGGACAGGACTTGAAAAAGGAATCCGCCGTGCCCAGTAAACCTGAACCCTTATCTCAGGTTGTCAAGGAACCGACCCCGGTTATCCAAAAACCCGAGGTTTCTCCTGAGAAAAGACTTTATGATCTGACCCTCGCTTTTTACCGGGAAGAAAAATATGAGGAAGCAATTGCCGGGTTTAAAAATTTTCTTGAAAAATATCCCAAATCAAAATTAGCTGATAACGCTCAATACTGGGTAGGGGAATCTTATATGGCCCTGAAGCAGTATGAACAGGCCATTCTGGCATTCCAGCGTGTGATAAAGAAATACCCCAACGGCAACAAGGTGCCGAATGCGATTCTTCGACAGGCATTGGCTTTTTACGAGATAAAGGACAAAACCAGTTCAAAACTTCTTCTTAAAAAACTGATCAAGAAATTCCCCAAATCGAGCG
>JGI10211J34971_10001582_pt1 | contig 18735 bp, 19 predicted proteins | sample Etolagsediment_FD_34971 | JGI IMG/M metagenome (IMG submission 34971)
TATTTGTTGTAGTGCTTTTTTTAAAAAAATTATTTTCTGCCAAGAGTATAAAAAAGTCTCACAAAAAAAAGAATTTTGAGCAGTACAGAAAAAGTAAGATTAATGATATAAACTCACATCGAGGTAATTTATACGAGACAATTCATAAACAACACACTTATATAACAGAGAGAGAAATAGGAATCTATTTTGGCGTTACACAAAAGGAGATAAATCTACTTTTTAAAAAGCTATCTTGGGTAGAAGAAAATGGAAAATGGCTAGTAGCAACAGAACTCGGATTAAAAAATGGAGCTAAACAAAAGTACAATGCAAAAACTAAATCTAAATATGTTCTTTGGAATAGTAGCATCAAGCAAAATGATGCACTAAAAGATTTGTTAAGTAGATTCAAAATAGATAGTACATTTGGAAATAAAAAAAGAGATATCCTTGATACAAACAAACAAAAAGGCGACCAATATGAAGCATATGTGGCCAATTATTTTAAAAATCTCGGTTATTATGTTTGGGAACATGGTAAAGAAAAAGGTGTAAAAGATGGTGGTATAGACTTGTTTGTAAAAAAAGGTAAGTACTCTTTTTTTGTGCAATGTAAAAACTGGGAATCATGGAAAATAGATGATAAAACAGTAAAAGCGACACAAACTGATGTCAGAAACTATATGCTACAAAATGCAAACTTAACCCAATTGCTTAAACACAGCAAAAAAAAGATTCTTTATGTTACTTCAAAAGAGTGTCTAACAAAGGGAGCATATAAGTATATTCAAGAGAATCAACATATCCTAGAATACCATGTTATTCCAATGGTGTAAATCTGTTTTAGGAGGCAGTTTTTGCGTTGCTATGCATTGTAAAATCATTGTTTAGGTTCCGTAGACTTTGCGATACAGCTCCTACATCAGCTTTTTTATCTCTTGTTTTAAAGAGTCAAACGCCACTACATCAATATTTTTTGTATATTTTAGTTGATGGTAGAGTCTATTGATATTTTGCAAATCGATGTCTATTGTTGTTTGACTTCTAAGTAAAAACTCTTGCATGCTCTCATGCGGAGCTTTGATAAGTTCAAATTTTTTGAGGAATTTAAGAAGTTTTTTCATTTCACACATAAGNNTNTCTTCACACTTAGAACTTTGTAGAAGAAAAAAGAGTAAAAAACTTCCACCTGCTAGAAGAACTAAAGAGAAGATGAGCTTTAAAAGATAGAGTGTATCATTTAAAATTTTGCTTAATATCTCCATCTGCTTAATTCTATCATAGTCTAAAATCCACTTGTTTATCATATACTTTGAGTATAAGAAGTAGTGGTTTATCTTTGTAAAATAGGAGTTTTGCAGCGTTTGGTTGTTTGTCTGTGTTTGGAGTGTTTGTAAGTTTTGCACTGCTGTAAGTGTTGGATCAAATCTCATCCAACCATCCTCTTTAAAATATAGTTCGACCCAGGCATGTGCATCTGAAGCCTTGAGTAGTAGGTAGTTGTTTATCATATTTTTTTTATCTCCTTTAAAACCCGTGACGACACGTGAGGGAATCCCTAACATTCTAGCACTCGACGCAAACGCTGATGCAAAGTGAACACAGTACCCATTTTTGCTCTCAAGTAAAAAAGAGTCGCTAAAATCCTCTAAGTCAGTATCTTTAGGGCTTAGGGTATAGCTTATGTTTTGTGCTTTGAAAAATAGCATTAGCTCTTGAGCTTTCTCTTTAGGAGATATGTTTTTGTTACGTATATATGCAAGTGCCTTGTACGTTCTTTCGTTTTTAACTCTATCTACTCTTAAAAGTTCTGCAGAGATTTGTGATGAGAGTTTATACTTTAGAGCAGATTTTAAAAGAAACTTTTTTTTCTCATAGATTGCTTTGTTTGCAGTGAGTGTGTAGTCCGCGTTTAGCTCTGTTTTTGCTACTGCCTTAAGTGGAATGTCTAGAGTATAGACCCAGTTTTTTGCATGAGGATAGATAGTTATGGCATACTCTTTTATGTCTTGAGCTAAGAGAAGAGTATCTTTACTTTTTGAGTCACTCTCTTTTAGCCACTCTAAACCGAGCTGTTTTGTAAGTGTTGAACCTCGAAAATAGAGCTGTGAATTTGAGATATTTTTATCCTCAAAGAGTACTTCTGCAACTATTTTTGATGAGAGGCTAATGGCATTTGAGCTTACTCTCATCTCTCCATCATAGCCACTCTCAACATACTTGTCTGCTCGAAATCCAAACTCACTCTTTTCTATGGAGATACGTGGAAAAACCAAAAACAAAATTGTAACAAGAGGTAAAGAGAGTAAGAAAAGTTGTGCTGTAAACTTAAGGACTCCTAAAAGAGATGTCTGCATTTTGCTCCAGATATAAAACATTACAAAGATAAAAAGTGTAGCTATGGAGTAGAGAAGCATAAATACAGAGTTAAAAAAGAAAAAAGAGAGAATCATAAGAAGTATTGGTGAGATTTTTATGTATATATTGCTCTGTTTTGTAAGTCTTTGAAGTGTAAGGGCGTAGATGAGAAGTGAGCTTATAAGAGAGACAAAAAACTGCATGCGTGAAAAGTCTGAAAAGTTATAGCTTGTAAAAAAAGAGAGACTGATAAGTATGAGTCCTATAAGCATTAGTAGAGCATTTTTTTGGATATCTTTGAGAATAAAAAATAGAGCAATCGCTACATAAAGAAGCATAAAACTTTTTGCAACAAAAAGGTGTGGTAAGATAGAAAGTATGAGGGCAATATCTAAAAGCCTCTCATTTGAGGGGGCTTTAGTATGAAGCAATTGTTCTAAGTATCTCATCTATATTTTGCTCCTTTGAGTCTAGTTGTGTAGTGTTTATATCTAGTGTAAACTCCAGATGATGTTTTTCACACTCTAAAACCCAGAGAGTTAACTGTGAGAGTCTCTCCTCTGCCTCACCCTTGAGAGTATCAAAGCTAAAGTGAAGACTCTTTTGCTCATCTTCATATAAGAAAGTCTTAGTTTTTAGTGTTGCGTGCTTTGCTAAAGATGCCCAGTGAATAGTAGAGAGACTTCCACCCTCTTCATAATCCTTGATACCATCAAAATCATCGATCTCTCCACTTAATGCACTATTTTTGTTATAAATACTAAAGAGCGAAACACCACTAGGGTTTGCATAGACAAAAATTTTCTCTTGAAGTGTAACTGTTTTGTACTTTATCTCATGAGGAAGAGGAAAGAGTGAGCTTATTTTAAACTCTGAAATTTTAGCTTCTCCACGATTTTCAAACATCGTTGTAAACTTTATGGTGGCACTTTGATAGGCATCTATGATAGCTTTTTTTTGAGTTTTATCTTTATATGCGACATTTATATCATAAACACTTCGCGATGAGTTATTGAGAATAGTGAGAGTAAAAAAAGATGGCATTTGTGCAAAAAAACGCTCATGCGAAAGGATACTGAGTTTGATATGCAAGAGATTTAAAATGCCATAGATAGATGAAGCACTTCCAATACCTACAAGAAAAAACATCATTATGTAGACTATATTGTAGTTATGCATATAGGCTTGTAAAAAAAGAGAGACAATGATTAAAACAAGATAAATAAAATGCTTTGTCGGTCTGTTTTTGACACTCTTAAGTATCGATATGTAGGTGCGAAACGATTTCATCTCTTATCTCTTGTGGCGTTTTACTTTTACCTTTGGCTTGGAGTCTATGTTTTATGATGTGTGGCAAAATTTCTAGTATATCTTGGGGCAATACATACTCACGAAGCTCTATCATAGCCCATGCTTTAGAGAGGCTAAGTATGCTGAGTGCTGCTCGTGTTGAGAGTCCTGTTACATACAAAGAACTCTCTCTTGTAAATGCTAAAATCTCTTGAACTAAGCTTAAGATATCATCACTTACAAAGACCTCTTTTAGAGCATCCTGAAGAGTTTGTGCCTCTTCTGGTTTTAAAGAGCTTAGTGAGTCTATATCTGCTCTTTTTGTCGAAGAGAGTATCTCGCGTTCTGCATCATAAGAGGGATAACCAAGGGAGATGCAAAGACCAAATCTATCTAACTGAGAAGAGGGTAGTTCATAAGTTCCAACCTCTTCAAAGGGATTTTTTGTAGCAATAACAAAAAAAGGTTTTGGGAGTTGATGTGTAACACCATCAACACTTATCTGCTTCTCTTCCATCGCTTCAAGAAGGGCACTCTGTGTTTTAGATGATGCTCTATTTATCTCATCTGCAAGAAGAAACTGTGAGAAGATTGCTCCTTTTTTAAAGCTAAAAGTTGCCTCTTTAGTATTGTAAAAATTTACTCCGATGATGTCAGAGGGAAGCAAATCGTTTGTAAATTGAATTCGGGAGTAATTAAGTCCTAAGACCTTAGCGAGTGTTTTTGCAAGTGTCGTTTTACCCATGCCGGGAATATCCTCTATGAGAAGGTGTGAAGAGGAGATAAATGCAGACAAAGAGAGCTTAATCTCAAGCTCTTTTCCTAGAACAATTTTTTGAGACTCATCAAGAATTTGCTTGATAAGAGGTGCATAAAGAGTCATAATAGGACCTTTTTGTGAGTATGTTTTATTATAACACCGATTATATTTGCTTTTATGACTTGTTTGAATATAATCAATGTAAAAAGATGGAAATTATATGATAAAAGATAAAGAACAGTTACAAAAGATAGGAGTAGGTGTTTTTATTGGAGTTGTGGTTTTTACACTCTCTTTGTTTGCTTTTAACCCTACTCAATCATCCCTCCTTGGTCTTATTGCTTTTTTGGTGACTCTTTGGACAAACGAGGGGCTTCCCTTGGCTGTCGTCTCTTTAATGCCCATAGTATTATTTCCTGCATTTGGCGTTTTAGATACAAAAGCAACGGCTATAAACTACTCAAATCCAATCATTTTTCTCTTTTTAGGAGGCTTTTTACTTGCCATTGCAGTTGAGAAGAGTAATCTGCATATTTGGATTGCAGATAAAATTTTGAGTTTTTTCCCAAGTACACCTAGAGCTATGATATTTTCTCTTGCACTTACATCTGCACTTTTAAGCTCTATACTCTCAAACACTACTACAACACTCCTGCTGATGTCTATAGCACTCTTTATCACCAAAGATGTAAGCCTAAAGCTGCGTTTTGCGCTTGCTATAGCTTATGGTGCGAGTGTGGGAGGAATTTTAACTCCTATTGGAACACCACCAAATCTCATACTTTTGGGAGTAATGCAGAGTAATGGCATGGAGTTGATTCCCTTTTTTCAGTGGATGTGGATGGTTGCACCACTCTCTTTTGTGATGCTAATTGCTGTGAGTCTTATACTCTCAATAGGAGTGCACAGCTCACCTATTGAGAGAGAAAAACACCTTACACCTTTAAACACTCAGCAGAAAAAAATCCTCTTTATAATTGGAGCTCTAATTACACTGCTACTAGTAAACGCACCTATGAAACCTTACTGGAATGGCTTGGGCTTAAGCGAGAGCGGTATTTTACTTGGAGTAGGGCTTCTGCTTTTTATCTCTCCTTTTAAAATTTTAGATTGGATGGAAGATAAAGATAATATTCCTTATAGAATTATGTTTCTCTTTGGAGCAGGTTTTTCTATTGCTAAGGCATTTTCTGCGACTGGTCTAGCTCAAGAGGTTGCCTCCTACCTCATAGTGATGACAGAGCTTAGACCTATCTTTTTGCTCTTAGCGGTGGCTGCACTCATCACTTTTACCACGGAGATAACCTCAAACACAGCACTTATCTCTATAATGCTTCCTGTCATACACTCAGTAGCCCTTCAAACAGGCATAAATGCCACTCTATTTATGATGGTCGCAACACTCTGTGCTAGTTATGCTTTTATGCTACCCATAGCCACACCTCCTAACGCCATCGCCATGAGTAGTGGTGTCGTGGATGTAAAGTCAATGATTCGATATGGAGTCGTTTTAAATCTGGTGGGAATAGCACTTATAGTTATAATAGCTGAGTACTTTTGGAGAGGTATACTTTTATAAAAGTTTTGTTAGACTTTTGAAATTTTTTTGAGGATATTTTATGATAGTTCATATAGTTATGTTTAAGTTCAAAGTAGAAGATAAAGAAGAAAATCTTCAAAAAGCAAAAGTGATGCTTGAGTCGCTGCTAGAGAAGATAGAGTGTTTGGCTTTTATGGAAGTGGGTATCAACTTTGACACAGCCGAGCGTGCCTTTGATCTTTCACTCTACTCAAAGTTTCAAACAAAAGAGGATTTAGAACTCTATGCAAATCATGAGGAGCACCTTAAAGTTGTCTCATTTATAAAGAGTGTAGCCTTAGAGTCTAAGGTAGTGGATTATATTTTAGATTAGTATTCACTTATTTATTTAGCTACTCTTTAGAGAACATGAATAGTCAATCTGACGAGAAAATAAAATAAAAAATAGACTTAAACTGCTAAATTACTTTGTAAACTCTTTTCTACATTAGATGTTTTTTGCTAGTATGTCTTTTATCAAATTATTATACAAAGGATTTATTATGAGTGAACCAAAATTAGAAAATATAGAAGATTATGACACCTTAAAGGGTGAAAAGAAAAGAGTAGTTTTAGCGGTACTTTTAGCCGGTCTTATTATTGGAGCTATATATGTTGTAGTTGATGGCGTTTATGGTGAAGTAGACGATAGTATTAAAACAGAAGATAGTATAAAAAAGATACCTCTAAAGTAAGGGCAGTTTATGTTAACGACAATAGTAGGCATATATACTCTATATGTTCTTATATCAATATACACAAGTGTGATGCAGATAGGCTACATCAACCAAGTAAAGCAAAAACCAGCTGTTTTACTTGACCCTTCTGTATACCTAAACGCAGCTTCATATAGTGTAGCTAAAGAGAAACTCAGCATTGCATCATCTTTTGTAGATTATCTCTTTTTTATCGCTTGGATGGGTTTTGGTATAACTCTTCTACAGTCAAACATATTTTTTGAAAATACAGCACTTTTAAACATAGCCATAGTGATGAGTTTTGTAGTTATAAACTCTTTAGTCTCTCTCCCTTTTGCTTATTATGAAAAATTTGTCTTAGATAGTGAGTATGGCTTTAACAACTCTTCATTAGGACAATGGATAAAAGATACACTTATCTCATTTGTAATGACTCTTGTTTTAGGCTCAGGAGTTGTTTGGGGTATCTATATGATTATTTCAAGTTTTACTCTTTGGTGGTTGTGGAGTTTTCTTTTTATATTTGGTGTGGTTATCCTTATAAATATGCTTTATCCTGCGTTTAGAGCGATGTTTTTTGATAAACTCACTCCACTACAAGATGCAGAGCTTGATGAGAGCATAAAAGCACTGATGGACAAAACAGGCTTTGTAAGTTCTGGTGTTTTTGTAAGCGATGCAAGTAAACGCGATGCAAGACTCAATGCNTACTTNGGTGGCTTTGGAAAAGCAAAGCGTGTTGTACTCTTTGACACACTNATAGAAAAACTCACAACAAAAGAGTTGCTTGGTGTNTTGGGTCATGANCTAGGACACTTCGCACATGGCGATATATATAAAAATATCGCTCTTGTGGGTGCTATGCTCTTTGCAATGTTTGGCATTTTTGGCAATCTTCCAGAGTCACTTTATCTTGAGATGGGACTCAGTAGTGAGCCTTATGTGATGATGATACTTCTTATGCTTTTTATGCCAGTTTTAGGCTTTTTGATGATGCCTATTATGGGTGTGATTAGCCGTCATAATGAGTATGAGGCAGATAAGATGGGAAGTGAACTTGGAGGAGCAGCAGGAGCGATAGAACTTGCAAATGCACTCAAGAAGTTAGTGAGTGAGAACAAGAGTTTTCCACACTCTCACCCTCTTTACATCTTTTTTCACTATACACATCCCCCTGTGCTAGAACGTCTTAAAGCACTTGGTGTAAATCTAGAAGAGTTATAGAAATCCTTGAGAACAATAACAGTCAAAGAGCTCCTTTTTGAGCTCACTCAAATCCTCTCTCCTAAGATTCAAAGAGCTTCGCGTGAGGCTCAACTTCTACTCATGGCTCATTTGGACAAAGATGAGTTATGGCTTATAACAAATCAAGGAACAAAGCTAGAGTACCCTTTGAAAGTTTTCGAGTGGGCTAAACGCAGAGCAAAGAATGAACCACTAGAGTACATTACAAATAGTGTAAGTTTTTATAGCGAGACATTTTTTATAAAAGAGGGAGCACTTATTCCTCGTCCTGAAACAGAACTTCTTATAGATGAAGTGATTAAAAATGTGAAAGATATGAGTAGCGAGATTACTTTTGTAGAGGTGGGTATTGGAAGTGGCATCATCTCAATCATGCTTGCCTTACACTTCTTAAATGCAAAGTTTATAGCTGTAGATATCTCACAAGCTGCACTGGACATAGCAAAAATAAATATAGAAAAATTCGGACTTAGTGAGAGAATCGAGCTGCGTTTAGGCTCACTCCTTGAACCAGTTGATGAAAAGATAGATTATCTTGTTTCAAACCCTCCCTACATAGCGAACAATGCAGACTTGGAGTCAAACCTCTCTTATGAACCTCAAAATGCTCTTTTTGGCGGTGAAATAGGGGATGAAATCATCCAAATGCTCCTTGATGAAGCCTTAAAACAAAAGATTAGATTTTTTAGCTGTGAGATGGGTTATGACCAAAAAGATAAGATACATAATTACTTAAAAAGTGAAAAATATGAGAGTTTAGACTTTTATAAAGATTTGAGTGACTTCGATAGAGGTTTTACTCTAAAGGTGTAAAAATTGAAAAGAAATATATATTTAGATTTTAGTTACTTCATCTTCTTAGCAGCAACTCTTGGAGCTGTTTTAGTTCTTGGAGCAGTTGTAGCACCTGTAGTTTTTAACAGTGACAAAATTTTAGTAGAGACGCTTTTAGATCACTATAATGCGGGAATAATTATGGGAGAGATTTTTCATAGATTCTCTTACTGGCTCTATTTTATTGCTACTTATGTGATCTTTTATGAGGCGATGAAGTACAAAACAGGAGAACGTGATGCCATAGCATTTGGTTCTGGTGTTGTTGTAGTTTTTACATCTTTGATGTTTAGTGGCGTTTATGCACCAAAAATTCTTGAGATGCAAGCTCTTGGCATAGAAGCAACACAGAGCGATACATTTATAAACATTCATACGGCAAGTGAGATTGACTTTAAGGTTTTAGCCCTTGGATTATTAGTTCTTTTTGTAAGAAGATTGATGATTCTTCGTATAAAATAGAGGCTCTTCTTAACACTTCTTTAACACTTTTTTGCTACTATCTTTAATATCTTTGACAAAGGTTTTAGCAAGATGTATTTCAAACTGTTTTTCCTCCTTTTAACTTCAACATTTTTATATGCTTATCCAACTACTTCTCAGGCTATCAAAGAGAAAAAAATCTATCCTATGGGTGAAAAAATTCACACAAAAAGATGTCAGAAAATAGATGTCTCACTCTATGAAAGTTATGAACTTCTACAAGATGCTATCTCAAAAAGTCGGCAATGTAAGAGTTTGAGTGCTAAACATCAAGAAGCACTATGCCTGTACCTTTGGGATGTAAAACGCCAAGCAGCAACAAGAGTAATATATCCAAAACTCACAGTTACTAAAGATGAAAAATGTCCAGTATGTGGGATGTTTCTCTACAAGTACCCAACATGGATTGCCAGAATCAACTATACGAACGGCTCTTTTGCTTTTGATGGAAATAAAGATATGATGAAGTACTATTTTGAGCATAAAGAAGATATTAAAGAGATTCTTGTACAAGACTACTACACTCAAAATACCCTTGAAGCGAGAGAGGCATTTTTTGTTTTAGGAAGTGATGTTTATGGACCTATGGGAAATGAGCTTATAGCATTTAGAGATATGAAGAGTGCAAAGCGTTTTATGTTTGACCACCGTGCAAAAGAGATTTTTTCTTTTGAAGAGTTAACACCGCAAAAGGTCTATAAACTCGATGAGTAGGAGTGTTAAAATAGTCACATTTAGCTTCTTTGTTTTAAGTTTCTTGCTTATATCTGAACTCTTTTATCTCAGAAGTATTGATAATGAACAGTGTTTAAAAGTTAAACAAGAGTTTGTTAGTTTTGTAGGTTTACCCGATTTAGTCCTCTCAAATGAACCATACCTTAGACACCGTTCTTTGAGTAGTGTTTTTGACATTTACTCTGTAGACCCAACTCTTAGAGAGCATCAAAAAGAGACCTTTATCCTTACAAAAGGGATAAAATGAACTTTCAACTCCTAGAATATGCTCTTAAAAATCTTCAACGAGAGTATTTTAAAAATCTGTTTATTTTTATAGTGCTTACTCTTATGACTTGGCTTTTAGGCACAATGTTTTTGATTACAAACTCTATGAAGCATGAGCTTAACCTTACACTAGACTCTCTGCCAGATATTATATTGCAGTATAAAAAAGCGGGTGTTAGTAGTACACTTGATGAGAGACAAAGTGAAAATATTTTAGAGATACCTGGAGTGCAGAGTGCAGAGGGTCGTGTTTGGGGTTATTACTATTTTGAAAATGCAGATGTTTACTTCTCTTTGATGGGTGTCGATGAGTTTCAAACACAAACTAGAAAAAGCTTTGTAAATCTAGTGGCCAAGCAAAGTTTAGATAACTCTTCGATGATAGTAGGAGAGGGTGTTGTGAGACTTTTAGAGAGGAGCTACTATAAAGATTATTTTAACTTCATAAAAGAGGATGGAAGTGTAAAAAAGGTTTTTATAGCTGGAATATTTCAAACGCAGACACAACTAGAATCAAACGATATGATAGTGATAGAGAAAAATACACTTCGCGATATTTTTGGGTTTAGTGAGTATGAGGCAACAGATATAGCAGTAAATGTTACCAATAAACTAGAAGTTCCAACCGTTGCTTTAAAGATAACACAGAGATATCCAAACTATCGTGTTTTGACAAAAGAGGATATGAGAGTAAGCTATGAAAATATTTTTAACTATAAAAATGCTCTTTTCTTAGGACTTTTTGTTATAGCTATTTTTATCTTTTTAGTTATTGTTTATGAAAGACTTAGTGGAGTAAGTAGTGCACAAAAACGTGAAATCGGAATTCTTAAAGCTATAGGTTGGAGAGTAGAAGATGTACTAAGAGTAAAACTCTATGAGGCTCTAGTTATCTCATTTTTAGCATATTTGTTAGGTATTGTCTTGGCATTTGGTTTTGTTTATATTTTCAATGCTCCACTTGTAAAAGATATCTTTTTAGGTTACTCAGAGATAAAACCTGCGTTTGAGTTACTCTTTGTTTTTGATTTTGAAACACTATTTTTACTCTTTTTCTTAAGTGTTCCTATTTATGTATTGGCGAGTGTTATCCCCTCTTGGCGTATTGCTACACTTGATGCTGACGAGGTGATGCGATGATTGAGATTAGAAACCTATGCAAGAGTTTTCAAGAGGATAAAGAGCTTATAAAAAATCTAAACATAACCTTCAAAGAGGGTGAGCTTGTTGTTATAAGAGGTAAAAGTGGAAGTGGAAAAAGTACTTTACTTTCTCTGATTGCAGGACTTTTAAAACCAACGAGTGGCGAAGTAATAGTAGATGGTAAGCAGATTTCAAAACTGCCAGACCATTTTAGTACACTCTATAGACGCGATAATATTGGCATCATCTTTCAAAAATATAATCTTATAAATGAGTTAAGTGTTAAAGAAAATATTTTACTACCTCTGCTTCCTTTAAACCTTAAAAAAAGAGAGCTTAATGTAAGGGCTGAGATGGTTATGTCTGCATTTCATATCCAACATAAATCTGAAGAGCTTGTGAAAAATCTCTCAGGTGGTGAGCAACAAAGGACAGCAATCGCAAGAGCAAATATTGCAAATCCAAAAATCATACTTGCAGATGAGCCAACAGCGAACTTGGATGAGAAGCTATCTTTAGCTTTTATTGAGATACTCAAAGAGATGAAAACACAGAGTAAGAGTATTATTGTGGCAACACATGATCCTCTTTTTTTCGAACTCGATTTTGTAGATAGGTATATTGATTTTGACTCCTGAAGTACTTACACTTTTCATTTTAAATGCTCTCTTTGTTATCTTTGCTACAGTGGCATTTATCTTAAGTCTAAGGATAACTCTTTATTATGATAAACAAAGTACAACTCCTGTGCAGTATAGACTAGAGAAGCAGAGTTATCTAAGTGCGACAATCATTAAGTATATTTTTTCTATTAAGATACCGCTTTTTATCTTTTTTATTTTTACTTTGGAAAAAATCTCACTTATCTTACCTGGAGCAATGTGTAGTGCTGGTGTTGTGAATGCGACAGACTACGGCCTTTATCTCTTAGTATTAAAGCTTCTTAATCTTTATCTCTTTGCTTACTGGATTCTCTTAAATTCCCAAGATATGAAAAGTGAAACGCAACCCTATATAAAGATTAAGTTTCAACTCTTCATGGCTCTTTATATCCTTTTAGTGACAGAGATAATAGTTGAAAGTCTGATGTTTTTCTCCATAGACATAAAAGATGTCGTAGATTGTTGTGGTGTTGTTTTTTCAGTGAGTGATAACAGTTATATGGCTGAGATTATAGGTGCTCCTATTTTTGTACAAGTTTCCCTTTTTTACACTCTGTTTTTAGTGATGATTTTGGCATATATCAAAAAGCTTAAGAGAATTTTTTCCATACTAAATGTTTTGTTTGTCTTTGTCTCTCTTGCAACACTCATCGGTTTTTTTGGCACTTATATCTATGAGATGCCAACACATCACTGTCCTTTTTGTTTTTTAGCACATGAGTACAACTATATTGGATATCTTTTATATATATTTTTGTTTGTAGGGACATTTTATGGAGCATCTTTAGCACTTTTACAGATGACACAAAAAGAAGAATATTTTTACTATAGAGTCTCCATGCTCTTTAATTGTGCATATCTTCTTAGCGTTAGTGCTTATGTTTTGTTATACTACTTTAAAAATTCTCTTTGGCTCTAAAAGGAAACTCTTTTTATGAAAAAACGCACAAAAATTTTAGCTACTATAGGTCCTGCATCAGACTCTTTAGAGAAGATAACTGCTCTTATGAGAGCAGGAGTTAATGTCTTTAGACTTAACTTTTCACACTCAACACATGAGTTTCACTATGAAGTACTTTCTCGTATACGCGAGGCTGAAAAAAACACAGGAATATTTGTTGGCGTTTTGCAAGATATTAGTGGACCGAAGATAAGAGTAGGAAAATTAGAAGAGACTTTTGAGTTGAAACTAGATGATACTATTGAGTTCGTAAAAGAAGAGATTCTTGGTGTTAGAGTCTCACAGAGTGAGTACAAAACTTGTATAAACCAGCCCCAAATCCTTGAGCAGCTAAAACTAGGCGATGCTGTCTACCTTTATGATGGGATGATTCGTAGTGAGGTTGTTGTACTAGGTGAAAGTTCAGTAAAAGTAAAAATTTTGAATGATGGACAACTTACTTCCAAAAAAGGTGTAAACTTCCCAAACACTCGACTAGGCATAGATGTACTTACTCCTAAAGATAGAGAAGATATACTCTGGGGAGTTGAAAATAGTGTTGATTTTATGGCAATCTCTTTCGTACAAGATGCTCAAGATATGATAAATGCTAGAGAGATAGTAAAACAGCATGGTGGACGAGTTCAGCTCTTTGCAAAGATAGAGAAGTTTGATGCAGTGGAGAACATTGATGCTATACTCCAAGAGAGTGATGGACTGATGGTGGCACGCGGTGATTTAGGTATAGAAGTGCCTTATTACAGTGTACCATCTTTGCAAAAGATGCTTATTACTAAGGCAAACGCTGCTTCAAAACCTGTGATTACAGCAACACAAATGCTACTCTCTATGACTACACAAGATAGAGCAACACGTGCAGAGATAAGTGATATAGCAAACGCAGTTCTAGATGGAACTGATGTTGTAATGCTCTCAGAGGAGAGTGCAGTAGGGCATAACCCAGTCCTAGCAGTTAAGACTATGGTTAAGGCTATTCAGGGTGCTGAGAAGATATATCCTTTTGGTAAATATAATGATTTTAAACTTGGAGATGCAACGGATAGTATAAATGCTGCTGCTGTAAAACTTTGTAGTGATGTCGATGCTTGGGGTTTAATCTGTCTTACAGCGAGTGGGGCATCTGTAAGAAAGATTGCACGTTATCGTCCTCGCAGAGATATTTATGCTGTAACACATGATGAGAAAGTTGCAAGATTTTTGACTATATGTTGGGGTGTAGTACCTGCATTTATGGTAGAAAAAGATTCGCTTGGACAAGTGATGTCTCAGGTTATGAAGCAGGGTTTAGCTCGCAATGTTTTGAAGTTAGATAAGTCCTACATACTTACAGCAGGAGACCCTGTCGGTATTGAGGGAAATACAAATACAATTCGCATACTTAGAGAGTTTGAGATGCAGTTTTTTAAATCTTTATAAGAGCTACAAGCTACTCTTTAGCGGCCACCAAATTTGTCATTCCACCACTCTGAGGGTGTAAATGTTTTTTGCTTTATACTCTCTTCATCAAATGAGTATTCATAAGCATTACAAAAATCGATAATAATCTCATAAGCCTCATTTATCTGCATAGACATTTTTGTAGCTTTATCTGCATCATCTTTATGTTTGTCAGGATGCCATTTTTTCATAAGATTTTTGTATTTGTTTTTTATCTCTTTTAATGTAGAAGTTTCGCGAAGGCCAAGAAGCGATTTGGCCTTCATTATTTTTTCAAAGGAGTGCAAGGAGAGTAGGGTTAGTCTTGTTGTCTTCTCATAAATGCTGGAACATCTAAGTAGTCACTATCTAAGTCTCCACCTACAACAAGACGAGGACGAACAACAGCACGTGGAGGAGGAGTGTTCTCACCTACAAAGTCATCATTGTTGCTTAAATCTTTTTCAAAACCAGTAGCAACGATAGTGATTTTAATATAGTTTTCTGGAATTGTTTCATCAGTTGATGTTCCCCAAATAACTTCTGCATCATCATGTGCACTCTCATTTACAACTTCCATTGCATCTGAGAGTTCTATCATAGAAAAACTAGGGTGCATTTTAAAGTGAACAAGAACACCCATAGCACCATTAATTGACATATTGTCAAGTAGAGGAGACTCAATCGCTGCTTTTATAGCTTCATATGCTGCGTTTTCTCCCTCGTGTTCACCAACACCCATAAGTGCCATACCTTTATGACTCATGACCGTTTGTAAATCGGCGAAGTCAAGATTGATGTCATTTTCTCCACTTGAGAGAATAACACCAGATGTTCCACTAACAGCTTGAGCAAGTACTCCATCAACAATTTTAAAACTATCTTTGAGTCCAAGTTTTCTGTCTATAATTGAGAGGAGTTTGTCGTTTGGTATAACAACGATAGAGTCACTCTCTTTTTTAAGTTCTTCAAGACCGGCTTCAGCTAGTTTAAGGCGTTTGTTTCCTTCAAACTTAAATGGTTTTGTAACTATAGAGATTGTAAGTGCACCAACCTCTTTAGCGATTTGTGCAACAATAGGAGCAGCACCTGTTCCAGTACCACCACCAAGTCCAGCAGAGATAAAAACTATATCTGCACCCTCAAGAGCATTTCTTATATCATCATAATTCTCTAAAGCTGAGTCTTTGCCTATTGAAGGCTTCATACCAGCTCCAAGTCCCTTTGTGAGCTTTGCACCGATTTGAATTTTTGAAGCACCATTTGTTTCATTTAAAACTTGTGCATCAGTATTTATGAGTAACATCTCAATACCTGTTACACCCTCTTTAAGCATATGACCAATCATGTTTCCACCACCGCCACCAACACCGACTGCTATGATTCTTGCACCGCTTTGGTTACTTGCTTCTTCTACTACAAATGCTTCCATTATCTAACTCCTTTTAAAATAACTGGGTTGCCCAGTTCCAAAACTTACTAAAACTATTTGCTTCATCGCTTTTTTGCTCTTTTTTATTTGCTTCTAAACTCACCATTTTATCTACAGTTTCTTCTTCTGAGGGAGCTATAGGGATTTCATGTTCTGAGCGAAAATTTACACTATGTGTTGAAGTAGGAGTTTCATTTGTGTGTCTTACTCTTTTGTTTACATCTATCTCATAGGGTGTATATGCAAACGCTGAGTACATAACAAGTCCAATGGCACTTGAATACTCCGCATCTCTTAGATTGTCAAAAAGACCATCCATCTCAATAGGACGTGCTAAACGCACAGGCATAGAACCAAAGGTGGCAACAGCTAAGTCTCTAATACCCTCCATCTTTGAAAAACCACCTGTGAGGACAACACCAGCACCCATTTGATCTTTGAGCCCACTTTTATCTATAAACTGAGCAAGTATCATAAGTGTCTCTTCAACTCTTGCAAAGATAACATTGTGAACCACTTCAAGAGATACTTCATGTGTTGAGTTTTCATCACCAATCACTGGAAGTTCTATGAGGTCATTACTTGGTGTTAGTAAAGAACCATATGTTAGTTTTACACTATCTGCTATGTTTAGCGGAGTATGAAGTGCCATTGAGAGGTCACTTGTTACATGGTTTGAGCCAACTCCCAAAAATTCGTTATAGCGTATAGAATTACCTGAGTGTATCGCTATATTACTTGTATTTCCACCCATATCAATAAGCGCAACACCAAGCTCTTTTTCATCATCATTAAGTGTTGCAATGGAAGAAGCATAAGAGTTAAGTACTATGTTTTCTACTTCAACACCAGCACCTTGTACTGCTTTTCTAAGGTTGTTAAGATTTGATTTTTGTGTTGTAATTATATGCGTTTCAACTTCTAGTCTAGCAGCATTCATCCCAAGTGGATCTTCAATGTAATCTTGATCGTCTACTTTGAAGTTAAATGGAAGAGCATGTAAAACTTCGTACTCATTTGGAATGTTTGCATTGTAAAGAGAAGTATGCATAACACGCTCAATCTCTTTAAAGCTTATCTCTTTAGTCTGAATATTTACAATTCCGTTTGAGTTTAAGCTTTTGGTATATGCTCCTGAGATAGAAACAATAGCGGTTTTGACATCACTTCCTGATACACGTTTAGCATCTTCTACGGCAGTTTTTATAGAACGAGAAGCTAACTCTATATTTGTTATGCTTCCTTTTTTAAGTCCTTGTGCTTTTGTTGTACCTGCTCCAGTGATTGCTATTGAGTTGTCATTTTCAATCTGAGCGATAATGGCACATATCTTTGTAGAGCCTACATCGATGGCTAAAACTGTTCTGCTCAATTTAGAGTCCTTGCATAAATATCTCTGTTTGGTACTTGTTTTGTAGGTTTTTTATAAGACATTCGTTAAACATAGCACTTTTTAATTTAGCAATTTCATTGCCATCATTGTTTGTTGTATTAAGCAGTTTTTGTTCCAAAATATCATATAAAACAACTTTTGCATTACTAAGTTGAACATATGATCTTTTCTTGTCACTCATGAAAAGTTTACCAAGAAACTCATTTGCTTCTGTTTGTGTTAGTTTTGTTATTTTAGCGGTTTCATTCGCTTTTAGCAACTCTGTAGTCTCTCCAGTAAAATTTTCAAGTGAAGCATTTGCTAACTCCAAAAGTTTTTTCTGTTTCTCTTGTGCAACAAAAAGAGGAAAGAGTTCTGCTTTTGCCTCTTCATAGCTTTTCATCTGCGATGGATTTATCTTTACTAATTCAAATGTATGATAAACACCATCAACTAAGATAGGTTTGAGATATGGAGAAGTCAAAGAGAGTTCTGAGATTTTTTCTAATGTTTGTGTGTCAAAAGGATTGTTGCTTTTAGAGATAGTTACACTTTGAGGTGTTGTCTCACTCGCAAGGTTTCCTTTTTTATAATCTATATACGTTCTAAGAGCCGAATCTTTTGTCGCTTTGTCATTAAGCTCTTTTATAACATCTGCTTTTGCATCTTCAAGAGCAAGGATTTTCGCCTCTGAGTCCTTAAAGTGTGTTCTGTTTTGTGAGTAGTGCTTCTCGAGAGTTGTAGTATCGTATTTTTCATCTACTGGCGTTTGTTTTATATATTTTACTTCATAACTTACATCACTCATAAAGTTTTGGCGTTTAGATTCCCAAAAGGGCTTGAGTGATTCATCTGAAGTATCTATTGTGATGTCATTTTGTGTAAGGACTTTGTAGTTTATTTTATCTGCAATATTTGTAGCAGTATTTAAAATATTTTTCTCGTTTTGAGTTGTCTCAACAGGAAGTAATGAGAGTGTTTTCATTATGAGGAGATTTTTTCTCAAGTCTGTTTCATACTCTTTTGTAGTGAGTCTGCTCTGTGAGAGTGCACTCTTATAAGCCTCTTTGTCAAAAACACCATCTTTAAAAAAATACTCTTGTGTTTGTATGGCTTCTAAAAGCTCTTTATCACTAATGCTTAGGTCATAAGAGTTTGCTAAGTTGATGATAAGTGCTTGTTGTACAAGTTGTTCTAGAGCCTGTTTTTGAAGACCAAACTGTTTGGCTTTTTCTTCATCAAAATTTCCTTGAAACATTTGGTTGTATTTTGCATAAAGATTTGAGTAGTTTTTTTGAAGTTCTCCCATACTAATCTCTACATTGCCAACTTTTGCAACTGCTCCAGCTTTATCGCCATAGCTGTACTGTCCCCATCCAACAAAACCAGCACCAACAAACGCTATAGTTGAAATCCAGATAGTAATTATAAGCCACTTTTTGTGTCTTTGCATCCATGTAATCATATAAAAAAACCTTATTGAGTGATATTTACGTAATTCTAGGTAAATTCGTATTA
>JGI10211J34971_10001588_pt1 | contig 18720 bp, 11 predicted proteins | sample Etolagsediment_FD_34971 | JGI IMG/M metagenome (IMG submission 34971)
TTCAAAAAAGCACCTGACAGTTTGTAAAAACATTTCACGAACATTGGAGCTGGAGGCGATTTTATCTATATTGCCCCAAGCCAAATTATGGATCATTAAACACCAGGAAATCCCACCATGAAACACCCCCTGATCATCGCGCTTGTCTTAACCACCTTGATTGCTTGTACATCACAGCAACCCTCCGTCGCTCCGGAGCCGGTCAAGCCGGAGATACCGACAGCCAAGCACGAGATCGATGTCCCCAGGGAATTCAGAGCTGCCTGGGTCGCTACCGTGGCCAATATCGACTGGCCCAGCAAACCCGGCCTCAGTACCGAGGCCCAGCAGGCCGAAGCCATCACATTGCTGGATAGTGCCGTGATTCTCAATTTGAATGCCATTATCTTTCAGGTGCGCCCCCAATGTGACGCCCTGTACGCAAGCGATCTGGAGCCTTGGTCCTATTATCTGACCGGTGAGCCGGGCAAGGCCCCTGAACCCTATTATGATCCCCTCACATTCTGGGTCGATGAGGCTCACAAACGCGGACTGGAACTCCATTGCTGGTTCAACCCCTACCGTGCCCATCATCCCAATGGCCAAAAGAATGAAACCTCCATAGTGGCCACCCGGCCTGAGATCGTCCGCGAGATCGACAATGGCTATTTCTGGTTGGATCCCGCCCTCCAGGCCACCCAGGACTATTCCTATGAGGTGGTCATGGATGTGGTCAAACGCTATGATATCGATGGGGTCCACTTTGATGACTATTTCTACCCTTACAGCAGCATCGAATTTCCAGATGACATGCCCTGGAAAGCCTATCAGGAAGCTGGCGGCACCCTGGAAAGACATGATTGGCGTCGCCAAGCCGTCAATGTTTTCATCAAGCGGGTCTATGATGGAATAAAAGCTGAAAAACCATGGGTCAAATATGGCTTAAGTCCCTTTGGGATCTGGCGACCGGGAAATCCCCCCTCCATCAAAGGCTATGATCAATACGACAAACTTTACGCGGATGCAAAACTGTGGCTTAATGAAGGCTGGGTGGATTATTGGACCCCCCAACTCTATTGGCCGACACGCCAGATTCCACAAAGCTACCCCGTGCTTCTGGGCTGGTGGTCCAGAGAAAACATCCACCAGCGCAATCTCTGGCCCGGTCTTTATACCAGTAAGATCAAAACAGAAGCAGATGCCCAGGAAAATTTCAGCCAGATCATGATAACCCGGGGAATGGTCCCAGATGGACCAGGTAACGTCCACTTTTCGATGAAGGCCCTGCAGAAGAATTATGGCGGGATCTCGGATATCCTGCTGGATGGTCCTTATGCGAAACCAGCCCTTGTTCCACCTTCTCCCTGGTTGGATGGTCAAGCGCCATCAGCCCCCCTTGTGGAAATTGAACACAAAGAAGGGGAAGTCCACATCCATTGGCTTCACGAAGATCGTTCAGACGTGGATAAATGGATCGCCTATATCCAAAGGGGAGACGTCTGGACCTATCAAATCCTCTCCAGGGATAGTGATCGTCTGATTCTGGCCCATACTATCCGCTCCGACGATGGCATGACCCCACCCGCTACACTGGATAAGGTCGCCATCACAGCCGTGGACAGATTGGGCAATGAAAGCGAACGAACGATTATCAGTCTACGCTAACCTTTCATCTCATCTGCCCAGGGGGCGAACACGCAGATCGGCGGCATTCAAGATGCTGCCAAGCATATCTGAATATTCCAAACCGGCAAATTTGCTCATCTTTGCCAGGTGGCCGTCCCAACACCAGCCCGGATTCGGATTTACCTCGAGCAATTTGGGCTCGCCTCGGGCATTCAGACGCCAATCCAGGCGACAATAATCACGGCAGTCAAGGCGATCGAACAATCTCAGGCTGTGGAGCACCATTTCCTGCTCTGTCTTCTGAGGGAGCTCGGCACGAATGGATTTGAGGGCCTTCATATAAGGGGAGTCCACCAGCCATTTTGCTTCATACCCACAGATCCTGGGTAACCCTTCAGGAAGCTCGGAATAATCTTCTTCAATGATGGGCAATACGGTATAGCTGTCCATGTTCCCGATGATGCCCAGGGTCAATTCAGCCCCGGTTAGGAACTCCTCAACCAGGACGGGTTTGTTGTGGCCAAACTGATTGCGAATCCTGAGAATGGCATCAGCCAGTTCCTCAACCGAATACACCACATTATCCTGGGTGATGCCATAACTGGAGTCACCAGAGTTGGGTTTTGCAATGACGGGAAAAGGGATGTTCAGGTCATACAGCTGATGCTCTGAAGTAATGAGGAAGGCATCTGCCACAGGCACCCCGATCTCTGTAGCGATCCCCCTCACCAAAGATTTGTCATAACAATAAGCCAGGGTTTGCGGATTGGAACCAGAATAAGGCAGGTTCATCATCTCCAGCAAGGCGGGAATATGCAATTCATTCGTGGCTTTGTTGTAAAAACCCTCATCGCACAAATTCAAGACCAGATCAGTTTTGGGCGATAATTTTTGCAGGTCCTGAATCATGGTGCGGTGATTGGAAAGATAGTGAAACTTGTATTGAGAAAGTTTGCTCAACCCGATTTTCAATTGATCGATGGTGTAAATGTCATCCTCGTCAAAGAGTTCATCGGGTTTAATGATGTCCGCCATGCTGGGATCACCAAGCAGCACCGCCACATTCTTGATGGCTTTTTGGTCCTTCTTGGGTGTCCACTCCTTGCGGGCCGTGCTCACCAGGATGAACCGGGTTTCCATCATGCCCAGATCCTGATTGCGCAGGGAGTCTGAACCAATGTTCCCATGGAACACAGTTTCTTTGAAACCGGCCTGCTTCAAATGGTTGGTCAGAATCTCTCTGCTATACAAACGCTCCGCATAGAACTGGTCCACCAGAACCCCTTTTTCCGTATGGGTGATGATTTCCCTCGAGATCAAACGCTCGCCATCAGAAGCCAGGGAGCGTTCGCGGCACACAAAATTGAACGTGTCCATCCATTCCCAGCTGCGGGGAGAAAAATGGGTGCGCAGATATTCACCATCGGCCACATCCATGAGCAATTTGCCGCCGGGTTTCAGAACGCGGAAAATCTCACGCAGGATCTTCTGATCCTCTTCTGAAGCTTCAAAATATCCAAAACTATTTCCCAGGATGGTCACATAGTCGAAGCTGTCCGTTTCAAAGGGTAATTTGCGGACATCACCTTCCTTGAAATTGATGTTGTATCCCAGTTTCCTCGATACTGTCTTGGCGCGTTGAATCAGGTAGCGGGAACGATCCAGGCCAAACAGGTTGAAATTTCCACGGCGGGCGATCTCTATCAGGTGGCGACCCTGACCGCAGGCCAGGTCAAGGAGGCTGCTGCCCTCCTGGAGATCCAGTTTTTCAGCGAAGAAGCTGACTTCACTTTCAGTGATCTTTGAATCATCGACAACATCAGCATCTGTTTTAAGATACATCGAATTAAAATTCGCTTCCACCATTCAGGGTGCAGATGCTGTTCCAGGTTTTCTACAGGTCCCATGCTTCTGGGTCCTTTGGGGGGCAGAGGGATCTCTTTTTTCATTGCCTCATCTTTCTGTAAGGGGTCAAGCTCACTTGGTTAATATGATGCATGGAAAGCAGATTGGAAATCAACAGACGGTCTCCCATCCATGCAGAAGGAATATTCTTTTTCACTTTTTCTAGGGGCTGCCCGGGAAGACAAATCCTGGCTTAAACCGTACCACGTTTCATTCGGAAAAATGTCAGAGCTGACAGGGTTGGTGTCTCGGGATGGGCGTTGATATGAAAGCAAAAATGCATGCGCGTCCCTTCAATTCTTGGCGAAGTTATTCACAGATATTGTTGGTGCAACACTGATTTTTTCAAGGCTAAAAATACCATGTACGAGGGCCTTCCTGGCTGGATCGATTTGAGCCCGCTCAGGCTAAAAAGTAACCCGTCGGACTGATCATCCTCCAAGTAAGTGACTTTGTCGGGCAGAACGGTTTGAAAATCGATAATTACCCGTCAAAGCTATCATTAAGACTATTATGGGAACGCAATGATAAAGAATAGAAGAGCCGGAGCAGATAAATGAAAACTAAAATCAGAAGATATCTCAGTATTGTGGGGGTTTTTGCCATTTCGCTTGCACTCATGTTTGTGTTGGCCGGAATGAAATCATCACCTAAGCGCAAGCCTGTCACAGATGATCGCCCTGTTATCAGCGTGCTCCAGATACACAACAGCCCGATCCAGGTTACCGTGCCGGTGATCGGTCGTCTGAATGCCCAGCAGAAGGTGGATCTGCTTGCCGAAGTTTCCGGTGTTTTGGAAAGCAGCGGGAAGGCCTTTTTAACCGGCCAAACCTATAAAGCCGGCGAGGTCATGCTCCGCATCAGCCAGGAAGAGACCGAGCTAACCCTGAAAGCCCAGCGCAGCAATCTGCTTACGGCCATCGCAGCCCTGCTCCCCGAACTGAAGATAGAATATCCTGAGAGTTATAAGCGCTGGAATGGATATCTCCAGGCCTTCGATATTGATGGGACGACCCAGGCCCTGCCCACGACGTCGAATGAGCGGGAAAAATTCATGGTCGCCAACAAGGGCATTTTCAATAGCTATTACTCCATCAAATCACAAGAATCCCGCCTGGAGAAATATACCATTCGGGCACCTTTTGACGGAGCTCTGATCCAGAGCAGCATCACACCGGGAAACCTGGTCCGAAGCGGACAACTCCTGGGTGTCTTCATCCGTCCCGGAAATTTCGACCTGGAAACCAGTGTGAGCATCAATGATGTCAAACATATCAAGCTGGGTGATCAGGTCTTGCTTGGAAGTGATCAAGTACCAGGTCAATGGACCGGACGGGTTTCCCGTATCAGCCAGGGAATTGACCAGAATTCACAGATGATTCGAATTTTTGTTGCTGTCTCCGCACCGGAACTGCGTGAGAATATGTTCCTCAAAGGGACCATCCTGACCAGTACCTTTATACAGGGCATGGAGTTGCCGCGTAAAATGCTCCAGGGTGGAAATCAGGTCCTGGAGGTCGTGGATGGACAGATTCTTTTCAAGACGGTTGAGGTGGTGTCAACCCGGGGGGAATATGCCCTGGTTCGCGGGCTGCCGGACGATCTGCTGATCTCAAGCAAAACGGCCAATCTGTATGAAGGCATCAAAGTGAAGATCGCTGGAGCAGAAGACCCTGAAGTTGAGGCTCCCAAAAAGCCAAAGAAGGGCTAAGGAGCATTCCCCAATGAAGGGTATCATCCAATATTTTATCAAATATTCAGCCGCTGGCAACGTGCTGATTCTGCTCATCGTATTCATGGGCTGGTTCGGATTCAGCTCCTTGCGATCCACCCTGATCCCTCAGATCGATCCCGGGGTCATTAATATTTCCACCGTTTATCCCGGCGCATCACCTGAAGAGGTGGAGCAAGGGGTGATCCTCAAGATCGAACAGAGCCTTCAGGGATTGACAGGAATCAAAAAATTAACCTCCGTTTCCCGCGAGAATGTGGGTGTGGTCACGGCTGTTCTCACCAGTGGGGTCGATGCAGACATCGTGTTGCAGGAGATCAAGAATGCCGTGGATGGCATCAGCTCCTTCCCCTCTGGAATCGAACCCCCCAGAGCCAGTAAATGGGAGTTCCGATCCGATGCCATCGATTTTATGATCAATGGCGATGTGGATCTGACCATGATCAAGCAGCAGGCTTTGCGGATCGAGGATCAACTCCTGGCCATCCCCGGCATCAGCAAAATTGAGATCAGTGGATTTCCAGATGAAGAGATCGAGATAGCCTTCAGGGAAAGTGATCTGGAAACCTTTGGGATCACCCTGTCTCAAGCTGTCGCTGTGATCAAAGCCTCCAATATTGATCTCACCGGCGGCACCATCCGGGGTGCTTCCGAGGATCTGAGCATTCGAACCCGGCAGAAACAGTATTATGCCGAGGACCTGAAACATATTGTCCTGCGGGCCGGCAAGGATGGAACCCTGGTGCACCTCAGCGATGTGGCTGATGTGACAGATCGCTGGACTGAAGATCCCAACTCTGCTTTTGTGGATGGAAAACCCGCCGCGTTGATCTCAGTCAAGTACACCAGTGAAGAAGACATCATTCACGTTGCCAGCGAGGTGGAAGCCTTTGTGGTCTCTTTCAATCAAAGCAATGAGATCATCCAGGCCAAGGTTCTGGCCAATCAGGCAAATCGGGTTCGCAGCATGCAAAGCATTCTGGCCAGCAACGGTATTTTTGGCTTTTTTCTGGTGCTGCTATTTCTCTCCATGGCATTGAATCCCAGAATGGCCTTCTGGGTGGCTCTGTCCATCCCCATCTCCTTCATGGGAATGTTTGCTCTGGCTGCCCTGTTTGACATAACCCTCAACAGGATCTCCATGTTTGGAATGATCCTGGTGGTGGGAATTCTGGTGGATGATGGCATTGTCATCGCTGAAAACATCTATCAGCACCACGAAAAGGGCAAGCGTCGGATCCGGGCTGCCATCGATGGGGCTCTGGAGGTCATCCCGGCTGTTACTTCTGCTGTTCTTACCACCATTATTGCCTTTTCCGCCTTTATGCTGATTGAGGGAACTTTCGGACAATTTTTTAGGGAAATGGCCTTCGTTGTCATGGCAGCCCTGATCATTTCACTCATCGAGGGCGCACTGATACTGCCGGCCCATATTGCCCACTCAAAAGCACTTGCGCTGGACCGAAAACCAAGCTGGCTTGAGTTAAAATCGACATACTACCTGGCGCGGATCAGAGATACCTGGTATGCACCGATCTACAAAAGAGCATTGAACAATCGCTTGTTGAGTCTGTCGGTTGTCACAGGCGTCTTCCTGATCACCATTGGAGCTGTTATGGGCGGCATCATCCAGATGGGAGGAAGTAATTTTGAGAATCAGAGTCATTCCGATGTTAGCCTTCAAATGCCTCCAGGTACCCCAAAAGCCGTAACCCAGTCCACTTTGATGCTTCTCGAGGAGAAGGCGCGCGAGGTCGGAGCGCAATTTTCAGAATCTGAAGGCAAACCGGTGGTGACCAGCATTGTGCGGGAGCAGAGTTCCACAGATGCCGGCGGTGTCTCGGTCAATTTTATCGACAGCAGAGAGCGGAAATTCCTGTCCACGGAATTTTCCAACGCATGGAGCAAGGCCGTTGGCCCCCTGCCCGATGCGGAGCGAGTCAATTATGTAGAATCCTCCCACTTTGGCAAAGCGGTTTCCATCTCCCTTCTGGGTGAGGATATCGAACAATTGGAAAGGGCCGTCGTCGATTTCAAGGGCGAACTGGAAAAACTCTCCGGCCTCAAGAATGTCATCGATGACAATCAACAGGGGATGCGGGAGCTTGAAATTTCTCTGAAAGATCAGGCGCGACTCCTGGGGTTGGATATCCAAACCGTCATGTCCCAGGTTCGAAATGGTTTTTTTGGTGCCGAGGTTCAGCGTATCAACAGGGGAACTGAAGAGGTGAAAATATGGGTTCGCTATGCCGAGACGGATCGTTCATCCATCGGCGACCTGGAGAGCATGCGCATCCGCACCAATACGGGGCAAGTATTCGAATTGGCAGATATAGCAGACATAAATTACACGTCAAGTTTGAGTACCATCCGCCATCTGAACGGGCAGCGACAGGTTACTGTTGAGGCTGATGCCTTGAATAAATCCATCGACCTGAGTATGATCAAAACCGAATTGACCACGGTCATTCTGCCTGGGATCCTTAATAATTATCCCGGGATCAGCTACACAACAGGTGGTCGTGAAGAGCGTATGGCAGAAGCCATGGGATCCATGAAAGAGGTCCTACCTGCGGTGCTGGTCGTGTTGTTTGCCGTTATTGCATTCACGTTTAGATCGTTTGGTCAAACCCTGATCCTGTTCATGCTGATTCCTCTGGGCTTTATCGGTATCGGCTGGGGTCATGCCATTCATTCCACCCCCATTGATATGCCGTCTTACTTTGGAATCGTTGCACTCATCGGAATCCTGGTAAATGACTCCATTGTCTTCATCGAGACCCTGAATCGTGGTTTGAAAAGAGGCATGAAATATATGGATGCCCTCTATGAGGCTGGACTGACCAGATTCCGCCCCATTTTGCTTACTTCCCTAACCACCATCGCTGGGTTGGCTCCTCTGATTGTGGCCAACAACCCCGATGCTCAGCAAACGGTACCCATGGCGATCGCTGTGGCCTATGGCCTGATCATCTCAACCTTTAGTACGCTCATCGTTTTACCAATTCTACTGAGTCTGTTCAATGAACTCAGAAGACGCTGGATCAAATTGATCAGCGGCAAGCTGCCCAGTGCAGAATCCATAGAAAGTGCGGTGCGTGAATTGGATATTGATGCCCAGTTCATGGAGGATGCACCAGTCTAGATCGCAAAATAGCTGAAACACCCCCTGGCAGACCCCTTTTGCTCTCCAGGCCTGGGATGAAGGACGCCATACTGTCCAAGAAAGGTATTTTGCTTTATCATGGTTGACCCCGGTCTATATTTAGCCAGGGGAAATCAATGATCACATTGTCACATCTGCGCAAAACCTTTGGCGACCTTGTTGCGGTTGAGGATCTGTCGCTGGAAATAAAACCAGGAGAGATATTGGGGTTTCTGGGACCCAATGGCGCAGGAAAAACCACCACCATCAAGATGATCTGCGGACTCCTCCAGTCTGATGGGGGAGACATTCACTGGATGGACTCGAACCTACCCCTATCAAGTCGTATTGGCCTCTGTACCCAGGAAAACATCTATTGGCCCCGGCTCACCTGTTCAGAACAACTTCAGTTTCAAGGTCGTATCCAGGGCTTGTCAAGGAAATCCAGCCTGCGCCGTACTGATCAGCTCTTGACTGATTTAGGGTTGCTTGGTAAGGCGCAAGTCCTGGCCGAAAAGCTGTCGGGGGGCATGAAGCGCCGCCTGAATATTGCCCTGGCTTTGATTCATGACCCCCCCGTCCTGATCCTGGATGAACCTGAAGCAGGCCTGGATCCCCAGAGCAGAATTCTGGTCCGTGAACTGATCCGCTCCCTGAGCCGTACCAAGACAGTGATCCTGACAACCCACAATATGGATGAAGCGGAGCGGTTGGCCGACCGGGTTGCCATCATTGATAATGGCAGGATTCTGTGCGTCGATACTGTGGATGCCTTGAAACGCATCCTGGGTGAAGCTGATGTTCTGGAACTGACCCTCACCAGTCCACCCGAGAAGCTGTCTCTATCGGATATTGCCGCGGGGCTGGATCTTCCAGCCCAGGCCCTCACTCTAATGAATGATACATTACGAATTACTCGCTCCGGCATGTTAAATGAACTGCCACAACGCATGACGCAGATCAAGAAGCTGGGGCTCGAATATACGCATATGGCTATGCGGGCGATCACCCTGGAGGATGTCTTCATTCATCTCACCGGGAAGGGCTTGAGAGAATGATCAGGGCCATCTTTGTCAAAGCGTTGAAGGAACAGCTTCGTAATATCTGGATCCTCATTCTGACCCTTTCCCTGGCTCCCTTTTTTGTCTTTATCTATTATTTGATCAATGAGAGCGAACAGATCCATTTTAATGTCATGATCCATGTCAAACACCAGATTCAAAGTCCACAGATATCCCAGGACCTGGGGCTTGAGTTTATCAGCTATGCCCAATATTATGCCGACAGTCATGCAGAGATTCCATTACGTATCCAGCAGGTCGGGGACGGAAGAGCAGCGGTGGAGCGTTTATCGGAGGGTGCAGCAGATGTGCTTCTGATCATTCCGGAGGACTTTTCCATCAAGCTGGCTGACAGCAGTCTGGGCCTACCACAAATCAGCATCCGAGGCGATCTCACCAAAACTGCCTATCTGATCGGAGCTGTTTGGATGGGAGAGCTTATGGATGTCTTTGTCATGGAACAAACAGGAAGACCACGGCTCTACGAAATTAATGAGGTCCCCCTGGCCAATTCCAGCGAGGTCAGCGAGTTTGAACGCTGGATGCCGGGGATGCTGATCCTGAGTATCATTATGCTCATGTTTTCTGCCACCATCGCCATTGTTACCGAGGTTGACCAGAAGACCATACTGCGATTCAAACTATCTGCAGTGAAGGCGGGGCAGTTCCTGGTCGGGGTTGGGAGTGTCCAGGTTCTGGTTGGGCTGCTTTCACTTTTACTCACCTATCTGGCCGCAAGCAGTCTGGGGTTTGAGAATCGGGGTTCTTCCTGTCTTTTCGCCCTGATCAGTTTTCTCAGTATCCTGAGCATGATCTCGTTCAGTCTCATTCTGGCGGGCCTGACACGCAGCGTTACAGAGGTGCTGGTGATCGGGAATTTCCCCCTCTTCCTGTTCATGTTTTTTACCGGGGCGGCCTTTCCCATCAAGGTTGCACCCTGGTTTGAAGTGGGCGGGTATGGGATCAGCTGGCAAACCCTGCTTTCGCCGACCCCTGCGATCCAGGCATTGTCCAAGGTGAGCATCCTGGGCCAGGACTGGCATGGGGTGATTCCTGAAGTGGTCACGCTGCTGGTCTTAACAGGTCTGTATTTTATCCTCGGCCTGATCATATTTCAAAAGCGTCACTTAAAAACAACTTAAAGCCCAACAAAGGGAGAGATCTACCCTAAAGATGATCGTCATCATCTGGTTGATTTCAAGCCTCCCCGAGAAGGAATACTACAGAATCCAGCTCAAAATCCGAATATATTAGTTGGCTTGTATTACCCATCAGCTCGAATAGGAGACTGTCAGAATCGCTTCAACGCCGATGAGAATTGAAATCGCACTCCAGCACTTGGGCTTGGAAACCTCGGCGACGGAGGCAGATGTCAAACAAGCCTACCGCGAGCTGGTCAAGATCTGGCACCCTGATCGTTTTCAAAATGACGAGCGCCTCAATTCGCGAACTGAAGCCCAGCTCAAGATCATCAATGAAGCCAAGACCGTGGCCCTGGCCTATCTGGAAAAACATGGTCATTTTCTGTTGGTGGGAAGCGAACCGCCCCGGAAGAAAAAACCGCCTGCCGGCCCCCGTGGCCCCGAGCGTGAATGGTCCAGACCACCACCCCGGGAAGAACCTCGGGCAAGAGCGCATCAGAAGCCGCCGCCCAGGGAAGAGCCCAAGAAGGAGGCTCCGCCTGAACCTGAGCCTGAACCAGAAATCTCATTCGAGCCACCTGCCCCAGGATTCAACTTCGGGCAAAACGCCCTCATCGTGGTCTTTATTTTGTTGGTGCTGGTAAGTTTTGTCATTCTTTTGATCTCATCCATGGGTGAAACACCGGCAGACAAGGTCAAACAATTTACCCGAAAGCCACCTGCTGTGAGCGAGCTTCGAAAAGCCATGGCCGAAAAAGACGCCAGAGAAGGTTTTGTAGCTTACGAGGAGGAGGAAGAAGAAATACCGGAACCACCCCCTGAAAGCCCTCAGGAGGCAGCAGTCCGTGATACCTTTTTCACCCTGGGATCAGATAAAGAGTGGGTCTCCACCGTCCAGGGTCCGCCGCTTCAGATCAAAGGGGATATCTGGCGCTACGGCCATTCCATGGTTGAATTTGAGTACGGCGTGGTCATTGGCTGGAACTCCTCAGAGCTCAATCCTTTGAAAGTGGGGATGATTCAGGATCCAAGCGACGAATACCGGGAACGCTATTTTTACATCGGCAGCTTGAAGTCAGATGTCATTGCCCTCCAGGGAGCACCCTCTGTTATTGAAAAGGGACTCTGGAAATATGGCGATGCTTTTGTCCAGTTTGAAGGTGATACCGTCATTAATTGGCAGAATGATCATCTTCAACGACTGAAAGCGGTGGAATACTAGGCTTACCCTCATCGCTTTTTTCCCTTCCAACTTCCACAAGCTCATAAAACTCATATCTTACAAACTCTCCCCATATTTCCCCTTACACAGCCCTTGCCCCTCGTATAAATTGAGCGCTTGAAACAACGGACTTCGCTGGGAGATTCGGTCGCTCGAGAACTTGATTTGACTTTGCGCGCTCTGCGTCCTCTGCGGTAGATGATATTTACGGATTTGAATAGAATTCGCGGTTCAAAAAAGGTTTAAGAGATTATGACACAAGAACTCAGTAAACGTTACGATGCCTCTCTCATTGAAGACAAATGGTACCAGCACTGGCTGGATCAGAACTATTTCCATTCAGAGCCAAATCCTGATAAAAAACCTTATACCATTGTCATCCCGCCACCCAATGTGACGGGTATTCTGACCCTGGGTCATGTATTGAATAACACCATGCAGGATATTCTCATCCGCTGGCGCCGCATGCAGGGTCGTGAAGCCTGCTGGATTCCCGGAACCGACCACGCGTCCATCGCCACCGAGACCAAAGTGGTCAACCTGCTCCGCGAATCCGGTATCACGAAACATGAGATCGGTCGTGATGAATTCCTCAAACATGCCGTTGAGTGGAAGAACAAGTATGGTGGCATCATCATTGAACAACTCAAGAAGCTGGGCGCATCCTGTGACTGGGAGCGGGAGCGCTTCACCATGGATGATGCCTATTATAAAGCCGTTCTGCACTCCTTCGTCGAGCTATATAATACTGGATATATTTATCGTGGAAAACGTCTGGTCAACTGGTGTCCCGCTACAAAATCAGCCATCTCCGATGAAGAGGTCATCTATCAGGAGCGCAACAGCCATCTCTGGCATATGCGCTATCCCATCAAAGACTCAGACAAATATCTGGTGGTGGCAACCACCCGACCGGAGACCATGCTTGGTGACAGCGGTGTGGCCGTTCACCCCGATGATGAACGGTATAAGGATCTCGTCGGTAAATTTGTGGTCCTTCCTCTGGTAGGCCGCGAGATTCCCATCTTTGCCGATGACTATGTGGACAAGGATTTTGGAACGGGCTGTGTGAAAGTAACCCCTTCCCATGATCCCAATGACTGGGAGATGGGTAAACGTCACAACCTGGAGTTTATCAATATTTTCAATGAGGACGCCTCTCTGAATTCAAACGTTCCAGGAAAATTTATTGGTCTGGATCGATTCGAGGCACGGGAAGCCGTCATCGAACAACTCCAGGAACTTGACCTTATGGAGAAGATCGAAGATCACGTCCATAAGGTGGGTTACTCTGAACGCGGAAATGTTCCCATCGAGCCCTACGAATCAGAACAGTGGTTCATGAATATGACAGAGCTGGTCAAACCAGCTCTACAGGCTGTCCGGGATGAGAAGATCCATTTTCATCCGGCACATTGGACCAAGACCTACGAACACTGGATGACCAATATCAAGGACTGGTGTATCAGCCGTCAGTTATGGTGGGGACATCGTATCCCTGTCTACACCTGCCAGGCTTGTGATGAGGTCATGGTTCAGGTGGACACACCTGATATCTGCAGCAAATGTGCATCCCACGACCTGAAACAGGATGAGGACGTCCTGGATACCTGGGCCTCTTCCTGGCTCTGGCCCTTTGCCGTCCATCAATGGCCGGAAGAAGACAAGGACCTTGATTATTATTATCCCACCAATGACCTGGTAACGGGACCGGATATCATTTTTTTCTGGGTTGCCCGTATGATCATGGCCGGTTATGAATTCAAAGCTGATATCCCCTTCGAAAATGTCTATTTCACCAGCATCATTCGTGACGCACAGGGTCGCAAAATGTCAAAATCCCTGGGGAATTCACCAGATCCATTGGACCTGATCGCCAACTATGGTGCTGACGCCTTGCGTTTTGGCGTCATGCTCATCGCTCCCAAGGGTCAGGATATCCTGTTCTCCGAGGATCGTCTGGAAGTTGCCCGCAACTTTATGAACAAGGTCTGGAATGCCAGTCGCTTTGTCCTTATGAACAAGGATTTTGAACTCACAGCAGAAGACCTGAACCCGAAGAACTGGAAAGATATTGAGCTGGCCGATCAGTGGATCCTCCACCGCCTGAATGCCTCCATCGAAAGGGTCACAAAGCAATTGGATGGGTTTTCATTTGATGAAACCGCCCGTTCACTCTGGGATTTTATCTGGAACGACTTCTGCGACTGGTACATCGAAATGATCAAACTGCGTCTCTATGAAGGCACCCCGGAGCAGAAAAAGACCGCCATGTCCGTGGCCATCTACGTGCTTCGCGATATCATGAAGATGCTTCATCCCTATGCACCCTTTATCAGTGAAGAGATCTGGCAGCAGGTCAAATTGACAGAGGAGCCGGATCTGATCGTTGCCGGCTGGCCCGTGGTGAATCCTGACTTTCACGCCCCAGCTGAAGCCAAACAGACCGATTTCCTAAAGAAGGTTATCACCGCGGTGCGCACGGTTCGTTCTGAGATGAATGTTCCCCCCTCCCAGGGAATCGATCTCGTGGGTCGGGTTCACTCAAAAGCTCAACTGGCCATCCTCAAGAAGACCGAGGCTACCATTGCCAAACTAACCCGGGCAGAGAACATTGTTTTTGGATTGGATGTGGAGAAGCCCGGTTTTTCTGCCTCAGCCATGGTGGAGAAAATGGAACTCTTTATCCCCCTGGAAGGCATCATAGATCTGGACAAGGAGATCGAGCGTCTTGAGAAAGAGATCGCCACCACGGAAGGCCTCCTCAAATCGGTCCAGGGTAAACTGGCCAATAAGAATTTTGTGGACCGGGCCCCGGAAGCGGTGGTTGCCAAGGAAAAGGATAAATTGGAGCATTACAGCGAATCGTTGAAAAAACTAACCGCCCACCTGGAGACCATGAAGGCATTGTAATATGTGTTTTAATCCTGTTGGGATTCGCAATCTAGACTGGGATTATAATCCCAGCCTGGAACACAAACCAAAAATTCCAAAGAATCAAAAGTGACCCCACGCATGAAAATCATTAAACCCATATCCATAATTATAACGTTGACCCTACTCTTTGCTTGTAAACCTGAGCCGAAACCACGCCTTCTGGTTTTCATCTCCCTCGATCACTTTTCCTTTGATACCTATGATCACTACAGACCCATGTTTACGGGAGGATTAAAGTGGCTTATCGATCATGGGGTTAGTTTTGAGAATGCCCACCATACGCATGGCTATACATCCACAGGCCCGGGGCATTATGTCCTGGGATCAGGTCGTTATCCCGGCCCTGCCGGGGTGCTGGGCAATAACTGGTGGGATCGAATTCAGAAAAAAAATGTTTACTGCGTTGAGGACCCTGATGCTCAAGCGCTGGATATTCCCGCAGGAAATCTTTCCTATGACAAAGTAAACGGCAGCAGCTTTGGCGATTGGCTCAAGGCCTCCTCGCCCAGATCCAAGGTCTACTCTGTCGCCTGCAAAGATCGCGCTGCCATCATGCTGGGAGGTAAAAATCCTGATCTGGCTGTTTGGTACAATTGGGAGGGTGCTTTTACCACAACAGATTATTATGCCAAAGCAATCCCTGTTTGGCTAAAAGACTTTAATAACAAATTGAACATCCTTTCCTATCGCGATTCAGTCTGGACCCGATCCCTGCCTGAAAATGCCTACCTGGCCTATACCCATGCCGATTCTTTTTATGGTGAGACGGACCGATATCTGTCAGAGCCCTATTCGCCCACATTCCCCATTGGATTTGAACCTGAATGGGATGATGCAAAGATATATACAGAACTGGCCAATCGTCCCTGGATGGACCGGATGACACTGGATCTAGCCATGCGGGTCATCGATGAGGCAAAACTGGGTCAGGACAGGACCCCGGATGTCTTGAATATCGGCCTGTCGCCTCTGGATCTGATGGCGCATTATTATGGTCCCTATTCAATGGAGGTCATGGACCACCTGGTCAAGGTGGATCAGTATCTGGATACATTTTTGACGCAGCTTGATGAGCGGATTGGCCTGGAGAACGTCGTTTTCGCACTTTCTTCAGATCATGGTGGACTTCCCCTGCCCGAGCATTGGACAAACGTGATGGGGAAAACAGGGGGGCGTGTGGATGAGCCTCATTACCTGGCTACCAGAGCCAAAGCCTATGCCGTTCTTGATTCACTGTACGGACAGCATGACTTCATTTTCCGAAAGGGATCTAGCTATTATTATGACTTTGATGTCATGGATTCACTGGGCGTTGAACCCGCCTTCGTTGACTCCATCCTCCAGACCTTCATGGAATCTGTGGAAGGCGTACACCGCCTTTATACCAAAGCTGAACTCCTGGCTGCTGACCCGGATGACGAAATCACCTCCCGTCTGAGTCATTTTATGGATCCTGTATTAAGCCCGGATCTCTATACCCTGGAGGAGTATGGCTGGATCTTTCGCAACCCATTCGGTACGACCCATAGCACTCCCTATGATTATGACAGCCACGTACCCTTTATCATTGCCCGTGCAAATGCACCAGCTCAGCGCATTGTAGCGCCTGTGTCCACAGTGGATATTGCACCAACCCTGGCCGAGATACTGGGAGTCAAACCGGATACACCCATCGATGGAATAAGTGTGTTGGGTCTGTTGAGATAAGATACTGCTTTCTGTGTATTGATTATTAGGAGCTCCCGCTGGGGAGCTCCTTTGTTATTAGGCAACATCGACTTATATTCTATCTCAACAACTCACAAACAGGGGAGGGTCATCATGACAAAAAACAGCACTCAATTTGTGGCCCTTATTCTTTGTAACCTTTTGCTTGCCGGATGTGCTTGGTTTCATAAAGACACAGGTGACAACAACCTGGTCAAACCAACACCTGTTGGTGGATACGAAGCCCTCAGCGCCAGGATTTATTATCCGCGACATGTGCGTGATCTGGGGGTGGAAGGAACCGTTGAAGTGCGCACCCATGTCTCCATGGAAGGTGAAGTCATTGAAACTTCAATTGGGACAAGCCTGCATCCTGATCTGGATCGCATTGTGAGCAACGCTGTAAAGCGAACACGTTTTACCCCGGCAACCCGCGGGGGCGTGCCCGTCGACATCTGGATATCCATTCCCTTTGTTTTTGCCCTCCAGGATTGGCAGGACAAGCAATCACCATTCAGTCGGTTTGAGATGGTAATCTATCCGGATCCAGCCTATCAGCACTATCAGGTGGAGATGAAGGGACGTCTGGCGGGCAACAACAAAACCCCCGTACGTTTTGAATGCCTCTTGCCGGTGAACTATGAAAGACCCTGGGCGAAGACAGGGAGTGGTCAGATACTCCAAACCGGTCTTGCAAGAGATGAGTACGGGGAATGGATGATCTTTGATCTGGAAGAGTCGCAGGTGAACTTTGGCTTCCATTATCGACCGATTTATAACCAACAGACTGACGCCAAACTTCAATATAGTTTTGCCTTGAATCATAAATTGCCTGAATGGACACTGGCTGTGATCTACGACGCCCAGAAGGTCGTCTTCAAACATGAACCTGACCAGATCACAGAGCTGCCCGATGGTGGGTATAAATATGTTTATGAGATGCAGCGTCTGGATGCCTATGAAACGCGTTACCTGGAGATCAGTCTGGAACAGTAAGCCCTCAGGTTCACCAGAATGTAGGCGGCCAATAGATTATAATAACACTATTTCTATGGTATTATGATTGGTTTGATTTATTTTAGTGCGACGGATCAACCATTTGATGCCGTTTATATGCGCTAACCAGTAGTTTTCAAACAGGCAATATCATGTCCTTTCGATTGACCAATGCAGGAGAATATGCAGTCCGGTTCATGGTGTATCTGGCCGGTCGTCCCGCCGAAGAAATCATCTCTGCCCGGGAGATCGCCGAAAGCCAGAATATTCCTGAACGCTTCCTGCGCTCCATCGTTTCCCAGTTCGCCAAGCTCGGATTCATCAACGCCTATCCCGGCAAGGGCGGCGGAGTGCGCCTGGCGGATAACGCAGATCAACGGACCCTCATGGACATCATTGAGGCTGTTGAAGGTCCGATCTATCTCAATGTCTGTATGCAGGGAGAAGACACCTGTGCCTATTCTGACCACTGTGCCGTTCATCTGGTCTGGCGTGAAGCCCAGGATGCGCTGACCCGGATCCTGGGAGGAAAGACCATAAAGGAATTAGCAGAAACCAATCTGCATCTGGCCGCTGATCTCCTCCTTGGCAATACGGAACAAATGTGTGGTGTGCCCCTTCCTCAATCCGGGGTGGAGGTCGGACCTGCTTAAATTCGAGACATATAAAAGCGGTCAAAGCAACCTGACAGAGCGGGCAACCTGTTTTCATTGCGGGGATGTCTGTCCCGACGACAGTATTTCCATTGGCGAAAAATCTTTTTGTTGTCGAGGCTGTAAGACGGTCTTTGAGATATTGAACACCAATGAGTTGTGTGATTACTACAGTATAGAGAACAACCCAGGTCTTTCCCCAAAACAGGATATTGTAGTGGATCGCTTCGACTATCTGGATGATGAAAGCATTCGAACCCAGGTCATCGAATTCTCTGGCGCTACCACCGAGAAGGTGACTTTTCATACTCCCGGAATGCACTGTGCTTCCTGTATCTGGCTTCTGGAAAAGCTCCATGATATGGAACCCCGGATCCTGAGCTCCACAGTCAACTTTCCACGTAAAGATGTGAGTATTTCCTATTCCAAAGACAGCATGAAGCTCAGCGAAGTAGCCACCCTGCTGGCCGCCCTGGGATATGAACCCCTGATCAATCTGGACACGGTTGGGAAACGCGAACAATCAAGCGCCGAGAAAAAACTGTATCTGAAGATCGGGCTGGCCGGATTTGCATTTGGAAATGTAATGATCCTCAGTTTCCCAGAGTACCTCTC
>JGI10211J34971_10001589_pt1 | contig 18709 bp, 23 predicted proteins | sample Etolagsediment_FD_34971 | JGI IMG/M metagenome (IMG submission 34971)
AGTGGCTCACTTCCAAGTAAAAACTTTTTAGTATGTTCAAGCTCTTCTTCGGTAACACCCTCTTTAACAAACTTAGCGATTACTTCTTTAACAGTTTTTTTAGCCTCATCACCAGACTCTATTTTTGTTTGAAGATATCCAGTTAGGTAACTGTTTGACTTTGCTACACTTACTCTTGCATAAGCCGAATAAGCAAGACCGCGTTTAACACGAATCTCTTCCATAAGACGAGAACCAAAACCGCCTGTTCCTAGTATATATGTAGCAACTCTAGCCTTGTAATACTCAGGAGAATCAACCGACATATCATATGGTGAACCAAAATAAATATATGCCTGTTCTGTTTCTCTTTTTAAAATACTCTCTCTTGCTTTTTTAACTGTTTTGTAGTGCTTTACAGGAGAAACTTCACCTTTTTGCATCTTTTCTATTATCTTTTTTATACTTTTTTTAGCAGAGTCAAGGTCAATATCTCCACCCAAAACAACAATAAGGTTTGAATAAGTAAGATGCGTTGAAACAAAATCTTTCACATCTTTTAGCTCTATAGATTTTACACTCTCAAGAGTTCCTGATGCTGGATTTGCTAAAACAGTTCCTTCAAACAAAACAGCTTGCAGTTCATTTGACGCAACATAATCAAAATCATTTTCTTTAGCGCTAAGAGAGCCAAGAGTCATTGTTCTTACTTTCTCTACTGCTTCTTTAGTTAAATTTGGATCTTGGAGTAAAGAATCAAAATGCTTTAAACCCTCATCAAAGTTTTCGCTCAAACAGCCAACTTCTACAACAAATGTCTCTAAACCAGTTGATGATGAAATATGAATTGCCTTAGCTTCAAGAGCCTCCGCAAATGCAGAGGAACCAAGTTTTTTAGTGCCTTCATTCATTACCTTAGAGCTAAACTTTGCAAGTCCGGCCTTTGAAATATCCGTAATACTTCCACTGTTTGTAAACGTAAACTGCATTGTTACAAGAGGAAGACGTTTGTCTTGCTCAAATATTACCGGTACTTTTATACCATTTACTTCTATATGTTCTATTGTAGCTGCCATTATTATTTGTCCTAAAATCAGTAGTATTAGTATATATTTCATCATTAAAATCGCTCTAAAATCTCATAAGCAGTATTTCTTACTGCTGGTATCTCACCGATATCTTCTATGAGGTGAACCATTTCTTCTTTCGCCATTGCATAAGCAGCTCCAGCGGAGCTTACTACATTTTCTTCCATCATAGTAGAACCTAAATCATTCGCACCAAAACGCAGTGCCATTTGACCTATGTATGGGCCTTGAGTAACCCAAGAACTTTGAATATTTGGAACATTATCAAGATATAATCTCGCAACTGCAAGTAAACGCAAGTAACGATTTGAAGATGGCTTTTCCATATCTGGTATTAAGGCTAACAGTTCAGTGTTTTTACCTTGAAAACTCCACATAATGAAGGCACGAAAACCACCTGTTTCATCTTGAAGATTTCTAATCATATCAAAGTGATCTATGATATCTTCATCACTCTCAACCGTTCCATACATCATAGTTGCCGTTGACATAATGTCTAACTTATGCGCTTGACGATGCACATCTACCCAAACTTCAGAATCAATCTTTTTAGGCGCAATAATATCACGAACTTTATCTGAAAGTATTTCAGCACCAGCACCAGGGATAGAAGCAAGTCCCTTAGCTTTTAAACGCGAAAGCACTTCTCCAATGGTAATGCGAGAAACTTTAGCAATAAAATCAAGTTCAATCGAACTAAAGCCATGAATAGTAATAGTTGGATATTTTTGATGGATATGCTCTACCAAATCCTCATACCACTCAATTTTCAGTTTTGGATGTACTCCACCCTGAAAGAGTATCTGCGTTCCACCAATCTCTAAAAGTTCATCTATCTTTTGATCTATCTCTTCAAATGTAAGAACATACGCATCAGCATCTTTTTCATGTCTGTAAAAAGCACAAAACTTACAATCTACCCAACAGATGTTAGTATAGTTTATGTTTCTATCTACAACAAAAGTTGTAATACCATCTGGATGTAACTCTTTTTTTCTTGCGCTTGCCATACGACCCAACTCTTTAAGGTCTGCGTTTTTTATTAAATCAAGTGCTTCTTCTTTGTTTAATCTTTTCATTTGAGAAATCCAAGACGAAGTGATGCACACAATGATGCTATGACTTCAATTATCTTCATTATTATCATCCTTCACTTCTTAAGCTCTATGGCTTTATTTTTTATCTTTTGAAATGGCGTCTAAAACACCATTAATAAATTTTGGTGACTGTTCTGTTCCAAATGCTTTTGTAATCTCAACTGCTTCATTTATAACTACAGCAGAGTCTAGTTCACCAAAAAGAATCTCATAAGAAGCTAAACGCAGTGTAGCTCTCTCTATAGCACCAAGACGTTCAAAATCCCACTCTTTTAAGTGTTCTATTATTGCCGCATCACAAGCTTCAATATTTTTCAAAACACCCTCGTAAAGGTTTAATGCAAAATCTTTTTGCTTATTGCGAATTTTTTTTTCTTCTAATATTTCTGCCGTGTGTTCAGCGATATTTCCATTTCCTAAGTCATAAGCATAAAGCAGACTAACTACTGCCATTCTTGCGTGATGTCTAGTTGCCATTACATAGTCTCATATAAATCTAGTAGTTCAATAACAACAGTCATAGCTTCAAAACCTTTGTTTCCGGCTTTTGTACCTGCACGTTCAATTGACTGCTCGATAGTGTCAGTGGTTAAAAGTCCAAAAGATACTGGTTTTTGGTATTTTAAACTTACAGTTGCAAGACCTTTTGTAGCTTCAGCAGAAACATAATCAAAGTGAGGAGTTGCTCCACGAATAACTGCACCTAAAGCACAGATAGCGTCATATTTGCCACTTGCTAAAAGCTGGTCAACTACCATTGGAAGTTCAAACGCACCCGGAACTAATACATGCGTAATATCCTCTTCATTACCGCCATGACGGTCAAACGCATCTTTTGCGCCTTCAACTAATCTATCAACAATAAAGTGATTCCATCTTGTACTCACAATTGCAACTTTTTTGCCATTTACTACTTTTAATTTGCCTTCAATTAAATTCATTCTTTGTTTCCTTATATTTTATTTCTTACTTACAGTAACTCGATCCTAAACTCTCATGCCCTTGTGGTACAAGTTTAGGATGATGGAAATTCAAAATTCTATCTTTTCGAATTAACATTAACTGGATCCTAAATCAAGTTTAGGATGACGGAAATTCAAAGAGTCCGTCATTCCAAACTGACACTCCGTCATTTCAAACTGACACTCCGTCATTCCAAACTGACACTCCGTCATTCCAAACTTGATTTGGAATCTAGCTCTTTTGTTTTATATCTCTTGTATTTTTTTAATTGTTGTTATTAACGTCTCTAAATCTTCTAGTCTTAACATATTTGGTCCATCGCTAAGTGCACAACTTGGGTCAAAATGTGTCTCAAAAAAGAAACCATCAACACCAATAGCTGCAGCAGCTTTTGCCAAGTATGGCACCATAGAACTGTCTCCGCCTGTTTTTCCATCTTGTGCTGTTGGCATCTGAACGGAGTGAGTTGCATCAAAAATCACTGGTGCAAACTCTCTCATGATTACCAAGTTTCTCATGTCAACTACCATGTTCCCATACCCAAAAGAGTTTCCTCTTTCACACAAATAAACGCCATGCTTTTTAGCATTTTCATAAGTGGCTTCTGAACATCCTCGCGTTTGAAGAACTTTTAAAAGTGGATACTTCATAGCGTCCGCACTTAAAAACTGTCCTTTTTTTATATTTACTTCTTTATCTGTTTTAGCACATGCTACAAGCAGGTCAGTTTGACGACAAAGAAAAGCAGGAATTTGCAGCATATCTACAACTTCTGCCACTGCGTTTACCTGTACCGATTCATGAACATCTGTAACTATTTTGTATCCAAAGTCATCTTTAACTTTTTGGAGTATTCTTAGTCCCTCATCAATTCCAAGACCGCGAAAACTCTCTAATGATGTTCTGTTTGCTTTGTCAAAACTAGATTTAAAATAAAAATCGATAGAGCTATCATTATGATATTTCTCCAATCCTTTTGCTATTTTAAAAATATTTTCTTCACTCTCAATAACACATGGCCCTGCAAGTAATTTCATACCTTACCTCTATTCATAGTCTCTAAAAAATAAAGAATGATTATATCATAATGGTATTAAAGTAAATTTATTTAGCCCTTGCTACAATAATCCCAGCGAGAACAATAAGTATTATTCCAAAGCTTGTAACAAGAGAGGGAAAAGCGTCTCCAAGCATACAACCAACCATGATTGAAAAAAGAATATTTGTGTAAGAAACTGCTCCGACTATCCCAGCTTTTGTCTCCCCATAAGCCTTCGTCATCAGCAGTTGTGAAAGAGTTGCAAAAATCCCCATAGCTATGACATAAAACCAAACAATTCCTTGTGGCATAACAAATGTACCAAGCATAAAATCAAGCTCTGGCATCTTCACATAAGGAGATATAACAAAAAGAACAATTGGACCGATTGTGCCAGTTAACATAAAAGAGAGCACTATCACTCTAGTATCATAGTAGTTTCTAAGTTCCCGTATAGAGGTGTAAGCAAGTGCTGCGCCAACACCGCTAAAAATACCGAGTAAATCATACTTTGATAGTCCAAGCCCTGAAGGTTGCGTTATAAAAAGTATGCCTATAAAACCAATAAATACAGCACCCCAAGCTTTTATGGAAAGTTTTTCTTGTAAAAATATCCATGCAAATATTGCTGTAAAAACAGGTGAAGTCTTTGAGTATGTCATTGCATCGCCAAGAGGAATATTTGCAATGTTATAAAAAAACGCAAGAAGTGCAGTAAAGCCCATAAATCCACGAAAGAAAAGTAAAAAAGGTTTGCCTCCGACATGTTTCATAGGCTTTTTTAAAACTGCTATACCAATTAAAATAACGCCGGCAATATTTCTAAAAAAAACAACTTCAAGTGATGGCATGCTCTCACTTGCAAGCTTAGCAAACGCGCCCATAATAGCAAATGTAAAGGATGCTATGAGCATATATTTTACACCGTTATTGAATTCTTTTATTTTGATCATAAACGCAATTATATCTATTTATTAAGTTCTTATTTGTATAATTTGACAAATAAATCTCAAGGAATTGTTATGGGAAATTTAATCATTTTACTCGTTGTAGGCTATATTTTTTATAAAATATTTAAAAGTTACGCACGTTACACAGACTACTCAAAACAGGCATTTAAAAACTTTTCAGTCTCCTATGAGTCACTCAAAAACTCTGAACTTGGGCTCTTTGTAGCTTTAGTGGCAAAAGTAGCAAAAGCTGATGGCAAAGTAGACGCTCTTGAAGCACAACTTGTGGGAATTATGTTTGATGATATTTCAGCAGTTTTTCCTGAGGCACAAAAAACAAAAGATATCTTAAAAAGAATATTTAGTGAAGAGAAAGAGCGTTCTGATGATACGCAAGAGATAGCCCATCGCTTAGCTACTGCAATCAAACGCGATAGAGCAAAACAACAACAGTTTATGGGATTTTTAATCCAACTTGCGTTTATCGATGGTGAAGTTTCTAAAAGCGAAGAAGAGGTCTTACAAACTATTGCCCAAGCTTTAGAATTTGATCCTAAGGCATACCATGCTATCTTTGATCAGTTTGAAAAAATGATGCAAAATATACAACCAAAAGCAAATATAGCAGATGCTTATAAACTTTTGGGAGTGAGCGCTAGCGATAACTTCGACACCATAAAAAAAGCTTATAGAAAACTTATCCGCGAGTATCATCCAGATATTATAAAATCTCAAGGAAAAGATGAAGCGTATATGCAAAAAGCAACAGTAAAAACGCAAGAAATCAATCAAGCTTATGAGATGATAAAAGATGCTAAAAAATAAAATTTTTTTTCACTTTATAACTCTTTTTTTACTGCATATCTCCACTCTAAACGCAGCGAGTCTAGGCTCATTGCTTTTTCATGGTAACTGTATTACCTGTCATTTTGAGACAAAAGACCTCTCTGCACCTTCGATGGTAAGTGTAAGAGAAACTTATTTAAGAGCTTTTGATAAAAAAGAAGATTTTGTAGAATATATGACAAAATGGGTAATGCAGCCAAACACAAAGGGCTCTCTCATGCTTCATGCAATAGAAAAATATAAGCTTATGCCTGAACTTGGTTACGAGCAAAGTACATTGAAAATTATCACTGCTTATATTTACGATACTGACTTTACTAAAGTGCATGAGGGACATAAGGATTAAACTCCAAAGTCTCTCTCCCAAAAAAAATCTATCCAATCCTTTGCTTCATTTACCCAAAAATCTGGTTCATAAAGAGATGTTTTTTTATAAAATAGACTTGCCGATTGAAACTCTATATTTTCGTGTTTCTGTCTTAAATACTTCATTACAGCAATAAATGTCTCACCACTATCAGAAATATCATCCACAACTAAAACTCTGCTGACATTCATGAAAGAGCAACTTGCAAAGATAGTGAGTTCCTTGCGTTTAGATGTTTTATCATAGAGTTCACTTCTGAGTGTTTGAACCTCTCGTATCTCTAAACCCTCCGATATTGCGTGAGCTAAACTCAATCCACCTCTGGCGATTGCCACTATACTCTGAGGATGAAAGCCTTGGACCTCGTTTATTAATTTGTTTGTATCTTTTTTAAAATCTTCATATGCGTAGTATTTCATAAATGCGATTATACTAAAAATAGCTCGAAATAAAAAAGTTAATGTGCATGACTGAAGATATATGCTAAAATTATCTTAAGAATTTAACGAAGGATATCAAATGACAAAAACTTTTTCATCACTACTCTTAGCAGGGCTTATGGCCTTAAGTTTCACCGCTTGTTCGGACAAAGAACTCAAAGTAAGCGCTGTAGAAGAGTTTGGTTGTAAACAAGAAAATGTTTCAGCTCCAAATTGGACTTGTATACCTGCTGTAGAGGGGTACTATGCAGGTGTTGGTATAGCAGAAAAAAGTGCTGCTGGAATTGCACACATGAGAAAAGTTGCCCTTATGAACGGGAGAAGTGATTTAGCACAGCAGATTCAAACGCAGATTAAAGACAAAATGGAAGGATTTACTCGTGCTACAGGAAATGGCTCACAAGAGACTGTAGATATGGTAACAACTGCGGTTACGAAACAAGTTGCAAAAGTTGATTTACAAGGTTCAAAAGCTGTGGATATGTGGAGTGCCCCTTCTGGTGCAGTTTATATGCTTGTAACAGTTTCTGAAGCTTCTGTAAATAATGAAGTTAAAAAAGTCATTGGCGCACCTTCAAGTTTTAACAATGATGATGCTTTATGGCAACAATTTCAATCTAAACAAGCTCTAGAAAGTTTAGAAAAAGAATTTCCTACTCACTAAGTTTTACAAACTAAAGATTTTCTCACTCTGGGCTTTGCCCAGAATCTAAGAACTCTCTCTTATCTCAAATCACATTTAGAGTGATTGACTTTTTCATCAACTCTTTTATTTAGCTATAATTCCAAAAATATTTATTCTTTCACGAGTCACAAGGTCTAATCATGAAAAAAATCGCTATTATCGGTCGCCCAAATGTTGGGAAAAGTTCTCTATTTAATCGTTTAGTTAAAAAACGTGATGCCATTACTGCAGATATTGCAGGTACAACTAGGGATGTTAAACGCAGAACAACAGTTATTATGGGCAAAGAGGTACAACTGCTTGATACTGGTGGTCTTGATAAGGGATGTGAACTTTTTGATAAGATAAAAGAGATGTCACTCAAAGCAGCCTATAAAGCAGATATTATTTTATTTATGGTTGATGGAAAAGGTATTCCTGAAGATGAAGACAAAAAGCTCTTTTATGAACTTCAAGCTATGGGCAAAGATATGGCTCTTGTTGTCAACAAGATAGACAATGACAAGATGAAAGAGCAACTTTGGGACTATTATGAATTTGGAACAGATGCTATTTTTGGAATCTCTGTTGCACACAATAGAAATACAGTTGCCCTTTTAGAGTGGATTGGTGAAAAAATTCCCGAAGAAGATAGAATCAAAGAACAAGGCGAGGAAGAATTAAACATCATCGAACCCCAAGAGATGAGTGATGAAGACTTCTTTGCAAACGCACACAAGCACGATGAAGACGATGATGGATTTACTTACTGGGATGAAGATGAAATGGATGGTGTTGTCGAAGATGATACTATCTTTGGAAACAATGATCGCATTAAAGAGTTTGATGAAGAAGATATAAACCATATTAAAATCGCAATTATTGGACGTACTAATGTAGGAAAAAGCTCTCTTTTAAATGCACTTCTTGGGGAAGAGCGTTCTGTTGTGAGTTCTGTTGCTGGCACAACAATTGACCCTATTGATGAGACTATAGAGTATAAAAACAAGCAAATCACGTTTGTAGATACTGCAGGTCTTCGTCGTCGTGGGAAAATTTTAGGTATTGAAAAATATGCGCTTATGCGTACAACAGAGATGCTTGAAAATTCAAATATGGCACTTGTTGTTTTAGATGCTAGTGAACCATTTTTAGATCTTGATGAAAAGATAGCAGGACTTGTGGATAGTAATCGTTTAGCATCTATTATTGTTTTAAACAAATGGGATATCTCTAAACGCGATGAACATGATAAAATCATAAAAGAGGTGCGTGATAGATTTAAATTTTTAGCATACGCTCCCATTATTACGCTTTCTGCTCAAACAAATTTAAGAGTTGATAAACTTCACGATATGATATTAGAAATAAATGAAAATTACTCACAGCGTATTCCAACTTCAAAAATAAATGAAGTTATTGAAAAAGCGCTTCGTCGTCATACGCTCCCAAGTGTTAGTGGGCAAGTGATTCGTATTTATTACGGAACGCAGTACGAAACACGTCCACCAAAAATTGCTATAGTTATGAACAAGCCGAGTGGCCTTCATTTTACATATAGACGCTACTTAACAAACAAAATGAGAGAAGCCTTTAACTTTACAGGAACACCTCTACTCTTTAAAGCTAAAAAACGCGGAGAAAAATAGTACTACTGTGATATGTTTGACACTTTTAAGTGTCAAACACCTTTGGGTGTCTGTTTTGTCACTCTGTAAATTATAAAAGCACCAATAACTAAGGTCACCAAAGTAAAAGACAAAGAGAATGTTTTAGTAACTACATAGCCTACAATTAGGAGCGAGAGTACAGTTGGCACTTCATTATAAGCTCTAAAAAAATTTCCACTTTTAGAGTAGTTTTCACTTTCTAATTGCTTTCTATAATATTCCATAGAAAAAGAGTAAGCCATCAAAACAATAACAGCTAAAATTTTAGCATGCATCCAACCATCACCCTCAAGTAGATCTGGTCGTAAATATAACATCCAAATCCCACTTATGACTGTTGCCCACATTGCAGGAAGTCCTATGTATTTATACATTTTATACTCTTGAATTTTTACAACCTCAACAAAATCTGGTTTATTTTTGTGCTCAGTATGATATACGTACAGCCTTGGTTGATAAAAAAGCATTGCCATCCACGACATAACCGCCATAATATGAAATGTAACAATCCATAAATAATACTCCATTTGCTCTCCTTCTAAAAATTCTTTTTTATAAAATGGCCTTAACGCTCTTAAGATTCAAGAGCTTCTAAATCTCTAATTGAGCCTTTTTTAGGAGCAACCACTTTATCGTGAAGACGACGAAGAGCTTTATTTGCTCTATCAATTGCTAAGTCAATTGCTGCATCTAAATCATCATCCCTCTGGTTGATTACAACAGGTGTTGCATGTGCGATATGAATATCAAATTCAACTGACACACCTTTTTTTTCAGCATCAATAGATACATTTATTGTAGTAATGTCTAAAGAGTATTTACTAAACGCATCAACTGCAAGTTCTATATGGTTTTTTGTATTGTCATTGAGTGTTATATCTTTAGAACGAATATGTAAGTTCATTATAAATCCTTTGTTTAGGAGTCTCTTGCTCCCTTTATAGACTCATATACTAACTAAATAAAGCTGAGATTGGTATAATAACAGTAAAAATATTTAGGAATTAAATTTATGCGAGTTTTAACAGGTATTCAGCCCTCAGGTGATTTACATATTGGGAACTATTTTGGCTCAATCAAACAGATGGTTGATGCTCAAGAAGAGAGTGAAACTTTTGCGTTTATCGCAAACTATCATGCAATGACAAGTGGTGGCAAAGACTTATCTAAACTAACCATGCAGTGTGCTACTGATTTTCTAGCGCTAGGAATAGACCCAAACAAATCAACATTTTGGGTTCAATCAGATGTAAAAGAGGTTTTAGAACTCTACTGGATACTCTCATCATTTACCCCTATGGGTTTACTTGAGCGTGCTCATAGTTTTAAAGATAAAACAGCCAAAGGCATTGCTGCAAATCACTCACTTTTTTCTTATCCTGTACTTATGGCAGCAGATATTTTAATTTACGGTTCAGAAGTTGTTCCTGTAGGAAAAGATCAAATCCAACATGTTGAAATTGCTCGAGATATCGCTACAAAATTCAATAATGAATATGGCGATATTTTGGTTATGCCTGAATTTCGTGTTCAAGAAGAAGTGCAAACTGTTCCTGGAACCGATGGACAAAAAATGTCTAAAAGTTACGGAAACATTGTAAATATCTTTGGCGAAGAAAAACAACAGCTCAAAACAATTAAAAAAATTGTCACAGAAAATGTAGCCATGGAAGAACCTAAAGAGTTTGAAACCTGTAATGTTTACAATATGGCAAAACTCTTTTTAGAAGGTGAAAACCTCAAAGCCCTTGAAGAGAGATATAAAAAAGGTGGAGAAGGCCATGGTCACTTCAAAGTTTATCTCGCTGAAATTATGTGGGAATATTTTAAAGATTTTAGAATAAAACGTGAGTACTATGAAAAAAATCAAGAGGAAGTGAGAGCTATTCTTGTTGATGGTGCAAATAAAGCAAAAGAAATTGCACTCCCTATGATAGAAAAAATAAGAAGCGTTACGGGAATACGCTACTAATTTTACTTAGCTCTTTGTTTATCGAGCCAAACCATTAAGCCTTTTTGGGCGTGGAGTCTATTTTCTGCCTCATCAAAAACTATTTGAGCGTGTCCTTCTAAAACAGATTCGCTCACTTCTTGCTCTCTATATGCGGGCAGACAGTGTAAAAATTTAGCATTTTTAGCAGCTAAACACATCATCAAATCATCAACCATAAAGCCTGCAAAATCCTTTACCCTCTTCTCTTTTTCATCTTCTTGGCCCATAGAAGCCCATGTATCCGTAGTGACAATTGTTGCGCTGCGAATTGCTTCTTTTGGATTATTTGTAACAGTTATCACTGCCCCACTTTTTTTAGCAGTTTTCATAGCGTCTGCTAAAATATCACTATCAACTTCATATCCTTTAGGCGTTGCTATACGAAGATTAAATCCAAGTTTAGCAGCAAGCATGAGCCACGAGTGTGTCATATTGTTTCCATCGCCAATATAAGCCACAACTGCGTTTTCATTTACTCCATACTCAACCATTGTCATATAATCAGCTAAAAGCTGTACTGGATGATAAGTATCTGTTAAACCATTGATTACAGGAACCTTAGAATATTTTGCAAACTCTTCTATCATGGTGTGCTCAAATGTACGAATCATAACCATGTTACACATACTTGAAATAACGCGAGAAGTATCTTTAATCGGTTCACCTCGACCCAAATGTATATCGCGGTTACTCAAAAACAGAGCATGTCCACCTAATTGAAACATACCTGTTTCAAAACTTACACGGGTTCTTGTTGAACTTTTTTCAAATATCATAGCCAAAGTCTGATACTTGAGCTCTTCTTTGTAAATACCTGCTTTTAAATCTTTTTTTATTTGGAGGCCCGTATCTATAATCTCTAAAATTTCTTCTTTTGTAAAATCTTTCAGTGTTAAAAAATGTCTCATTATTTTCCCTAAATTTTCAATAAGTGATTATTATACTATTTTTATTCTAAATACTCAAATGCAAGACAAAATTTAACTTATATAATTACTAATGATTTAAAAATTAAGTCAAAATTATAATAAGAGAGATACAATTGTATAAATCAAATACTAAGGAATCATCAAATGAAAAAAATTCTTGCAATAACAGCTCTTATGGCTACACTTTTAACGCCTAGTTTCTTAAACGCAGACCAAGCAAAAGGCTTAAATGTTTTAGTAAACTCTGCTCACCCTCAAACGCAAGCTATGGCTATGGTTTTATCGCTTATGAGCATAAACAAACACAATAAACAAGTACACATCACTCTTTGTGGACCAGCTGGCGATTTAGCAGACAAAAACATCAAAGGTATAGCGGTTAAAAGACCTAACGGAAAAGCTCCATCGGCAAAAGATAATTTAAAACTTTTAATTCAAAAAGGTGCTAAAGTCGAAGTTTGTCCTCTTTATCTACCAAATGCGGGCAAAGACGAGTCTGTTTTATTAGAGGGAATAACAGTGGCAAAACCACCAGTAGTAGCAGGAAGACTGCTAAATAAAGATTTTCAAAATATCACTTTTTAGTCAAACCCTCTTTCAACGTAAAGCTGCTACTTTTGTAGCATCTTTGCAACCTCTTTAGCGTGATACGAAATAATTATATCTGCTCCAGCACGCTTAAACGCAATCATTGTTTCCATCACAACTCTCTCATAATCGATTAAGTTGTTTTTTCCAGCCATTTTCAGCATTGCGTATTCACCACTAACATTATAAACAGCCATTGGAAGAGAAGTGTTATCTTTTATCTCACGAACTATATCCAGATACGCAAGAGCTGGTTTTACCATCAAAATATCAGCACCCTGTGCTTCATCGGCAACAGACTCAGCAACAGCCTCACGTCGATTTGCCGGATCCATTTGGTATGAAGCACGGTCTCCAAAGCTAGGTGTTGATTCTGCAACATCACGAAATGGCCCATAATATCCTGAAGCAAACTTTGTTGAGTAACTCATAATAGGTAGGTTCTCATAACCTGCCTCGTCAAGTGCGTTTCTTAAAACTTCGATTATTCCATCCATCATTCCAGATGGTGCTATCATATCAGCTCCAGCTTTTGCATGGATAACTGCTTGCTGACCTGAAATCTCAAGTGTTGCATCATTGTTTACAGTTTCGTTAACTTCATCTATTATGCCACAATGTCCATGGTCTGTATATTCACAAAAACACAAATCTGTTACAACAAACATATCAGGGTGCGCTTTTTTAATAGCACGAATTGAAGAAGCGATAATCCCATGATCACAAAGTGAGTCCGAACCTATAGAATCTTTTACATCCGGAATACCAAACAAAATAATAGAGTAAATTCCAAGGTCTTTGAGCTCATCACACTCTTTGATTACTTCATCTATACTCATCTGAAATACACCAGGCATAGAAGCAACTTCTGTTTTTATTCCTTCTCCTGAACGAATAAAGAGAGGATATATAAAATCTTCAACATTCACGTTTGTCTCTCTTACTAATGAACGAAGATGTTTATTTAAACGCGTTCGACGAAATCTTTGAAACATATCTAAACCTTTTTTTGCTATAATCTTTTTTTATTGAAAATATTTTACCCTTTTAAAGATTAATAATGAATATACAAATTTCAGAAGTAGCAAATTTACCATCAAGGTTTGGCGATTTTAAAGTAAAAGCCTTTAAAGAGTTACATAAAAATGGCACAAAAGAACATTTAGTCATATACAAAGATAAACTTGATGAGATTCCCATAGTGAGAGTACATTCAGAGTGCTTAACTGGTGATGCCATCGGTAGTCTAAAATGCGACTGCCGCGACCAACTTGAGTTCGCTCTTAAACTTGCCAATGAGACTAATGGCATGGTCATTTACCTTAGACAAGAGGGACGCAATATTGGTCTTTTAAACAAAATAAATGCTTATGCACTCCAAGATAAGGGCTTTGACACTATAGAAGCGAACCATCAGCTCGGATTTGCCGCAGATGAGAGAACCTACGAAATGGTTACTTATATTCTGCACCACTTTAACATTCATAAGATAAAACTTCTTACAAATAATCCTGACAAGGTGGATTCTATTAGTGATATAGAGATTGTTCAAAGAATTCCTATTATTATGGAGACAAATGAGCACAATCAAGACTATATCAACACAAAAAAGAATGGAATGGGTCATCTTTTTTAGAGACTGCAATACAAATTATGTGTAATTAAAGAATATAAAATAAAACTATTTTAACAAAATAAACTTTTATATAGTTATCAATTGTTATTTATTGTATAATCATAAAAAGGTTGCAGATGAGAGTAGTTAGATTTTTAACAAGTAGTTTTAATTTTAAAAGTAGTGAATTTGAACTAAAACTACAACATATACTCTTTAATATAACTTTAGTGAGTTTTATCATTGTATTGGCCATACTCTCAGGAGTCAGGTTTATAGAAAAAAACTACATTCAATCTTACATAGATATAATTTTTTCTCTCTTATTTATTGTTACCATCTTCTACATAAGAATATCTAAAACAAATGTTCACAAAGTAGCTCCTTTTTTACTTTTTATGTTTTTTATTTTAGCCTCCTACTCTTTTAAAAGTGTTGGCATGTTTCTTGTTGGTTCGAGTTGGTTTATTGTTCTTTTAATCTCATCCTTTTTTTTAACTGGTTCAAAATATGGACTCATTTTTTCTGTTGGCTCTTTATTTTCACTTACAATCCTCAGTTTTGTTGGTGCTCAGCGGTATTCTAGTTTTGATTATCTTTATGTTTTAGCGCCTTTGCTTATGAGTATCTTACTCATATATCTCTATGAAAGACGCGACACAATTATAAAAGAAATGTTACAAAAAAAACATAAGTCTCTCAAACAAGAGATAGAGTTACAATCACAAGAACAGATAAAAATCCTACAAAAAAGTCACAATCTAGCCCAAATCATAGAAAACTCAAATATAGAGCTCTCCATCGTAGATATGCTCACCGATCACTATCTTTACGTAAACAAAGGAGTAACGGATTCCTTAGGATACACAGCAGAAGAGATGTTAGAAAAAAGTATTTATGAAATTAATCCATCCTTGAGCGTAGAGACAATGAGTAAACTCAAAGAACTCTCAAAACGCATTACAAATACTATGAACACTACAGAACATCAGAAAAAAGATGGCACCAAATATGGTGTACAATCCTATATACACACAATCACTTATAACGACAGAGACGCTTATGTAATATATGACATCAAAATCTCCGATGATAACAAAGCTAAAGAAGAGCTACTTAGACAAAAAAGATTACTCGTAAAACAAGCTTACTATGACACACTCACCTCTCTTCCAAATCGTGTTTTATTTTATGATCGTCTCTCTCAGGCAATCATAAAAGCCAAGCGCTCTAGCAAAGAGTTTGCAGTTATGTTTATCGATCTTGACAAATTTAAAGAGATTAATGACTCTTTAGGCCACGATATAGGAGACTTTGTTCTTATAGAAATTGCTTCGAGACTTACAAAATCTCTTAGAGAGGTCGATACAGTAGCAAGATTGGCTGGAGATGAATTTTTAATCATTATTGAAGATATAGACTCAAAAGAGTCTGTAAAACAGCTGGTTAAAAAACTCTTACATACCCTCAGTAAAGCCATTTTTGTAAAAAACAACAATCTCTATCTTACTTCTAGCATAGGAGTGAGCTTCTATCCTAATCATACACAAGATCCAAAGATTCTTGTCATGAATGCAGATCAAGCCATGTATGAAGCTAAACGCAGAGGCAAAAACAACTTTCAATTTTATAATTCTTAAGTTTTTGGCTAAAATACTCTTTTAAAAGGATTTTAGTGGATTTAAAAACTACACTTATGAATGACAATATCGAACTGCCTGATAACTTTTTTTATAATATTCAAAAATATAAAGAGCACCTTTTTAAATGGAATAAAATCCATAATTTAACAGGTGCAAAAGATGAAAATACTCTTAACGAATTTATATATGATGCAGTTTTCCCTGTAAGTTTTTTGCCTCAAGTTGCGACTTTGATGGACATAGGAACGGGTGCAGGCTTTCCAGGCATGATCTTAGCCTTTGCTCTTCCGCAAACGCAAGTTACTCTCGTAGAGCCCTTGAGTAAACGTGCTAGCTTTTTACAGTTTATTAAAGCTGATTTAGATCTCCCTAACGTAACCGTTGTCAAAAAAAGAGTAGAAGAGATGCAAGCTCGTACTTTTGATCTCGTTACTTCACGTGCGGTAACTGATACAAAGATGCTTTTAAAACTAAGTGAAAACTTTCGAGATAAAAACTCAAAACTTCTTTTTTATAAAGGAGAGAGGGTTTATGATGAGATTGATGCGACAATGAATCACAAAATTATAGAGACAAAAAACAGACACTACTTACTACTAGGAGAAAATTTATGATATTAAAACTACTACTTATCATAGCGGTTATAGCTACGGTGTATTTTATGTTTTTTAAGAAAAAACCTATACAAAACAAATCTGAAAAAAAAGATAAAACAAAAGCAGATAAATCCGAAGCAAATGACATGGTCGAGTGTCCAACTTGCGGTGTTTATAGTGAGGTAAGTGAGAGTATTTTGAGTCATGGCAAATACTACTGCTCTTCTGAGTGTGCATCAAAGGCTCTGTAAATGTTGATTTTTGGACATAGTTTTATACCAAGCGAGTCACTTTATCATACTCCAAATATTGACTCCATCAACAATACTCCGCCCTCTTCAACGATATACCTGGAGTTTAGTGAGGAGAATCTTGACATCATCGAACATGCGAATCTCAACCATATAAAGTTTGCCCTTAGTATCAAAAATATAACAGAACTTATCTATGCTTCTGCCTTAGGCGCAAAGTATATTTTAGTCTCATACGAGATGGCAAAAACAGCCCAAAAAATAGCAGAAAACTATCTTTTTGATGCTAAAATATTGGTCAATATACAGAGTAATGATGCCATAGAAGAGATTGCGCTTTTAGCTTGTGATGGAGTTATTTTCCCAAACGCAATCATAAAGGCTAACGGCTAAGTTTATGAGACTTTTTTTACTCCTTGTGGCGATTATGCTTTTTGTGGCAGGCTGTTCTACTAGGGAAGTTTCTAAGCCAAAGCCAAAAACTCCCTATTATTTACAAGAAGCTAACAATAGTTGGATCACAAACGCAATCACTCAAGAGTATAAAAAATGGAGTGCTACGCCCTATCAATATGGTGGCACAACACTCAATGGGGTTGATTGCTCTTCTCTCGTTCAAAGTATCTACAGAGATGCCTTTCATATTCAAATACCAAGAACAACTAAAAATCAGGCAAAAATTGGTTACAAAATAGATAAGAAATCTTCTAGAGAAGGTGATTTAGTCTTTTTTAAAACAGGTTATAAGGCGAGGCACTCGGGAGTTATCATCAGAAAAGATAAATTTGTACACAGCTCCGCAACATATGGAGTTACAGTCTCTAGCTTAAACAATCCCTACTGGAAAGATAAATATTGGCAGACAAGAAGAGTCCTCCCTTAAAAAATCACTCCAAAATCCTAAAGAACCTTGCGTTTGATTGTCTCTTTTAAAGAAGTTAAAATTTCATAGCCTATAGTTCCGGCAACTTTAGAAACCTCTCGTGCGTCATTAAAAATAAGCAAAGTATTTTTACTACTTAAAAATGAACTGTTATCCATAGAAATCCGTCCAAGAAGTTTTACATCTTCAGGTGTTTTATATTTGTTTGAACAGACTCTCAAAAAACCATCACCATAACCAAAATCATAGTTACTCACTTGGCAATCTTGCTCTACTATAAATGTAGCTCCATAACCAACAGCATCACCTTTTTTTAGCTCTCTTGTAGATATTTTGTTTGCACAGAGTGACAAAACAGGTTTGAGATTTGGCTCATCAAACGCAGCGGGGAGTTCCATACATCCATAAGCTGCTATTCCCACTCTTGCCATGTCTTCATCAAACGCAGAAGTTCTAAAGAGTGCGGCTGAGTTACAGGCGTGAAATCTAGGTGCATCAAAACCGTACTTAAATGCCAACTCACTAGCTTTACGTTTCACTTCTTCAAAATTTCTACACTGCATTTCATACATTTCATTGAGTTCATCTGCACACGCATGATGCGTAAAAACTCCTTCTAAACGCAGCTCTTGCTTTTTTATCTGCTCAAACGCAGCTTCTAGTTCTTGCATCTGTATGCCGCTTCTATTCATACCAGTGTTTACTTTTAACTCTACTCTAGCATTTTTTGGAAAATCTTTTATTGTGTTTATATCGTTAATCGCGTTTCTTATTTTTTCACTGCTTTGCAAAGGAATATCTGCTAAAACTAGTATATAATCAAAAAAATCCTCTATTTTCTTTGCTTCTGCAACAGTTTGCACAACTGCTTTTTTTACGCCATACTCTTTAGCCAAAGAAGCAATTTCGAAAAGTCCATGCCCGTATGCATTATCTTTTAAAACAAGTGCAATTTTATCTTTTGTTTGGGTGCGTTTACTTATAATGTCAAGATTATTAAAAAAGTTGTTTTTATTTAAAATTATGTAAGCCATGGAGAAATTATACTATGAAGAGATTAATAGCAGAATTCCAAACACAAAGTTTTACACAGATAATATTTCCACAC